>Ga0154020_10001986_pt1 | contig 25015 bp, 35 predicted proteins | sample Klosneuvirus_201_FD_109709 | JGI IMG/M metagenome (GOLD analysis project Ga0154020, IMG submission 109709) | Active sludge microbial communities from wastewater, Klosterneuburg, Austria - Klosneuvirus_20160825_MG | ecosystem: Engineered > WWTP > Aerobic digester > Activated sludge | place...
ATCACTGGCGCCAATTAATTGGTTGTATGAACTTGAAAATATAAAGGAAAAGGTAAATAATTATATACGTACATCCGATATCGAAGAAAAAATAAATAACATAATACTAACATATTTTAACTCAGCTACATTAAATACAATACTATGGCATCTATAAAAAATACATTAACTAATTCATTATGGGTTGAGCGCTACCGTCCGACGAACATGAAGGACTACATATGCAATTCGGAAATTATGGAATTATTCACTAGGTACATAGAAAAACAAGAAATAGATAATCTCATACTGTACGGTAAACCAGGTACTGGTAAAGATAGTGCAATAAGTGTTCTTTTGAATAATATTGACTGTGATGTATTACGAATAAATGCATCGGATGAAAATAGTATAGATGTCATTCGAACAAAAATTAAATCATTCATTAGTAGCGTAGGATTTAAGAAATGGAAAATAGTAGTATTGGCAGAAGCAACACACATAGCACCTGCAGCTCAGTCAGTATTACTTGATTATTTAGAACTATATTCAAAAAGTGTTAGGTTCATATTCACAACTAATTTTATTGATCGGTTACTTCCTGCTGTACGTTCAAGGTGTACTACACTTGATATATATCCACCTCATGCTAAGGACATCGCAAAGAAATTAGTAGCAATATTAGCAGCAGAGGATGTAAAATTCAAAGTAGAGGACGTCGCTGCATTAGTTAAGAGTACGTATCCAGATATCCGCAAAACAATCCGTACAGCACAACAATTATCAATGAGTGGCGAATTAGTACTGGCGGCTAAAATATCTGCAGACGCAGATTACATGAGTATGATAGTACTGGAACTAGCAAATGGTAGTACACCAGCTAAAACTAAATATTCACGAATTAGACAAATAATAGCAAATAATGCAGTACGTAGTTTCGATTCATTATATTCATACTTATTTGAACACGCAGAAGAGTTTGCTCGGGAAGGTGGATATGCAAGTATAATACTACAAATTGCAGACTATATGTATAGAGATGCTAGCGTTGTAGATAAAGAGCTGAATGTGATGGCAATGATTATTAATATAATAAAGGATGTAAAAAATGCATAACGATATACAGTTACAAAATTCAAAACAAGAGCATTGTGTACGATGCGATGGTATATTTTTCGAGGAACGGATTATGATACGTAGAATATCAAAATTATTATCCGGTGCCCCCGCGGATCAATTAATCCCTATGTCAGTAATTGTTTGCGCTGACTGTTATACACCTATAGAGGATACAATTCCAAAAATAGTAACACCTACAATTGCAGACGTACCTACCATACCAAGTAACATAATTAAGATATAATGGCGAAGAAGAGTGGCGTAAAGTCGACAGTTTCTAACAAAGTAAAGTTGGAAAAGGAAGGTATGTCGGTGAGCCCATTTGTGATGCTTAAATATATAACACAACTCAAAAAGAAATGGTCAACTTTAACCGACATAGAACGTAAATCATTTACAGAGTCTGTTTATATAATCAACAGAACACTATCTATGCATACCGATTATACTGAATTAGTGAACGATTTGCAAAAATATACCATAGGTAATTTAGGAGGTAAGGAAGTATATAGTCTATATTATGAAGTATTACCTAAGGCAAATATCTGGGCACCGTACATATCTTTCAAAAGTACACCAGACGACAATTTCAATGAAAGGTTAATCACGTTTATAGCATCAATAAATAAATGGTCGCTGAATGAAACGATTAGTAATTTAAAATTCTACATGCAAATAAATGAAAATTACAAAGAGGAATTAATTGAACTACTTCTAAAGTATGGAATATCGGAAGCAGAGAGTAAAAAAGAATACGGATTAAAATGACAGATAAAGAAATAGCATATGCAAGTGGAATCTTTAAATCTGCACTAAGTGAAGAGCCATTCGATTTCAGAAAGAATAAAATGGTATCGTATTCACAGTACAGTAAATACCAAAAGTGTCCATTACAATGGAAATTAAGGTACATAGATAAACATAAGGAAGACGAGAACAGTATTATCTTTGTGTTCGGTACTGCGATGCATGAAACTATACAGATGTACATTACTAAATTGTATACCGTATCAATCAAGGCTGCAAACGAAATGGATTTAGATTCGTTATTACGCGATCGACTACTAGGTGAGTACAAACGAAATGTTGAATCGAACGGTAATGTACATTTTTCATCAAAGGATGAGATATTTGAATATTACTCGGACGGATGTGAAATACTAAAGGAAATAAAACGCCGACGTAAAGAGTATTTCCCATCAAACAGAGAAGCCGAATTAGTAGGTATAGAGTTACCATTATACATGCCAGCCATTAGTGGCGATCCAACACTAGAGAATATAATATTAATGTCAAGTTTAGATGTAGTATTATATTACAAGGAGTCGAAAACATATAAAATAATTGATATAAAGACATCGACATCTGGTTGGTCGGACTGGAAGAAAAAGGACAAAGATGTAACAAACCAACTACTTTTATATAAGACCGCATTCGCAAATAAATACAATATCGACATCGATAAAGTTGATGTGTCGTTTTTAATACTGAAACGGAAAATATATGAAGGGTCATTATTTCCAATTCCAAGAGTAACAAAATTTGTACCTGCGTCTGGTAAAGTTAGTCGTAAGCAGTTTATAGCATCATTCGAAGCATTTATACGCCATTGTTTTAAGGATAATGATTTTAATAGGACTGCATACTACCCAGCACAATCAGGTACAGGACAATTTAATTGTAAATGGTGTGTATATAATAATAAGGAGGAGTTATGCCCAACACAAAATCGGATATGATACAACGAATAGGAATTGTTAGTAGTATAAACTATTTTAAGAAATCTAAAATACAATCATTCATCAAGAAGATATACGATACGTATGGTACGTATCCTGCTATACTATCGGGTGGTAATACAGAAGGGTCTGACATGGCCATAAAAAAAAGTGCATTAGATTTTAATTTTAACTATGTGGAATACAACCCATCATATACAGGTTATGGTATGTACTCGGCAATGCCCAGTGATTATTATGGAAAACCATACCACTACAGTCATCCCATGCATCGGTACAAAGAATTAGTAAATAATTCACAAAAACTAATCGTGTTTATAGATAGTAAGGAGGGAATAGAGACACCACTACAATATATGATAACATATGCACAAAAACGAAAAAAAGACATAGTATTAATAGATTAAAACACTATATATAATTGAAAATAATATTTAATAAATGAAGTTATTACCTACATTAAAAAAGTTTACAGAAGAAAAGTTAAGAAGACCAAAAATACTATTACTATGTGATGACATGTTTGCACATAGTGGAATAGGTACAATGGCGCATGAATTTGTACTAGGTACTGTTGAGCACATAAACTGGGTTCAGATAGCTGGGGCAGCTAGCCATAAATACCACGGCCAGAGAATTGATATGAGTAATGATGTATCGTTAATGACTGGTGTGTATGATCCGTCGGTAGTATTATATCCATATGGTGAAGAACAAGGGCAGTATGCATACGGTGATCCAGATACACTACGAAAGATAATCAATACCGAGAGACCCGATGCAATACTACATTTTACAGACCCACGATTTTGGGATTGGTTATATTCTATGGAATATGAAATTCATAACAAATTTAAAATTCCGATAATATATTATTCAATTTGGGATAATTTACCTTACCCGTACTGGAATAAATCATCGTATTCAAGTTGCGATTTATTAATTGCTATAAATAAACAAACTCACCTTATCCATAAGAAAATATTGGAGCATGCAGGTAAGACTGTATGGGATTTACGTACAGAAAAAACTAAAGCAGCCGCTGAGTATAAACCTGGAGACATTTTATTGGACTATGTACCTCATGGAGTAAATGAGAGTACATATAGACCGATAACACGCGACGATCATGCATATGCAGAATACACAGAGTATGCCTCAAAGTTTAAAAAGTTGCATAATTCAAAATTTGTTGTGTTTTGGAATAATAGAAACATGGGAAGGAAGTCACCGTTGGCAGTCATACAAGGATTTGCAACGTTTTTAAATTCCATCGATGAAAGTAAACGGAGTTCATGCTTATTATTTATGCACACCGAACCAAATTCACCGCACGGTCCTAATTTATATAAGGCAATAGAGGCACTAATACCAACGGCAAATGTGTATATCAGTGAGACTAAATATACACAACATGAATTGAATTTTTTATATAATATCGCAGACGTCACTGTGAACGTTGCTAAGGCAGAAGGTTTTGGATTATCGTCAGTAGAATCATTAATGGCAGGTACTGTAGTACTTAATAATGTTACGGGCGGATTGCAGGACCACATGAGATTTGTAGACGATAATGGAGATGTGTATTTCCCAACTGAGAATATACCTAGTAATAATAACGGCACATATACTGAACATGGTGAGTGGTGTTTTCCTATATATCCAAGTGTACATGAATTAATTGGCTCACAGCCAACACCTTACATATATGAAGATATTGCCAATTTTAAAGATATTGGAAACAGATTAACTGAAATATTTGCGCTAGGCAAAGAAGAAAGAGACCGACGAGGTATAAGTGGTAGGAACTGGGTTACTAGCAGTGAGTCGTGTATGTCTTCGAAGTACATGTCAGTGGGTATGTTTAATGCTATTGTGTTTCTATTAAATACGTGGAAACCGCCAACGGAAAAATTTAAGTTATATACAGCCACAACAAATAAACAAATAACCGAAACAGGTATAAATTAATTATAAAAATATATGAATGTAGTATTTGTAGGACCAATCGATACATACTCGGGGTACGGTGCAAGAAGTAGATCTATAGCCAAGTCGTTGTTAACGATGGGATATGATAGTGTAAAATTCATTCCAACACGATGGGGTAATACTCCATTAGGATTTTTAATGGACGAGAATGAAGTAGAACTAATAAATAATATCATACCGTCCATGGACACAAAACCCGATATATTTATTCAATGCACAATACCTAATGAATTTCAAGCGGCAGGTAAGTATAATATAGGTATAACTGCTGGAACTGAAACAACAGGTATACTCGACACGTGGGTAGACGGATGTAACAGAATGGATTTAGTACTTGTATCGAGTAATCATTCAAAGGTAGTATTTGAATCAGCGAAATACACTAAAGAGAATGGTACAACATCGAGAATTGAAACACCGATATCTGTTCTGTTCGAAGGATTGGACATTAATAAATATTATAAGATCGAATGGATCGATTGAGAACAATTATAAGACTATATGAACTATAAACGAATACACGATCAAATAATCGAAAGAGCTAAAAGTAGAATACTTGAAGGTTATAAGGAAAGACATCACATCATACCAAAATGTATGGGTGGAAATAATGAAAAAGATAATTTAGTTTATTTAACTGCAAGAGAACATTTCATAATACATTGATTATTAGTAGAAATTTATCACGATGTTAACAAATTAAAGTATGCGTTTTATGCGATGTGTAATCAAAAAAATCCATATCAAGGAGAAAGATATACACCTACCTCAAGAGTATATGAATATGCCAGAGAATCATTTAGTAAAACGCATACAGGTTATGAATATTCTGATGAATCAAGAATGAAAATGTCAAATTCTGCAAAAGGAAAAATAATATCTGATGCAGTGAGGAAGAAAATATCTGATACTCTTAACGGAAGAATAATATCACCCGAATGGAGAAAAAAAATATCAGAATCATCAAAAGGTAAAATAAAGACAGAAAAACATAAACAATCATTGCGCGTACCAAAATCAAAACCAAATTGGAGAAAAGGATTAACAGGAACGCATTCGGTGGAAAGTACATTGAAAATGAAGAAAAATCAACCAACCAGAAGAGAAATATTACAAATCGATATAACTAATGGAGCCATAATTAAAGAATGGTTTAGTATATCTGATGCAGTGAGGCAATATGGAAGTGGACCGTCGCATTGTGTAAATGGTTATCAAAAAACGAGCAAAGGATTTAAATGGAAATACAAATATGATAAAGAAAATTAAAAAAAACAGACTTTATAAAGAATTAGATGAATCATTGCCTGAATTTTGTTTTTTATTCGTAGGACACTGGTTAAATGGTATTATGGGTGAAGACAGAAAGAATGTCGGTTTAACAATCCATACATTTTTAACAGCATTTTATTCAATACCCGGTACAAAACCCGCACTAATACTTAAAACAAGCAGGTCGACGTTATCAGAAACAGAAAGATTGGACATATTGCATAACATTGGCGTTATAATTGATATGTTTAGAAAGAAATATAATGTGAAAGGTGAATTGCCGCGGATATATTTATTGTTTGGTGAATTATCCGATGATGAAATGAATTCCTTATACAATCACCCAAAGGTCAAAGTATTATTGTCACTGCATAAAGGTGAGGGATTCGGTAGACCTATTTTGGAATTCGCAGGCGTGGGTAAACCAATCATATGTTCAAACTGGTCTGGCCCAGTAGATTTCTTGGATGGTGTGCATTCAATGTTAGTACCTGGTGTTTTAACAAATATACATAGTTCATCAGGTAACCAGTTCCTACCTGCAGACTCTAAGTGGTTTTCATTTGACATGACAATTGCAGTAAAATTAATGCGCGATGCACTCACGAACTATAATAAACACTTATCACTCTCTTTAAAATATCTAGATGACGTAATTAAGTGTAAATATAATACAGACGAAATGGCAAAGCAGTTAAAGGAATACATGGATACACTAGAATATACAATTAAATTGAATAAATTACCTAGTCCATTAGTGAATACTCCTGTATCATACAGTCTACCAACACTAAACATATAAAAATATAATATGAAATTAAAGCAAACTTACGACGAACTATCGCCAATTACAAAAAACAAATGTGTATTGACTGAAATGATATCTGGCAATATAGTATTTAGGCAATGTCAACAGACTGGATATTACAATTATTCTAATTATGTCGAAGAGAACGATAACCGTGATGAAATAAATCAAACTGTAACTAAACTGTTAACTGACAACGAGGAAGTCAAAGCGGACTATTTAAAATTAGTGTTTAAGGATTCGGGTGGTAAAATTAAAACCAATAGACTGTGGTATCCACCAGTGCATGTAAATCCATTCTATGTATTGTATCCTGCTGGTAATAGTTATGAAGATTTTGAATGGATATTGGCCACCGTGGATCCAATTACAGAAGAATCAGACATAAACAATACTACCAATTTCAATGTATTCTTTGCACCCGAGAACCTTGAGCCATCAGTAGTGCATGTGTCACCTTATAAGGTTGCTGTTGTCGCTAAGACGTACAAGTCAACCGAATACGAGTCAGCAATTCAGGATTACAATGAATATTTGTTGGCAGTACAATCACGATTAATTAATGCAAAAGAAATAAACAACGTTCATGGTAAATAATAGTAGAGTAACTTATGCGATAACTGTATGTAACGAACACGCAGAACTAGATAGGTTGTTACATTCAATAGTGAATACAAGTGGCATCCAACGGAATAATATACTAATACAGTTTGACACTAATAGAGTGACGTATGATGTACGTGGAGTTATTGACAAATATAGTACAATTTGTGAATCGTCTAATATAAAATATGATGTAATTGATTTTGAATTTAATGGCGACTTTAGTAAAATGAAAAATAATTTACTTAGTAGGTGTACGGGTGATTATGTATTTCAACTGGATGCCGACGAAGAAATCGGTGACGGTTTATTGAATCATATAAACGAACTACTGGATGAAAATAGTAAATTTGATGTCATTATAATTCCTAGAATTAATGTAGTGAATGGAATCACAAACGAGTACATACAAGAAATGGGATGGGTTGCTGGAAATATACCGTTTCCTCGTTTCATTGATGACTTAATTATAAACTACCCCGATCATCAATACAGAATATTTAAAAATGTCAGTTATATACATTATAATTCGGCCGTACATGAATCAATAGTAGGATTTAAATCTTACGCCATAATTGAACCGCCTAAGTATGAAGTAGAAATAGGGGAAATGACACATGACGAGTACTATAAGTTTATACAGGACTGGAGTTTAATACATGTAAAGGAATTTGATAAACAAATATCACAGAATAATTTGTATGCTACATTATCAAACTAATGCAAATAACATTTATAGACCATATAGGTGATGGTGAATTAACAACAGACCAGCGTATGTCTATTAATAGGTATATAGAATTAATCTGGTTTGCTGATACGAAAACTATAGATGAAATAAAAAACGGAACTACTGAGAAAGTTGAATACGGTATATTAGCATGCAGTGCGTCGCGCATAAGTACTATATCTGATTCAGACATACAGTTTTTAAAATCAAAATTCGAAGCACTATTTTATCTTAATTACTCGAAAATAGAATTAGTACAGAACTTAAATTTTAAAGATTTTACTAGATACTTGAATTTATTAAATACTGTTGATTGTATACTTAGCGTTAATAACAAGGTCGATTATAGTTACATACTAAGAATAACGGGTCGAATGCCATGCAGGTTGCATACGTTTATTGAAACTGAATTACTGGAAAGTGTTAAACTAGTACATAGAGAAGGAGTAATAATTGGAGGTAAATTTAATAGTGTTTATAAGGGATTCGAATCATATATAATTGCTAGTGAGTTAGTTGAAGACGGAAATTATATACACCAAAAGTACTTTGAAAACGACCTAATTAACTCTACAGACGAAACATTCGGTAACTTAAAACAATTACCGAAACTAACTGGAATTGATTGGTACAATGAGTTAAATAAATACAAGTATGCAGTACATATGTCATCTGATGATATTTTCGGTGAATTCAATTTGGCGTGTGCAGGTTTAGGGATACCATGTATAGGAATTAATCAAATTGATTCTCAAGTATTAACATATCCAACGTTATCGGTAAGGAATAATGGAGTTGGATATGGAATTAATAAAGCTAAGGCTCTAAAGTCAGATTCAGTACTATATAAAGCAGTATCCACACGTGGATTCGGATCATACAGAAATAGGTACACGACGAAACAAATAAAAAACTATTGGAATTTAATATTAAATATAACGGATTCAAAAATTAATGGATTATGGCAACGGGTATCTACAAAATAACTGAAGATTTTGAAAAAAAAGTAGCTGAGTATACTGGGGCACCGTATGCAGTTGCAGTTGACAATGCCTCAAATGCATTATTTCTAGCATTGTATTACGAAAATGTAACTGGAATAGAAATAGAAATACCCAAACACACATATATGTCAGTACCTTGTGAAGTAATACACGCGGGCGCAAAGGTAAAATTCACTGATGGTATGAATATAAATGGAAAAATAACTGGTGCATACCAATTAAAACCAACAAATGTTTGGGATTCAGCACTAAGATTTACGTCAAACATGTACATACCCGGTTCACATATGTGCCTTTCATTTACAGGTCCGTACAAGCATTTAAAATTGAGTAAGGGGGGAATGTTGTTAACAGATAATGAACATGCGTACAGTTGGTTTAAACGTGCAAGATACAGTGGTCGTAGTGAATGTTCGTACCATGAAGATAATTTCACAGGTCTCGGATGGAATTATTACATGTTACCAGAAATTGCAACTAGGGGATTATTGTTAATGACACAATTCTATAATCTAGATGGCACACCTAAACATAATGAAGATTTAACATTACCATATCCCGATTTAAGTCAATTTCCAATATACACAGCTGATTCAAGGGATATAAATCATAGGGGTGAATATAACCTTAAAGTATGAAATTGGCTATTATGCAACCGTACTTCATGCCGTATATTGGTTATTTTCAATTAATGAATTCAGTTGATGAGTTTGTAATATACGATAACATCCAATACACTAAAAAAGGTTGGATAAATAGAAATCGTATTTTAGTAAATAATAATGAATATTTGATTACCATTCCAATTAGTAAAGATTCAGATTATCTAAATATAATAGATAGGGAATTATCAGTAGCATGGCAGAAGGATAAGAATAAAATATTAAACACAATTAAAACATCGTATGCCAACTCGCCTTATTTTAAAGAAGGGTTTGCAATAATTTCTAAATGTTTAAACACCTCTGAAAATAATTTATTTGAATTTATATATAATAGTATAATTATAATAAATGACTATCTAGAAATTAAAACACCAATATTAATTTCATCAAATATTGACATAGATCATTCATTGAAATCTCAAAATAAAGTATTAGCTATATGTAAGAATCTGTCTGCTAATAATTATATAAATCCCATTGGTGGGATTGATCTATATGATAAAGAAATATTTAAACAAAATGGTATCGAATTGAATTTTATTAAATCGAATCAGATAAAATATAAACAATTTAAGAATGAATTTGTACCTTGGTTATCTATAATTGATGTTATGATGTTTAATTCTAGTGAGCAAATAAAAAAATATATAAACGAATATACTCTGATATGAAATGGAGAAAACTTGGGCATGTATTTAACCCAATTAGTTGGAATGATGGAATTAATAGAACGTGGATGAAAACACATTCACAGAGTACGCATGCATTAGTTTTAAATGATGTAGTTAGAATATATTTTTCATGTAGACCTGAGAACGATGAATACGGTCTAGCTAAATCATATACAACATTTTTAGATTTAGATAAAACCGACCTAACTAGGATATTAAGAGTTTCCGATAAACCGATAATGGAACTAGGTGAATTAGGAACATTTGATGAATTTGCAATATATCCATCATCTAATATAGTTGAAAATGATAAAATATTACTTTATTATGCAGGATGGTCTAGATGCCAATCAGTACCATTTAATACATCAATTGGATTAGCTATTAGTACCAATGGCGGAGAATCATTTGAACGTATGGGCAAAGGCCCAATATTGTCAGCTGATATGTATGAACCGTTTGTGTTAAGTGGTCCAAAGGTTAGAAAATTTAATAATATTTGGTACATGTTCTATTTAGCTGGTACCAAATGGATATATCATAACGGTAAACCAGAGATAATATATAAAAATAGAATGGCAACGTCTATAGATGGGATAAATTGGAAACGTGAATATAAAAACATAATACAGGATGTATTAAATGAAAACGAATGTCAGGCAGGACCTGATGTGTTTGAATATAATGGTGAATATCATATGTATTTTGCGTATAGGGAAGCAGTAGATTTTAGAACTACACCTAATAGAGGATACAAAATAGGTTACGCTACTTCTAAAAATTTAATTGATTGGGAACGTAAGGATGAAGTTTCAGGTATAGGTTATTCAGAAACAGGTTGGGATAGTACAATGCAGCATTATCCACATGTATTTAAAGTTGGTAAGGAACATTACATGACATATAATGGTAATGAATTTGGAAAATATGGGTTTGGACTTGCGATATTGGATACTCAATGAATATAAACACATTTAGGATGCATGTAAACCGTTCAACTGTTGATGATATAATAATACACTTAAACGAGTGTTCAAGCACGTTTATCCCTGCGTTAAGTACATATATAAACATAGTAGAATATTCAAATAAAATCTATAATGGATCTACTAGATATGAATTATATGATAATTTTAAACTAATAGGATTATTAGCGTTGTATGATAACGATGATAATTTAAATTTTATAACAAATTTAAGTGTATTACCTAGCTATCAAAATAAAGGCGTTGCTCGGTATTTATTGGATAAATGTAAAAGAGACGTATTAACTAAAGATAACAAATGTATTACATTGGAAGTATTTAAAGATAACATTAATGCTATTAATTTTTATATAAATAATAATTTTAAATTATTAGAAACCAATGGAAACATACTAACATTAAAATGGAATAAAAAAATATGAGAAATTACAATGAAGAATTAAATGATACAGTCGATCATAAATATGCTTATGATTTTGATTTCGACGTAATGCATCACTATATGATCGAATCGTTTAAAGAACATTTTATTCATGGGAGTTGTTTGGAATTGGGTAGTTCTAAGGGTGATTTTACCAAGCGACTAATACCATATTTTAAGGATATTACATGCGTCGAAGCATCGGATGAAGCAATTGAGATTTCTAAGAATTATTTATTTAATGAGGATATTATATATTTTAATTCATTGTTTGAAGATACCATTCTACCTAAAAAATATGATAATATAATATTAACACATGTGTTAGAACATATTGATAACCCAGTCGAATTATTAAAAAAAATAAATGATGAATGGTTAACTGACGATGGGAAATTATTTATAGTTTGCCCAAATGCAAATGCACCTTCCAGACAGATAGCAGTTAAAATGGGATTAATTACACATAATTCAGCAGTTACTGATTCAGAAAGATTACATGGCCATCGTATTACATACAGTTTAGACACATTAGAGAGGGATGCAAGACTTGCTGGTTTAAATATAAATTTTCGTACAGGTATATTTTTTAAAGCATTAGCTAATTTTCAATGGGACGCATTACTTAAAACTGATATAATCAATTCCGATTATTTAGAAGGGTGTTATCAACTCGGCCAACTATATCCTGACCTATGTTCAAGTATAATGTTAATTTGTAAAAAAAAATAAAAATATGGAAATCAAACCAACACAATATTCATTAGATTTAGTAAGAGAAATAACAAATCAGGTACAGTCAATGCATCATCATTATCATATATTATATGATATTGCCAATACATATCCAGATGATTATACATTAAATTATCTGGAAATAGGATGTTATGCAGGTGGTTCATCCTGTTTATTATTGCAAAGACCAAATACCAATGTTATTACAATTGATTTAGGTACACCGATCCATCCTGCAATTGTGGAACATAACGTACAAAAATTTAATAGACACAATAACCAATTTAAATATATACAAGGAAATTCAGCTGACCCAGCAATAATTAATCAAATAACAGAAGATATTGATATATTATTCATTGATGGTGATCATAGTTATAACGGTTCATTAAATGACTTCAACAATTATTCAAAATTAGTTAAAAATAATGGATACATAATATTTGATGATTATAATGACTTAGGCGGTGGATGTAAAGTACATGAAATGGTTGACGAACTTGTAATTACATTAGACAGATATGAAATCATAGGAACTATAAAAAACGACCTAGGTGCAAATGGATTCGAAGATAACTTTAAAGATGGAAATTGTTTTATAATCCGCAAAAAAATATAAAATGAAATTAGGTATCATAATAACAACTTATCAACGTCCTGACGGTACAACGCCTATAGGTTTAAAACGTGCAATTGAAAGTATTAAAAACCAAACACACGAAGATTATTTCCTTATTATAATTGGAGATAAATACGATAATAATTCTGAATTTGAATATTTGTGTACATTATATCCAGATTTAAAAGATAAAACATATTTTGAAAATTTGCCATTTGCAACTGAACGACAGAAATATGCTATAGGTACTAAAGAATTATGGAGCGCGGGTGGTACATATGCGTATAATTATGCAATACAAAAGGGGTTAGCATTAGGATTATCGTTTATGTGTCACTTAGACCACGATGATTACTGGCATCCACAGCATTTAGAATTAATAAATAGTGCAATAGAATTAACTGGTAGTGATACTGCTATAGTGAATACATGTAGTACTTATTTCGATACATACTTACCACAAGTCGAGTTAGATAATACAATTGTCAGATCTGAAATAAGACCTGGAAATATTATAAATTCATCAGCTTGTATAAATCATAAACTAATTGACTTAAAGTACAGAGATGTATATGCAGAAACTGGAATCGAGCATGCAGCAGATGCAGACTTTTGGATGCGAAGTAAAGCGTATATACATGAACATGAGCTAAAAACATATAGAATTAATGCACTTACATGTTATCATCCGACCGAGGCAACGTCGAAGGTTAACTCAAATAATATTGTCCCACGAGGGAAACATACATATGGACCGCAGCCAATAATACTAGGTTCAACACAAGGTGCAGATGGGTCTAGTATAGGAAAGTTCTGTTCACTTGCAGATAATTTACAATATATAATCAAAGGATCACATATGATGAATTGGGTATCTACATATCCGTTTAGTACTTTATGGAATATGAATGTACCATTACATACATTACCTAATCATGCACCTATAACAATATGTAATGATGTATGGATAGCATCCAATGTTAAAATTAAACAAGGCGTAGTAATAGGAGATGGTGCAGTAGTAGCAACTGAATCATTTGTTACTAAAGATGTGCCACCGTATGCAATTGTGGGTGGTAATCCCGCAAGAATAATAAAATACAGATTTACAGAAAAACAGATAAGAGAATTATTAAGAATAAGATGGTGGGATTGGGAAGATGAATTAATTAGAGAATTGGTACCATTACTTATGTCGGATGATATTGATGAATTTATTAATACTGCACAGAAATTAAAAATATAATATGCTACGAATATTCCAACGGCATTGTAACTATTCAACACAATCTAAGAATAAACCGAGACCGAGTTGGTTCAATAGAGAAAAGTTATTTGATTCATTCATAACAACACTAACAGACCAAACAGTCTATACGGCATTCCACGATTCAGGTAACGGTAGTATTGATGACCATTTTTTAAATAATAAAAATGTGAATAAGATATCGATGAATGGCGGAAACGATGCAGTTGCATTCCTCAATATGTTAAATTATGTGCTTGTACAAGATTATTCAGACGAAGATATTATATATTTTGTTGAAGACGACTATGCACATTCTATGAACTGGGTACCTATAATGTTGGAAGGATTCGAATACACTGCGGCAGATTATATTACATTATACGATCATCCCGATAAGTACTCATTACAAATGTACAATAATATCCAATGCGCCATTGTACTAACTCCGTCGTGTCACTGGAGAACAACTCCATCTACCACAAATACATACGCGTGCAAGTTCAAAACTTTAAAGCGCCATGCGGACATACACATTAAATATTGTGACTTGGACGAAAAGTGGACAAAGGACCATGTTAAATTTATTGAGTTATGGAATACTGGGTCTAGTTTAATATCGTCAGTACCTGGATACGCAACACACGTAGAGACAAATATGTTATCTCCAGTTATAAACTGGGAAAAAATAATCAATGAATAATTACAACAGTATAACGGTTATAATACCTACATACAAATCAAGTGACTCACTTGACCTATGTATTAGATCTGCAATTGCAGGTCAACAGAATAAGAATCAGATCATTGTTGCTGTGGACGGTACAATGCAATTAAATCGTAGTACGTTGAATAAATACAAAGACGACATACAAGTACTTGATTTTGCAAATAACGTTGGTATTATGACAGTTATGAACCATTCAGCATATGCAGCGAAATCAGATTTATTATTGTTCGTTAACGACGATAATGTGTTTCCTCGAAATTGGGATACAATACTATTAGAAGACATGAATAAGTTAGATAATACAGTATTAACTCCAAATCAAATCGAGCCGACGAACAGTATGTTTAAACAGTTTAATATTATTAATCTTGGTAGAGATCCAGTTACATTCGATATGGATAAGTTCAATGAGTATGCAACTGCAATATCAGAAGACAAAATAGACAATTCAGGTTCAACATTTCCATTTATAATAAATAAATTACATTATATAATGTTGGGTGGATTCGATTCAGACTTTCCAACAAAATCTGGATACGTAGCGGACTGGGACTTTTTCATGAGATGCAGTATGGCAGGGTTAACAATGGCGAGAACATACAAATTACATATGTACCATTTTGTGTCTTTGACATCTAAATCAAACGAATTATTAAATAATTCCAATAAAGAGGAATTATTATGTCACGAATACACTAAATATAAGTACGGTAGATATATCCAACACGATAATAACACAAATTTAAAATTTATATAAAATGGCAAGAGTAAGAATACCAACACAATTATTAAATGGTCCAGACACTATTAAGGCGTTAAATTCAGCATTTACTGTAGTGAATAGAGTGCATTTTGAGGACATGCAACAAGGAGGGAGTGATCCATTATTTGTTGTATTCCAAATAGAAGGACAGGGCGTACCTGCGGACAATAAGTACGTTGACATAGACCTAACACTAATGGATGGTGTTGTTAAAGTAAGATCCTGGCGAGTGTCCCCGATGCAATAGTGAGGAATTAATATGAGTAATATTTTAAAAAATGTTAGAAGTTGGTTATTTGTAGCATTTTTTGTTGTTGGTTATATATTTATATATTCAATAATTAGTTTTGTATTTAGTCTGGATCCAAGTCGCATTTATTATTTAATAGTCGATGCGGTACTATTTGGCCTATTCTATACGCTATTTAAATACATCTATAGAGATAATACTCAATTCAATTTATTAATTGCATCTGCATTTGACCAAAATAGGGTATGTATTATATTTTCACCTAACGGTAATGTGGTATATGCCAATAGTACATCACTAGAATCTTTTGAATACACTCTTAGTGAATTTACTGAACTAAATCATACCGACTTAGTATCGACTGAATTTAAAAATTCACAAGAGTACAAGATACTTTGGTGGAAATTAATTCTAGGTGGAGAAAAAGTGTCGGGTACGTTTATACGTAAAAATAAAACTGGAACAGATATTAAACTGGCAGGTCAATACATACCAATATTGAATGCAGAAAAATACATTACAGACATTGTATTCATTTCAACAGATCAAACTATTACTCACGACATGGTCCGTGCATCAGAATTCGCTCGAGACACATACATGAAGCATGCCAGTAGAATATTGAGACATGATTTGAACTCGGGTATAAATATTTATATACCACGCGGACTGAAATCATTAATACGTCGACTACCCGAATCTGTAATCGAAGAGTACAACTTATCAGTCGCAATTAAATTAATTACAGCAGGTCTTAAACATTCACAACAAATTTACAAAGGTATTAGGGAATTTACTAATTTGTATAAATACGAAACACATTTAATTGTAAAAAAGGAATGTAGTATATACGAAGCATTGAATGAATATCTACTAGATACATTTTATCATAAGCAAGTTAATATTGATAGTGATTTAGGTGTCGCTACGATTAATGACGCACTATTTTGTACGGCCGTAGATAATTTAATTAGAAATGGGTTAACATATAACGACAGTACAAACAAAATAGTACATATATATAGGAATAATGATACACTAGTTATTGAAGACAACGGCCGAGGGTTAACTAATGCAGAATTTTCAAAACTATCAGAACCGTACATGCGTAATGAGCATCAGTATGAACATGGGGATGGACTAGGGTTAAGTATATGCATTGCGATAATTAAAGAACATGGATTTACTATAAATGCAGAACGGACTGCTAATGGAACAAAGATAAACATAGGACTAAAATAAATGATAATAGAATCATTACTACTTGTGGACGATGAAGATTTATTTCATCTGGTATTTGAGGATGCATGTAGCATATTGGATATATCACTTACGTTACAAACGATGACATCTGTCGAGGAGGCAGAATCAATGTTTAGATATTGGTTTGAAAGTGGCGACAAGCAAAGAAAACCTGAATGTGTTTTCGTTGACTTGAACATGGTAGGTTCGACTGTGAATGGGATTGGACTAGTAGATAGAATTAATAATAAGTATGGTAACGGTGTAGTGATTGGTATTATTTCATCATCGTACGATCCGATTGAAATTAAGAATGCAAAAAGCGCTGGTGCGCAGTTCTGGATAGTAAAGACAGATGAAATTGAACCTCGATTAGAGGAATTTAAAGTAGATTACTTAGGATTTAAAAACGGCACACTACCATTTAAAGTATACATATAAAGTTATAATGATATATGAAGAACACAACATTAAGAGATAGTTTATTAACGTACTATAAAGATCATAATGTGTTAATAGAAGGTCCTGTATTGAAATTAATTCAAGCCGAGGCAACTGACATTGAATATCAAAACTACATACGTACAGCTTCGGACGCGGATAGGTTACGTAGAACTAAACGGCTTAAAATAACAAAAGAATTACAGTCTGCTAATACGAAGTTGCAACGTGCATCACAAAAAAATAATGATCTAATAGAACGTCTAACAGAATCATTAGAGATTAGTAAACGAAATGAAGTACTACAGGGTAAACTTAAAGACCAAGAACGGAATGCAAAGGAAATTGCCATGACTGACCTAGACGTCATGCAGAGGAGAACGCAGTTCAAACTAATGACTGTAGTTTCTAAAATGGCTATAGCGATCATAGCATCAGTGACCATAATGACAACAGCTGTATACTTATTCGTACTGCACATAGGTAGTGATAGCACTATCATTGAAAATACATGGTCAAACATGTTCGGGATACTATTAACCAACTCATTCAGTATACTGGGTACAATATTAGGTATAAGGTATGCAACAACTAATAGGCGGATGACAGTTATCGAAGAATCCTACGATTCTTAAAATAAAATAAAAAAAACTGACGAAATATTTGGTTATGTTAATTATTTTTTGTATATTACTACTGAACTAAAATAAGTAACCATGAATGACACGCAAGTGATTGACGAAATTGAACTCGTATTAAGTGAAGCAGCTGCACTAAACCTAAGAAGGGAAGTGAAGGAGTTGTTTGAATACTATCAACGTGTTGAATTTGATAGGACTTATGACTATATTCCTCCAGAGAAAATGCTCGAATTATGCAATAAAGCATATGCGTCGGTCGTAGACCATGGAGAGACACTTGATAGTATACTCGATATATAAAATGTTTAATGTGTAAATATATTAACTGGATATACCTATATGACTAATTTTGTAAGTAGCGTACTACAATCTGGCGGCTGCATTAAACCACTATATATACCATTCAATGAACATACCAATGACGTCGACGATACATATTGTATGACATCGATGAATCCGTCGGTACTACATGTGAATGACAAAATATATGGCATAATACGATGTGTTAACTATGTATTTTTTCACTCAGAAGGTAAAAAAATATACCATAATCATGGAACATTAGTATATCTGCATCCAGAAAACGATCTGCACCTTCGAACTGAAAATCATCTAGTAGAACTTGATAGTGACTTAAACATTATAGCGAGCTCGAAGATCAACATGGTATTTGATAAGTACTATGAGCCTAAGTGGGATTTCAGAGGACTGGAAGACGCGAGACTAATGTATTGGAATGATGAATTATACATAGCAGGTGTTAGGCGAGACTACGACGATGTAGGTACGGGTCGAATGGATTTATCTAAAATTCAAATACAGGGTAATGAAGTCAATGAAGTAAGTAGAACACGCTTAAGCCCGCCAATGAATACGCAATCATACTGTGAAAAGAACTGGATGCCAGTATTAAATAGTCCATTCCAGTTCATTAAGTGGACAATGCCCACGGAAGTAGTTAAAGTAAACACCAAAGCGGGTATGCATGATATACCAAATACATATAGAACCCATGCCAACACTAAAGTTATATCTGATATTAATGCCGACTTAAGAGGAAGTTCACAGGTAAATGAATGGGGCGATGGATATATTACATGTACACATGAATGTAATTTGTTCAATAACGATATCGGTACAAAGGATGCAACGTACAGACACCGATTCATATTATTCGATAAGTGTTTTAACATCACAGGGTATTCTGATAGTTTTAGCTTTATGGACGGGCATGTTGAATTTTGTTGTGGTATGTCAATTCTTGGTACGGAAGTATTATTGACATTTAGTTTTCAAGATAATGCTGCATACATATTAAGATTCAATTCCAACTTGTTTAACAGTATCATTAAAAGAATATGAAAAAAGTAAAGGTTGACTTGCAGTATGTAAAGGATACGTACATGGAGTTATTCAGCGACGTTATAGTATATAGTTGGGAAGATGTGCTGTCAAAGTATATCGATGATACAGAAAATGCACTAGCTAATTTTCAAATTGGTTATTGGTACGAAAAAAATAAACAATACTCTACTGCTGTTAGTTTTTATCTAAGAGCCGCCGAGTTATGTAAATCCCAAACGTCTGATTTATTTGCAGATCTATTATACGAATGCTTAATTAAAATTGGCATAATATTCGAAAAGTTACAAAGACGAAACAATACGGTCGCTACAATGTACACACGTGCAATCGCAGAGAACCCATTAAGACCCGAAGCGTATTATCTATACATGAATCTGTGTAATAATATATACACCTCAGTAACTAAGCATGTATCGCATGGAACATATCCACTAATAGGAGAGTCATACATGCTAGGAATATTGTTACAAACCATATGGAGTAGTAATAAGTCTAAATTAAGTACTTCGATAAAAACTAATTACAGCAATTCAATCAAAATGACATTAACAAATATAGCCAATATTCCCGCGGGTGACTATATAGCAAGTGCATTTGACATTGCTAGAAGAAATGTCGGAGGTAACTGTTAATTTATGCATATTAATTACTATATATTATTAAAATACAAAGTTGAACTACATACATGAAAATAATATCGTTAATAAATGAAATAGCTAATGGAACTCAGCCAATAGATGAAGGTGTATATGATAAAGCATTCCTTAAAGCTATATACTTAGCAGGTGGCCCAGGTTCAGGTAAGAGTTATGTCGTTAGTAAGACGATGACCTCGTTTGGATTGAAAATAATCAATACAGACACTAGGCTTGAAAGGTATCTTAAAGACGCTGGCATAAGTTTAAAGTTTGCAGACAACCCGAACCAAACCACGGCAAAGAATATAATACGGTATGCAGCGAAGGCTAAAACTGACGATGAAAGGGAGTTCAGACAGAAGTATCAACAAGGTATTATAATCGATACAACTGCGTCAAGTATAAGCAAGACTGAGAACAGCCTCAAAACACTTGCATCATTAGGCTATGACGTATTGTTAGTGTTCGTGGAAACGAGTTTAGAAACAGCATTAAAGCGAAATGCACAGCGACCCAGGACACTTCCAACAGAAGTAGTTAGTTCTATATGGAAAGATGCAATAAAAAACAAAGATGCATTAATCAACTTGTTTGGAAAACACCATAGTGTAATTATACACAATGACGATGGGAACGATGCAAGTTTGCAACAAGGATACAAAGACATCGCAAAATTCATTAATGCCCCAATAAAGAACCCGATCGGACAGGGTATCAGAGATCAACAACTAAAGGATAAAAAGAGAACATAGTCATGAAACGTTCGAGTGAAATTATAGTGGAAGTCCCTAGACTTAAAGTAAGAAAACGAATATCAAGGGAGTCAACTACAAGATGTGCAACTCAAATACACACAGATAAACGTGTACGTAATAAATATAAACGACACCCACGCGACTACATCAATGACATTGATAGTTAATTGTTTACATTATGCATTATTAATGCTATATATTAATAACAGTAAGCAAACTAAGTAGTTAAATATGGCAAAAAAAAATAAATCAGATAATTATAATTTCAATGAAATACTATTGTACGATAGTGTAACATTACAGGATGTGCTTAAAGAAATCCATTTAAAGACAGCTGCTAAATCTAGTAAAATAGAATCTTTTATAGATAAAATACTGGAATTTGTAAATGACTCAGATACAGCTACTATGTTATCACCTATATTAGCATCGTACATGGACTCAAGTATAAAGAATGACGACACATTAATTAAATTAGTGAATGTAGTTCAACGACTAACAAAAACATCAGTTAACGATAGTAAAGGTGCAAGTGGTGACACATATGATACATTACTAACACCAGGAGAACGTGATGAGATTCTAAAAAACGCACGTGAATCTACAAAAATAATTAAAATGTAATCTAAGTGTATGCAAGTAGCAGAAGTCATTGAAACAAAAAAAGCATTTAAGAGCAACCAAAAAGACGAATTTGGCAATCCACTACACGATGGTAGTATACTTGTTCGTCTAGGTGGCGCCGCATCAACACTCAATGAAACGTCGAATGTATGGGCTGCACCGTTACATCATATGCGCAGGATGCCGTTTATAGGCGAAAATGTATTAATATACTCTGGACCTGGAGTAGAGACCCATTCTACTGGAGTAAAAGCTCAAACGTTTTATTATGCAGAAATTGTAAATGTAGTAAATGATGTTACAATTGGGCAGTTTCCTAAAAACTTCATAAGATCGAATACGGTGGCAAACAAATCTGGACTGTCCACTCCACCAGATATACTGGCAGATAAAAAGGAAATTGCATATACAGTCGAGAAAAAACCTAAGAGTAGTAAATTCTTACAACCGTTCGAAGGTGATGACTTATGGCAAGGTAGATTCGGACAAAGTATACGATTCACACGTGGGTTCAAGGAAACGAATTCACCTGGCATGGGTATATACGAAAAAACACCAGACTCGTACTGGAAAGGTGGAACTGGTGACCCGCTAATGGTATTAAGAGTTAAGAAACCTGAATCCGGTAAGGGATATGATATAGAAGATGTCACTAAGGATTCCGCGAGTATATATTTAACTACATCACAAAAACTACTAAAACTTAAAGCGGGATTCAGTAAGAATAAAGACGCCGCTAAAATAGGTAACTGGGCAAGTGGTGGGCAAGTAATACTAGACGCGGATCGAATAGTACTCAACGCAAAGAAAGATAAGTTAATATTGATAAGTAAAAAAGAAAGTATACTAACTGGTGAGAAAGTTCTATTTCAGAGTAAGAAGTATAAAGTATATTTGGACGATCTAATGGATTGGCTACATGCAGCATATGGAGAATGCTTTAAATTAGCAACAGCACAAGCGATGTATCTAAGTGCCATGGGTCCTACTGGGCCAGCCACAAATGTATCTCAAATTACAAAACTGCAACAAGTCGACTGGCGTAAACTATTCCTAACTCCGTAACTATCTTATAATATTAACCATAATATAACCTACTACATTATGAAATGTTGAATATTAGTGTTATATTTGTTTATAATTAAAAAAGAAAGAAAAATGCCACAGTTCAACTTTGAAACTATAAAAGAAACAGAGAAGGCGTTATTTATTAAGGTTCCGTATTACGAAGAAACATCTAATGCAGTAAAAACACACAAACAATTGTTTTTTGAGTGCTGGATACCGAAATACATATTAGAAAAAGGTGATGCAAAGTCGTTTGTTATTGGAAAGAGAAACGAACGGCGGTTGTCTAATTCATACCAACGTGCATTTTCTAAAATGCCTAAAAGTTGGAACACACTCGGTGAATATGCACCAATAAAAACAGCAAGGCAACTAGAAACGATTGACTACGACAAGGTCGATGAACTATGTAAGTTCTACAGAAATAAATATGGTCGAGACTTACGTGCATTAATTATAGATGGTGAGGGAAAGGACGGAATGGAAGTAACAGACGAAGACTATAACGTAATTGTCCAGTTAGAATTTCCAAAATTAACAAAACCCGACGTCCCAAAAAAACAAATAACGGTTTATGATTAATAATAGTACTGTACATAATGAGGTGCAGAAGTTAGTCGAATTAATAGCAACAGAACAATAATAACAGAGATGATAGACACATTATCAAATGAACAATTGGAACTAATTCCAGTAATTCGTGATCGTTGGCTTAGCCAATTATACGACCTTAAAGACGTTGACAAAGAAAGTTGTATAGAAGGAGTCAAATGGCTATACAATGCATCAGGTTTAGATGAACCTGAAGTTAGATTTTGCAAGTCAATTAATGAAGCGCAACGAATCATACATGAGCGAAAGTACGGCGACGCAGCTAGTACTACAAAACTTGTACCCGAAGCGCTATGTTCGTACGGGGACATCTCTGACCATGGGTGGGTTGCGTTTTATGATTACTTTACTGAATTGGGAATTCTTAATGAACCATCATTCAACTCGTTTAAAAAGTTACTGCAAAGTAATTACTTTACGATGATCCAAATGAGTGACGTATGCTATGTAGTCGAGAATCCGATCTACCTAAAACTAGTCGGGCCTGATAACATATTGAGTTCTGTCGACGGATACGCTATAGAATTCAAAGACGGTACTGGTGTGTATTTTGTGAATGGCGTGTATCTTGATGATTCAATATATATGAAATTAGCTAACAAACTGTACACGATGGATGACTTTTCAGCCGAACGTAACGAAGAAACAAAGGCGGCATGTTTAGAATTCTACAGACAGAAATTTGGTGACGAATACGCATTTAATTTCATACGTGAGAATTTAAAAGAAGTTGATGAGTACATTGACAAGAAACCTGAAATATATATGAAAGGTACTACTAATTCTGATAGAATAGGAGTATATACGTTGTTCGCTGGTACTATTTCAAATGGCGTAAAGGTAGCATACGTAAGGTGTTATGACGCCTCCTCGGATAGAATATTTTTTCTAAGTGTTGACCCTAACAAGGTAACAACTGCAAAGGACGCAGTACCTAGTCTGTACAGAGTGCCTAGAATTCTTGAACCACATATATTATCAATAAACCGACAAGGTGAACGTTACAGTACGAATTTCACAGCCAAAGGTAAGGAATTACTGAACACAATAACAGAAGACGAAGTTAAGGATTTAGTTGACTTAAGCGGAGACAGGTATTATGATCTAATCAGATATGAATATTAATATTATGACACGAGATAATATACAGCAGAAATACTGCTGTCGAGTTGACAGTACTATTTCTATTTATTGGTTAAGGACAATATCAACAAATACTCTTGATGCAAACTTGTACATAAAAAACATAAATTATAAATAAAATAAAAGCTATGAAGTATAAGATAGAAAAACTTAA
>Ga0154020_10001987_pt1 | contig 25013 bp, 16 predicted proteins | sample Klosneuvirus_201_FD_109709 | JGI IMG/M metagenome (GOLD analysis project Ga0154020, IMG submission 109709) | Active sludge microbial communities from wastewater, Klosterneuburg, Austria - Klosneuvirus_20160825_MG | ecosystem: Engineered > WWTP > Aerobic digester > Activated sludge | place...
CATCCGACCAAGACGTGATTCGCCCTCTGCGGGTGGATCACGTCTTTTTGCGTTTCAACCCCCGTGTGTTTGTTCTCGGACGGCCAAGGAGCAAGAAGCGCCCCCCCGGTGATCGTTGCTGGACGGTCGGACGCAGCGGCTCACAGATGCTCCGGCATGCGGTAGCGGTGGCGGCCGGGCTGCTGTTGAATCAACTGGCGAGAAGATCGCGGTGGGCTTCGTCCCGATACATTCTGGGCGTCATCCCCGTTGCCTTGCGAAAGAAGCGTCCGAAATACGATGGATCTTGGAAGCGGAGTTGGTACGCGATCTCCGACACGTTGAGTGCAGAGTGCACCAGCAGACGCTTGGCCTCCAGCAGGACGCGTTCATGGATGAATTCGCTGGCCGAGCGACCGGTGTGCCGGCGGAGATCCTCGTTTAAATGCGAGCGTGATACCTGCAACAACGATGCATAGTCGCCGACCTCGAGGATCTCGGGGAAGTGCTCCTCGAGGGCGAGACGGAATCGTTGAGCCAGGGTGTCGTCTTCGGAACGTTGGGGGGCTGACGAGAGACTGCGGCGGAGGTACGCTTGCCGAATTTGGGTGAGGATCAGGGTGACATACGCCCGCACAATGTCGTCACGACCGGGGGCAGGATCCGCCGAGTCGTCGCGCAGTTGTTGGAAGAGCCGGTTCATGCGGGCACCCTCGCTTTCATCGAGGTAGAGCACGGGATTCTCGTGTGTCGCTTGCAAGAAAGGCATACGGCCCAGGAGGCCAGGTTGCTCTGCGCTGACCATGAAGAAGTCCCTGGTGAAACTGAGGATCTCGCCCTCCAGGGGCGTTATCGATTGCCAGGCGTGGACTTGGCCGGGTGAAGTGATAAAGAGGGTTCGATCGGTGACCGGAAAGGATCGGAAATCGCTCTGGACCGTTCCCTTGCCTGCGGGCAGCCAGATGATCTCAAAGAAGTCGTGGCGATGCGGGACGTAGCGGTTAATTCGGTCGCTTTTAACCTCGTCAAAATGCAGCAGATGAAAGTGGACGGGTTTGCGCACGCCGCCGTGGTAGGCGGACATCGCGTAGAGCGTGACCGGCTCAGCTGTCACCGGCCCCCGTGGGTTGGTCACCGCGAACTCGAGTGAGCGTGGCATAGTCCCACGCAAGCAGGAGTGAGGCCAAACCGAGATCAGTCTCCGCGTCGAATTCGGACGAGCGTTTGACGGCGCGACCTAACCTTCTGGAAGGGATCGTCAGTGTCGGTGAGCGGACGGAAGGGAACAAAACTGCGCAGCCGCCGCAGCCCGACACGTGCCGCGTTTACCTGAGCGGCTGGTGATTTTGTACTAAATCTGGACCATTTTCTCGTGTCGATGAGGTTGCTTCAGGTCAGGCGCATGGCGGGTCGTCGACGTGATTTTGTTCATGCGAGGAGGAACGCAGGCAAGGCGGCATGGTTGTTTGGCGAAGCTCCGGTGAACCGCGTGGCATGCACTCTGCTAATGGGGTTTCCACCCATGAACCAAATGCACACGAGATTGAAATATGCGGGAATACTCCTCGCGCTGGCCAGCGGTCCGGCGGGAGTTCTCTTCGCCCAGAAAGCGCCTGCTTCTGCTCCGAGCACTGAAGCCGTAACTGAACTCGAAAAATTCATCGTCACCGAGTCCGCCGCGGCCGCCGCCGGCGGCCTATTGCCGACCTCGCGAAACAGCGACTCTGTCTTCGGCTCGGCCAAATCCATTCTCGATATCCCGCGCTCTGTCACCGTTCTGACGCCCGAGCTCATGCAAAAGCTGGGCGTCCGTAACTTCGACGACGTGGCCCGGGTTATGCCCGGCGGGGAGCGGCCCAACTACTACGGCGTGCCCGGCACCCCGTTCATCCGCGGCGATTTCGCGGGCACGTTCTTCAATGGCATGCAACGCGCCTTCCAGCGCAACGAAATGCCCACCTCCTTTGGTTCGCTCGACGGCATGGATATCGTGCGTGGTCCCGCTCCCGGCAACTACGGTCCCACCCAAGGTGGCGGTTACATCAACTTCCTGCCGAAGTCCCCCTACTACGACAAGTTTCGCGCCTCCTTCCGAACCACGGTCGGGTCGTACGATTACTTCAACACGCAGGTAGACGTTGGCGGACCGCTTCTCGCTTTCGGGAAGCCCATGGCCTACCGCATTTCGCTGACCAACCAGAACGCCGACTCCTACTACAAGAACGTCAAGAACGACTACATTTCGCTCTATGGCGCGCTGAAGGCCCAGATCTCCACCGACGTCTCCCTCTTCACGGGTGCAGAGTACTACAACTATAAATCCAATGAGAACGCCGGTTGGAATCGCGTCACCCAGGATCTGATCGACAACGGCAACTACATCGTCGGCGAAGCGGTCAGAGCCACCAGCGACGCCGCCGGTGGTTTTGTGCTTCCGAGTGCGGTTCCTTTCATCGGTTTCGGCGGGAGTGCGGCGACCGTCGGTGGCTCGCAGTTCGACAACAGCGGCGGAGCCATCATCCCCCCTCCGAGCTACGTGGCGACACTCTCCCCCCAACTTCGCGCGCTGCTCAACCCGACCACCGGTGCCTACACCGCCGCGTTCTTCAACGCGGGTGGGAAGGCTCTGACGACGAAGATCGAGGGTGACACCGTGCTGGCCGATCCGGGCGACTTTGCAGATTCGGAGAACCTGCTCTATTTCGCCGATCTCGTGAACGTCCGCTCCGCTTCGCTCACGCTCAAGAACCAGTTCATCATCGACTGGATCAAGACCGAAAAAGTCTCGTCCTATGGCTATGCGTTCGCGATGAAGCAGTTCATCATCGAGGACAAGATTACCGTCGACCAAAAGTTCTCGGGCATTCTCGCCAGCCTAAGTTCCGGTGGATCGGTGCGCTACAGCTGGGCGAAGCAGCTCCAGGATTTCGCCGCGGAGCCGTTTTCACGGCGCGACATCAGCAATCCGCAGATCACCTCCAACTCCGTTGTTCTCACCGGGCCCCAGCGCCCGCTGGTAGGTGACACCCGCAATCTTTGGGCCCAGAGCTCCAGCACCGACTTGTATCAGCTTGCTGCGTTCAGCGTGGGTGAACTCAAGTTTTCCGATGCGTTCAGCACCTACTTTTCGCTCCGCGTCGAAGGTGCCAGCTTCAAAAACACGATTCCCGGCGAACATGAGCGCAGCGCCAACCGCGGCCGTCAGGTCGCCAAGGGCGGAAAGAACTACTACATGGCCAGCGTAAACCCGATCTTCAAGATCTCGCCCAACCTATCAGTCTACGCCTCAGGCCTCTACGGCACGTCGCTCACGCCTTCCCAAGGAGGAAATGTCGCCTCGGAAGCAAATTTCGGTGAAACCGGTCTGGTCGAGGGGGGCATCAAGGCCTCCCTGATCGACAACACCCTGTTCGCTTCGCTGTCGATTTACGACTCCACCCGCCGTCGCTTCAATAACTTCACCAACGCGCAGGACGGCCTCCGCTCACAAGGCGTGGAGTTTGAATCCACGTGGATGGCGACCAAACGATTGTCTTTGATCGCCAACTTCGGCGTGAAAGAGACCCAGCTTATTACGCGTCCCGGCTTCCGTTTCGGCCCGACGCAGGACTATTACACTCCGTTGGTCGCGGGTGGCCTTTACGTTGATTTCGGTGATGCCACCGGCCTGATCGCGAAAAATAACCCGGATGGCCTCTTCGCCGGTTCGCCGCAAGGCTCGGCCAATCTGTTCGTCAGTTACGACCTCGGTGGGGGTTTTGAGATCTCCGGGGGACCCCGCATCCGTGGCAGCTACTACCACAACTACGAGCGGACGCTGAGGATGCCGTCGACGGTCATTTGGAATGCCAACGTCGCGTACACTCGGGGTCCGATTCAGGTGTTCCTCGAACTCACCAACATTACCAGCGAGGACTACTTCAACGGCTCTGATCCGATCTTCGCCGCGAATACGATCATCACCAAAGCCCCTCCCATCCAGGGTAAGTTGAATCTCACCTACAAATTCTAGGGTCTGCCCGGGCGCGGGTTCCGTGCCATGATCGAGCGAAGGCGGCAGGATTTTTCCTGCCGCTTTTTCGTTGGCGCACGTTGCTGACCGGTGGCCGCGCGCTCGGGAAGGTTTTGGGGATCCACATCACCTTCATTCGCCGGGGATCCACCCTAAAGAGATTCAGGCGGTGTTGAACTACAGAGACGCAGAGCACTCAGAGAAAATGAACCTTTCGCTCGCGAAGTGGGGTCGCCTCGACGGATCGGGGGATGACGTGTGGTGAATCGTTCCCGCGTCGAGGAAGTGGCGCCCGATACTGGATTGGGGTCTAAAGGTGCGACTTCCGTGCGAGCGACCGAACGGAATGTCCATGAGAGCGACGTCAGAGCAGGTCTGGCGTGAATGGCCAGGCGAAGCTGGAAGGTTTCGAGGAAACTGAGCCGGCAGTGAATAATGTCGTGCCGCAAACTACTCAGTGGTTCCGGCGTCCTGAGGCGTCGATCCAGGCGAACGTCTGGGCGGCGCGTTGACGGAGGTGGATCGGTCACGCCCTGAGACGTAGGCGAACCGCGTTGGTTGCCGGGGGAACTCCGAGAGACTAAGGCGTATCTACAAGAGCTTTGAGATCCGGCGGAAGGAACTCAAATGAGACGAATTTTTCCAACGGCAGCGGTGCGTTGAGAATCTTCAAATCCACCAACAGATCCACCTGGGCCTGCAGACGTTTCCGCTTCAGCAGTCCCGTTCGTTCACCGTCCTGGGCGCGTCCCGAGATCAGCTGGTTGTCGCGCATGGACTTGATGGTGAAGTCCATGAATTCGGACGACATTTTGTCGTTCAAAGCCGCGATCCGTTCCTTTGCAGGGGTGGGATCACCATTCATGAAGTCGTCCCAGCCGCGGATGGAGGCGGCCACGAAAGCCCGGACGATTTCCGGCTTTTCCCGGGCCATCTTCAGGTTTGTGAAAACAATGCGGTAGGGATCGTAACCCGAGTCGGCCAGGAGCAGGGTCCTCGGTTTTCCGCCGGCTTGGCGAACGTAAAACGGCTCATTGGTCAGGAAGCACTGCTGGATGAAGTTCTTGTCCGCCATGAACTGGGCGAGGCCGTAGTTGATCGGAATGACATTGAAGTCGACCTTGTAACGCGTCTGCACGTACTTGACCCAGGCGACGCCGGGGGTGGTCATGATGGTTTTCCCATTCAAATCGGAGAAAGATTTAACCGGACTTTCGTCGTGCAGAAGCAGGGCCTGCGGGTCGCGCTGCATCAAGGCGCTGACCATCAGCAGGGGGATTCCCTCGGAAACGGCAAGCATGTGGTCATCGCTCCGACCCATGGCAAACTCCGTCTGGCCGGTGGCCACCTTTTGTCCGCCAAACGCGCCGGGTCCACCGGGGACGATCTCCACGTCGAGACCCACCTCCCGGTAGAAGCCTTTGGCGACCGCTTGGTAGTAGCCCCCGTGTTCAGCCTGGGGATACCAATCGGTCTGGAAACGCACCTTGGTCAGGACCGGACCTGATTCAGGCGCCTTCTCGGTTGTGGCCGGTTTTCCGCAGCCAGCGATCAAAACGGCACCAACGACCGTCCAGAGGACGCCGAGCTTCCGACCGAGGGGGAGTAGTTTAATCATGGGAGAGCAGTGTCAGGAGTCAGAGCGGCTGTAGGAATCGTGCCACTTGTGCATCGTCAGCCAGCTGAGCGCGATGACGGTGGAGGCGAAGAGGAACCCAAGGGCGCAGCTGGTGACGGCCGTGGCGAAGAGTGCGGGGATCTTGAACTGGGAACTGTAGACGATGGTGAGAAACCCAAGTCCGCCCTGGCCCCCGGCGGAGTTGCCGGCGTAAAAGTCTCCAACAATAGCTCCGATCGGAGCCAGGGTGGCCGCGATCCTCAAACCGGTAAAAAAGAATGGCAGCGCTGCGGGAACGCGCAGAAGAAAGATTTCCTGGTGCTTCGAGGCTTTGCACATGCGGAAAAGATCCACGAGGTTGCGGTCGGTTGAAATGAGGCCCTGGGTGGTATTCACGACCATGGGGAAGAAGCAGATGAGAAAGGTGATCACGGTCACGCTGACCGTGCCCGGCCCGGCCCAGAGGATCAGAATTGGCGCAATGATTATGATGGGGGTCATCTGCAGAATCATCAGATAGGGGTAGAGGCTGGCGCGAATCAGCGGTGTGAGCGACAGGATCAGCGCGACGACAAAGCTTCCGGCCACCGCGAAACCAAAACCGAGCAAAGCGCCACGCAGCGTGTTGAGGGCGGCGCTCCAAAGGGCGTCGCCGTTGGTCTGAAACGCGAGGAGAATCAGGTGTGGTTGCGGGAGGAGGAATTTCTGCTCGGTCGAGAGCATGGCATTCGCCAGGTACCACAATCCGATGAAGAGCACTCCGGTGAGGGCCGGCAGAATCCGCGTGAGGGTCTTGTTCGACATGGTCGGGAGGCTCAAAGTTGGTTGCGTTCGACGGAGCGCAAGAGCTTGGACACGTCGGCCACCAGGGCCTGATAGCGGGCCGACTGACGGGTCTCCTCCGTGCGGGGATAGGGTAGATCCACCTTGACCTCGCGGTACAGGCGACCGGGGTTGGCGCTGAGCACAAAAATCCGGTTGGAGAGAAAGACGGCCTCGGCCACGGAATGGGTGACGAAGAAGGCGGTCCACGCCTTTTGTTCGCGGATGGTGAGCAGCTCCTCGTTCAGATGATCCCGGGTCATCTCGTCGAGCGCGCCGAACGGTTCGTCCAAGAGAAGAATTTTTGGCGACAACGAAAGGGCGCGGGCGATCGAAACCCGCATCTTTTGGCCCCCCGAAAGCTGTCGCGGGTAATAGTGGGACCTTTCGGAAAGTCCGACGAGAGACAGGCATGTCTTGGCCACTTGCGCCCGATGGTCCGCGCGGGTCGCGCGAAGGCGAAGAGGCACCTCGACGTTCTTTTGCACGGTCAGCCAAGGCAGCAGCGTCGGTTCCTGGAAGACGAACGCGAGCTCCTCGACGGCGTTTTCAGGGACCATGCCATCGACCGTGACCGTTCCACCGGAGATCGGACTGAGTCCGGCGATGAGCTTGAGGATGGTCGACTTTCCGCAGCCGCTCGGTCCGATCAAGGCGATGAAGTCGCCGCGCTCCGCGGCGAAACTGATCCGATCAAGAATCAGTGGGCCTTCGCCATAGCGCTTCTCGACGTGATTGAATTCGACCAGGGACGGCATGGAGCGTGACTAGGTTAGGCGTTGACCACCGGCAAGTGCAACTGGGACGGGCGATGGGCGTTGTGGTAGACGACTTGCAGGGCGCGGCGAAAATCGGCGGGACGCCGGACCGCCGCCGGGTCGGTGGCTGTGTTCGGATGGCGGACGAGCAAGGGGAAGGCTGAACTGGCCACATCGAGACGGATGCGATCTCCAGCAAGGAATCTGGCCGCGATCGGGTCCAGGGGAACCTCAACCAGCGCGCCACGTTCCGCCTCCACCGGTACCGCGCCGAGGCACAGAAAGACCGCGTGACCATCCGCTGTTACGCGCGAGAGGCGCACCACCACATGGGTCTGTGGAGCCGATGAGCGAAAAAAGAGACGGACCCGCGGGGCTCCCGCAACCAATACCGGAGCTTCCAAGGGCGGGGACGTATAGACGAGGAGGTTGAGCGCCTGTTGCTGGTTCGCGAGATCGTGCGGTCCGAACGATGCCGAGCCGCCAAAATTTCCCCCGGGTGCGAGCACGGGCACCTCTGGATCGTAATTGTAGAGATCCTCCGGACCCGATGCACCTTGGCGTGACAACTCACCGTCGCCGAAGCGCGAATTTGCCTTTCCCTGGCTCCGCAGGAACCACGTTTCCGACGTCGCTTCAGGAGGCGGCCAGCTGGTGGAGTCTCGCCACCGATTTTCCCCGAGAACGAAGTAGCGGCATCCGCGCAGAGGTGCTTCGGTGGGGGGTGTTTCATGATCCAGCCAGTGGTGGAACCAGCGGGCCATGAGTTCATCCACCTCCGGAACGCCTGCCGGCCCGAGATCCGATCCACCCACGAGATTTCCCCAAGGCAAATGTTGCCAAGGGCCCGCGAGGAGAAATTGGTGGGCGTGTTGCCGGGCCATGGCCTCGTAACCCTGGACGGATCCGCGAAGGTAGAAGTCGTACCACCCGCTGAGGTGAAACATGGGCAGCCCCAGTTCCGAGACCCGTCGCAGGAGATCGAACTCCCGCCAGTAGTGATCGTAGTGAGGATGCTGCAACCAGTCGCGGCCATACCCGGATACATCGTCGAATGTGATGGGGCGGACCTCGTTCAGGGGGAACCGGTTTGAGAGCTGGCCGGAGGCCAGATAGCTCTCGTCCAAGGCCGCGGAATTTGCGGCTCCGCTGCGGCGAGCGTCCTCCCGCAGCATTTGATTTGCCCAGGAGAGGGTTGTCGAAAGCTGAAGGATACCGTTGCGATAGAACCAGCCGGAATACAGGTCGAATGCGGTCATGTGTGGCGCGAGCGCCCGCAGTGGAGCCGGTTTGGCGAGCGCCGCCAGCAGTTGCGTTGAGCCTTGGTAGCTGAAACCGTACATCCCGACCCTGCCATTGCTGCCCGGCAGACCGGCGGCCCAGATGACAGAATCGTAGCCGTCGTCACTTTCGTGGCGGAAGGTGTAAAATTCTCCCGAGCTGTCGCCGCGCCCGCGCACGTCTTGGATCACGACCATGAAACCCTTTCGTGCCCACCAAGTCGGGTGTGCGTAGACCACGGTGGAGGCAATATCGCGGCCGTAAGGCTGGCGCATCAGCAGGACGGGCCAGGGGCCGGTTCCCTTCGGACGGTATACGTCAGCGACGAGGGTGGTACCGTCGCGCAATGTGGCGGTTTGCGCCGGGAGAAAGTCGACGCCGTCGAATGCGTCGCCAAGTCCAAGACCGATCATGGCCGGAGGCGGCTGGAGCGGCGCGAGCGTTTTCGGGGTGATGACGAGGGCGACGCGAGATGGTTTTGGAACGAGAGGACGGCGCGGCACGGGGACTCGAGATGGCGTCCGAAGAGCGTGCGGTCCGATTTTGAGCCGGCGTGGGTGGACGCCTGGGCGGCAGGGTCTGTGGGCGATAGGTTCACGAGAAAAGGAATTCGGGCATTGAGCCGGGGACGAGGAAGGGGTTGGTCAGATGGGTTTTCATCTTGCCCGGATTGAGCAGACCCTTCGGGTCGACGCTGGCCTTGAGTTCCTTTTGCCGGACGAAGTCGTTGGATCTTCCCGCCTCGTCGACGTAGCAGGTGTGGGGGTTGGCGGTGCCGACGCCGATTTCCGTGCAGAATTGAATGATCTCCCTGAGGCGTTCCTCGCTCCGGTAGCGCACGAGGGGGATGCTCCCGCAGACCGCTTTCTTCATGGTCGCGTTGCGCGGCGACCCCTTGACGAACTCCAGATGGAAAAGGATCTCCCCGGGAAAGCGCTCGTGGAGTTTGGCCATCTGTTCACGAAAGTTGTCGGTGAATCCGCTCTGGAGATACGTAAACTGGTCGTCCGCCTTGATTGCCCAGAGTGTGGTGTGGTTCCAGGTGTAGTCTGAAAGCATCGGAGCCCGGCGCGGTTCGTGGTGCGCGATGTGGTGCGGGACGAGCAGCCCGGCGGCTTCCGCCCGGGACTTGACATCGGCAGTCTTGGATGCGTCGACCTCGAGGAAGGTCAGGTGGTGGTCCGCCGGGTAAAACTTCTTGATCGGTTTGAAATAGGACGGGATCGGGTCTTCCAGCACGGAGACCAACCGTTTTGGGATCGAGTCGTCGTCCGCCACGGCCTGGGTAAAATCAAGCAGGGCCGCCCACGAGCGTGAAGCGACGATGATCTGGTCCCAACGACGGGCCGGTGCCAAGCGAAGCTGGATCTCAACAATAAACCCGTTGGTGCCATAGGCATGGTAAGCCTCCAGCGCCTTCTCCTCGTCGAGCACGACGATGCGGGGACTCTCTTCGATCGTGAGCAACTTGATCTGCTTGATTGTGCCCTGGTCTCGCAAGCCTCCCCACGTGATCGATCCGATGCCCCCGGAACCTCCACTGATGAAGCCTCCGAGGGAGGCCTTGACCCAAGTGGAAGGGTAGCAGCGAAGCTCCCAGCCTTTGGGCCGCGCCGCGTTTTCGATCGCGGCCAGGCGTGCGCCGGGTTCGGCGGTGACCACCCCGTCCTCGATCGAAACGATTCCATCCATGCCGCTGAGGTCGACGACCAACCCGCCGTACAGGGGGATGCACTGCCCGTAATTTCCGGTGGCGGCACCCCGGGGGGTTATGGGAACTCCGGCCTTGGCGGCTAGCGAGACCACGTCCCGAAGTACATCCAGCGACGAAACCTTCACCGCCGCCGAGGCTTTACGCGATTCGAGACGCTCCCTGAGCACGGGGGAATACCAGTAGTAGTCCTTGGAAAGCGTCTCCACGCCAGCCGGGTCGGAGATGACGTTCTCAGTGCCGGCAACCGCGCCAAGTGCGTCCAGCAGATCAGGTGAGAGGGAAATAAAACCAGGACTGAGCATGACGGGTGAATAGCAGTCCCCTTGCCAAATGTGACCGAAGAGGCGGACTGTTTTTGGCATATCTTCGCGTTCGTCTATTGACGAAACGGAGGGCTCACCTTTGCGGCGCGAACGGCCGTCCTTTTCGGCGGTTTTTGCTGATGGACTGCGTTTCTGCAGGGCCGATCGCGGATACGCACTGCAGGGTGGGGCGCGTCCGAAACCCGACGTCGCGTCGGGCTCCTCCCGGTTCACTTCAGGCGTGTCAGCGCCTCTTGGGCAAGGCGATGGTTGGGGTCCGCCTGCACGCAATTCTGGTAGGCGGTGCGGGCTGCGCCCAGATCGCCCTTCTTTTCATGAAGACTGCCGAGCCGGAAATGCACCTGGGCTTGGCTCACGGCGCCGCTGACCGGGGGAGTCCTCAGGCAGGATTGAAGCGCGACAATCCCCTCATCGACTCGCAGCCCGGAAAGGGCCGCCAACCGACCTCGCTGATAGAAGACTTCCCGGTTTTCCGGGTAGGTTCTATGGAGCTCATCGCCAAGGGCGAAGGCCTCCGACCAGTCTTTTGTGTTCGCGTACAGATTGATCAGACTCAGTCCGCCGCGGAGCGGATCCAGACGCTGGATTTCTTTTGCGGCGCCGAGGGCTTTTTCACGGCCACCGCCGGCCAAGGCGGGGGCTTGCGCGTAGTAGGCGAGGAGACTCAGACGGTAGTCAACGACCTCAGGCGCGAGTTTCACGGCCTGCTCGTAAGATGTGAGACACTGTTTCGCGAGCCCGAGCTTGGAGAACAAGCCGGCCTTTTGAGCGGAAAGGCCGTAGGCGTCGCCAAGCGCGTTAAACGCGCGGGCCGAGGCGGGGTTTAAGGCAACGGATCGTTCAAGGGCGCGCACCGCTTCCGCCGGTTCTCCGCGCCGCAAGGCAAGAACGCCGAGGTAGTAGGCCACATCGGGGTTCTTCGGTTCCTTGACCGCCAGCTCGGCGAAGTGAGCGTGGGCCTCCACGAAGCGCCGGGCTTTGAAGTGTTCAACTGCGGTCTCCAAGTCCGAAGCGGCATTGGCTCGAGTGAGGGATAAAACCGCCAGCAGCAGAATCCCTCGCAGCCAACGCGGCCCGGTGACACCTTCGATCGCCCCCAGAGTTCGAGGCCCAGATAACTCGAGACCGTACTCGCGCATAAAGAAATCAGGGGAAGGCGAGACCCCAGGTGCGTCGGGCATAACCGTACGCCACGGGTTTCACCGCCTCCAAGCGGCTGAGCGCGTCCCCGATTGAGGGTGACGCATAGCGCTCAATGAAGGCGGAGATGCGGTTATCGTAGTCGGCAAGCAGTTGAGCTTTGATCTCCGGCTGAACGAAACTGTAGGCGAGCGAATTGCGACCGAGGGCAAGGACTTCGTCCCATGAGAGATTGAACGTGGTCACGGCGGTAAAATATTCGTCCGTCAGGGAACTATCCCACATGCCGCGATCATCCGTGTTGAGGCAGACGGGCACACCCGTGCGCAGCAACTCGGGAAACGGATGGACCGCGAGATCAGGGGTGTATTCAAGCAGGCGGTTCGAGATCAGATTGATTTCGACCAGCACTCTTCGTCCCTGTTGGAGGAGCAGCAGGGTGTCAGGGTCGCGCAGAAGGTTGACCCCGTGGCCGATGCGGCTGGCGCCGAGCAGGAGAGTGTCGCGAATGTGGTGGTCCGGTCCGTCCATTTCACCCGCGTGGATCGATAGCGGCAGCGTCGGAAATTGGCGTCGAAGTGTCCGGTAGGTCTCGAGGAAGCGGGACGGGTGGCCTTTTCCATTCTCCTCAATCCCAGCCATATTGAGCCCAACCCAACGATTGCGGTGGGCGGAGACCCACGTGTAGGTCTCGGTCAGCGCCGTTTCGGCGCGAGGCGAGAATCGCAATACGGTTTCCTGAAATCGCACCACCACGCCCGTGGACTTGATGTCGGGCTGGTCGAGTCTGGCCTCCAAAAGCGCGAGGCCTGCATCGCGTGAGAGTGGGGATCCTTCGAGGGAAAACAGGCCATCGACATCAAATTGAGTCTCGACGTAGCGAAGTCCTTCCGCGGCGAAGGCCTTGATGTTTTCCGCAAGCAGCTCGAAGCGCACGTGGGGATTGCGCAGGATGTCCGCCTGTCGAGCCCAGATGACTTGAAAGAACTCATTGCGACCTTCGTCGGCCGTATCGAGGCGGAAGGCGTTGCACCACGTGGCACGTTCTTCGGCGGAAAGTTCGGTCATCGGCACATACTCGCGTCGAATGTCCGGAGAAAACTGCTCATAGGTGGTCTGACGGACGGTGCGGTAACGGGCTTGCGGTGCGATGGCGTCGGCGGCGGCGTCGAAGCGGATTCGTGTGTAATAGGTATCGCCGCCGTTCCGTTGGGCATCGCCGATGACCGCCAGCGTCCATTCGGGGATGTTGGAGCCGCCGCTGTGGCTGTGGAGATCGCCGCCCTTGGGCAGGTCGTAGAGCAGGGCATAAAGCTGGCGAGGGCTGGCTGCGGCCTTGAGGGCTTCAAAGCGGCTGGGAAAGTCGTGCGGCGAGGCGACCGCCCCCGTGAGCGTGACCAAGGCGAAAACCGCAAACAGTCGATGCGCAACCATGAGACTCGGAAACAGGGGGTTGAGCCCCACGGCAATCCCAAATCGGTCTTTGCTGAAGCTCGCCTCGCCGGCATGAACACTGCTCATTGGTGATCCATGGCACTTACCCGATTCTCTGTTGCTCCGCTGAGCTCCCTCACCCAGTCCCTCGCGGCGGTTGCGATGGGACGCGAGGCGCCTGACTTGGTGATCACGGGTGCCCGTCTGATTTCGACCTATACGGAACGGATTCACGCGGAACGGGAGGTTTGGATCAAGGGAGGACGAATTGCCTGCGTGAAGCCCGCGGGCGCGGCCCAAGCGCTGTGGGGCAAGCCTGGGGCAGGCAGGAGCCCTTCTCGGCGCGGCGGGGCTCGATCGGCGTCGTCGATTCCCCGGGTTTACGACGCGCGTGGCGGTTTGCTCGGGCCGGGCTTGGTCGATCCTCACATTCACATCGAAAGCTCGATGATGACGGCCTGCGCTTATGCCGAAGGCGCGCTGCTCAATGGCACGACGACAATTTTTTGTGACAGCCATGAAATCGGCAATGTCTGCGACGTCGAAGGCATCGAATGGATGTTGGCCGACGCGCGCAAAGCACCGTTGTCCATTTACCTGACGGTACCGAGCACGGTGCCGGCGACCTCGAAAATTTTCGAGACGGCGGGTGGAGATCTGACCGCGAAGAAAATTGGGCGCATCTTTGATCGATGGCCGGAAGCGGCGGCGCTCGGGGAAAAGATGGATTTTGTGCAGGTCGCCATGGGCGATGCGCGCAGCCATGCGATCCTTGGCGAGGCGATTAGACGGGGTCGACCGATCAGCGGACACATCTACGGCCGGGAATTTGTCGCCGCGGGGGCGGCGAGCGGCATCACCGACACCCACGAGTCGATCGATCGGGAGATTGCCGGAGATTTCCTGGAAAATGGACTCTGGATTTTTCTCCGTGGAGGCCCGCCCACCACGCCGTGGCACTCGCTGCCGCAAGCGATCAAGGCGGTCACGGAATTGGGTGCGAATCCCAAACGAGTCTGTGTCTGCACGGACGATCGCGACGCGGACGACTTGTTTGTCTTCGGGCTGGATTGGGTGATGCGCGAGGCGATCCGCGCGGGTATCAGTCCGGTGACCGCGTTGAGCATGGCGTCGTTGCACCCGGCGACGCGCTTTCACCTTGATCACGATATAGGCGGGGTGGCGCCGGCCCGCCGGGCGGACTTGGTCCTCTTCAACGACAATCTGGAGCCGCAGTGCACGTGGTTTGGTGGGGAGTTGGTAGTCGAGAACCGCAAGGTCACGCCGATTCTGGAGCAGGCCCTCGCGAAACCGTATCGCTACCCGCGGGCAGCTTACCGGACCGTGGTGCTACCGCCGGTCAAGGCGATGAGCCTGATCCCTGCACTTCCGAAGAAACCCGTTACCGCGAATGTCATCCGCACCGAGTTGCCCGGGATAATCCTCTTCCACGAAGCCCTCACGCTGGTTCCCAAGCCAGACCAAACTTGGTCGGATGTCCTGTCCCAGCACAACCTCTGCCATGTTGCGGTCATTGAGCGGCACGGCCGCAGCGGTCAGGTGGCCCACGGGCTGCTGAAAAATTTTGGACTCAAAGATGGAGCTGTGGCCAGTACCGTGGGACACGATGCACACAATTTGATTGTGGCTGGGACCAATGAGGCGGACATGCAGCTTGCCGTAGCCACCCTCAAGCGCCTCCGTGGCGGGGTGTGTGTGGTTCGTGGGGGGCGCGTCGAAGCGCAGGTGGCTCTGCCGATCGCGGGTCTGCTCTCCGAGTTGCGGGCGCGGGACGTCGCCAAAGAAACCACCGCGCTTAAAAAGGCGTGGCTCAAGATGGGATGCACGCTGCCTTACATGGGTTTCAACCTGATCCCCCTCTCGGTGATCCCGGAAATTCGGATCACGGACAAGGGTTTGGTGACGGTGCCGGGCATGAAGATTGTTCCGCTCTTTGAGCTCGGCGCGGGAATATGACGTGATCGGGCGGCCTCTTAACCGGGGGCCGATCGAGGTGGATAGTGTGCCACAGGATTCGGTAATTCTCACCGATTCGTCTCGTTCAGTGGCACATGGCCTGCTTTTCCCGTAGCACCACACCTACCATGAATAAATGCTTTTTGATTGCGGTAGCGGCCACGGCTGCGTCCGCGTCCCAGCCTCTTCTTTTTTCCCAAACCGCGGGCAGACCTCCCGCTGAAGAAGAAGCGGTCAAGATGGAGAAATTTGAAGTCAGTGATGTCCCGATCGAGCAGAATGTGATCCCGACGTCACGTCCGATCAGCTCCATCTATGGCAGCGATCGCTCGCTTCTCGATACACCACGGTCGGCCACGATTATCTCACGAGAACAGCTGACTGCAGTATCGATTCAGGACGTGCGCGATTTCTCGAAATTGACGGCGAGTTCCTACACCCGCTCGAATTTCGGTGCGCCCACGACCCCGGACCTGCGCGGTCAGATCGCCGACTTATTCCTCAATGGCATGCGGATCGGCCTGTCCTCGAACGGCAATGGACTTCCAATCAATTTCAACTCGGTCGAATCCGTCACCATTCTGAAGGGACCCGCCACTGCGGTGTATGGAGCTTCCCAATATGTCGGCGGTTACGCCGACCTGGCCTCGAAGCAACCGACCTTCGATACGACCAAGGGGTCAGTGGCGGTGACCGTAGGCAGTTATGACATCTACCGTTGGACGGCCGATTACAACGTTCCGGTCAATGAAAAGACCGCCTACCGAATTTCTTATTCGGGCGAGCAGTCGAAGGGGTATTACAACGATGGCAAAAAGAACACCCAGGCGCTCTACGCGGCGCTGCTCCATCGGAAGAACGCCAATTACCGTCTCTTCGCCAACGCCGAGGTATTCTTCGCTGATTACACGGAGAACTTCGGCATCAACCGTCCGACGCAGGAGTTGATCGATCGCGGCATTTACCAGACCGGGATCAACAACAACCCGGCCCCGGATTTTTCCGGTGGCGCCTTCCTCGGATACAAGGATTCCACGGGCGCTCCGATCACCTTCTCGAACATCAACGTGGTTGGCGGCACCGCCGCCGCGATCTCGGATGCGCAGAACTCCCGCTGGGTGGTTTCAGGCTTTCCGGCCGTCAACCGGATGGTGCTTGGACCCAAGGTAAAGATCGACCGGAGTCAGCGCCTGCTGAGTCCAGGAGATGATTCGGAGGGCGTCTCGTTCAACGCCCAGGTGGTGCAAACGTTCACGCCGAAGCCCGACTTGACGATTAGCAACAACTCGTTCTTCCGCTACGTCAGTCGCAATACCCTCTCGAGCTACTCTTATTCGGAGATCATCGATCCCAGTTTCAGCTTCGAGAACCGGACGGAGTTTCAACAGAAGCTCGATCAGGTCTTCGTCAATAGCGGTGTCAGTGTCCGTTACCAGCAGGTCAAAGCCTACAATGACTTCTTCAACGAGCCGGCCAACGTCTGGGACCTGACGAAGGACCTGCGTTTTGCCAACTATTTCAACTCGGTCAATTCCCCGAGTCCGTTCACTCAGGTTCCGGTGCCAGGCTGGAACGGCCGTTACTACACCCCGGACAACGGTGACTCAGGCATTTCCAAGGCGATGTACTTTTCGCCCTTCGCGCAGGTGGATTGGCAGATCAGTGACGCATTCTCCTTTGTGGGGGGCGCTCGCGTCGACGTTCTCAGCATCAGCTACAGCGATCCGGCTGGTTTCCTGCCCGGGGATAAGACCACGGTGGGGCTGCCGAATTACAACCTGAGCCTCAATTACAAGTTCACGCCGATGCTGAGCACCTATGCGACCTACAACTGGAGCCAGAACCCGGTGGGTTCGACTGGCAACGGCGGCGGTCTGACGACGGCCGGCGGACCGAACTTCGCGGTGGCCAATCTCCGGAATGAATCTGAACTCGCGGAAGTGGGCGTGAAAAAAGCCTCGGAAGACGGGAAGTTCTACGTATCCGCCTCGCTCTTCAACCAGACCCGTTCCGATCTTCAGCAGGATCGGTCTGTCGTGAAACTGAAAGGCACCGGCGTGGAACTCGAAGCGAACTACCAGCCCAATCGCAATTTCTATCTGATCGCCGGTTACTCCTACATCGATGCGACGGTCAACGCACCCCAGTTCGATGTCGGCAATACGTCGCTGACCTCTCCGACCGAACGCTATTTCCTACAGCCCTCCAATACTTGGCTGCGCCGCCAGGGTGTGCCACGCAACTCGATCAATTCGCTCGCCACCTACAAGCTGGACAACGGCTTCGGCGTTTCGGCGAGTGCAGTCTGGGCGAGTAACATCATCAACAACGTGGCCGGGACGATCGTCATTCCCGACCAGTACACTCTCGACATCACGCTCTTTTACGCCGCCAAGACCTACGAGCTGCGTCTGGCCGTGCTCAACGTGACCGACGAGGAGAACTGGAGCGCGCCCAACGCGGTCTATGGAAACGAGTCGATCGTCGCTGAACTGCCAGCCCGTCTGGAGTTCACCGCGAAGTACAAGTTCTGATTTCCCGAACACCAACGGACTACACCAAAAGAAGGCCGCCGGGAGACTGGCGGCCTTTTTTGCGTTCGGGCTCTACCAGTGGGCGTAGTCACCCTTTTCCAGCCCGAGGGCGAACTCCACCAGCAGCTGAACGCAGCGCTCCACATCCTCGAGATCCACCATCTCGCTGGGAGTGTGCATGTAGCGAAGCGGCACGCTGATCAATCCCGTGGCAACGCCCGCGCGACCTACCTGGATAGCGCGCGCATCGGTCCCGGTCGGACGTGGATCGGCCTCGATTTGATAGGGAATGCCCAACTTCTTCGCCGCAGCGACGAGGCGTTCGTAAATCTTGGGATTGATGTTCGCGCCACGGCAGAGCATCGGGCCGTCTCCGAGCTTGGTTTCACCGTATTTGCGCTGGTCGCAATCCGGATGGTCGGTGGCATGGCCGACGTCCACCGCAATCGCGATGTGGGGGTTGACCGCATAGACCGCGGTGGTCGCACCCCGAACTCCGATTTCCTCCTGAGTCGTGGCGACGCTGACGACTTTGGCGGCCAGTTTCCGCCGCGATTTGGCGAGGCGAATCAGCGTTTCACCGACGATGTAGGCGCCGACTTTGTCGTCGAAGGCGCGCGCTGTGCCGATGCTGCCGTGAATCAGCTCAAAGCCATGATCGTACGTCGCCACGTCGCCGATACCCACGCGTTCCAGGGCCTCCTTCTTGGATCGTGCGCCGATGTCGATCCAGAGTTCGTGGATTTCCGGGACCTTCTTTCGATCCGCCTCATCCATCAGATGGATGGCCCTTTTGCCGGTGATGCCTTTGACCCTTCCCTTTGACGTTTGGATGATCACCCGACGCCCGGAGATCATGGTGCGGTCATGTCCCCCGATCGTGTCGAAATAGATGAACCCCTTGTCGTTTACGTAGGTGATGATCAGTCCGAGCTCGTCGATGTGGCCCGCCAGCATCACGGTGGGATCTCCCGTGGGATTGAGCGTGGCGATTCGATTGCCCAGCGCGTCCTGCGCGTAGTTGTCGGCGGAGGGTTTGACATGCCGGTCGAAGACCGCCTGAGCCTCCGTTTCATAGCCGGAGGGTGAGCGGGCCTCGAGCAGTTCGGTGAGGAAAAGGGGAGTTGTATATGGTTTGCTCATGAGGAGATTGGTGAAATCGAGATTTGCGTTGTGATCAGGGTGAAATCGAAACTCAAAAATCCCATAACAAAATTTCGCATGACGATATATCCCGCGATCGACATCAAAGGTGGACGTTGCGTCCGACTCACCCAAGGGCGTGCTGACCAAGAGACGGTCTATGCCGAGAATCCAGCCTTGATCGCCGATGACTTCAAGGTTGCGGGCAGCCAATGGGTCCATGTCGTCGACCTCGACGGCGCGTTCGAGGGAGAACCCCGCAATCTTGCTGCGGTGCAGGCGATTGTGCAGTCGGGACTGCGGGTTGAACTCGGGGGTGGAATGCGAACCCGAGCGATTGTGGACCGCGTGATTGCATTGGGTGTGCAGCGTGTGGTGGTCGGCACGCGGGCGGCGGAAAGTGAAGCCTTCATCAGCGAGCTGGTGCAGGCCTACGGCGATAAAATCGCGGTGGGGATCGACGCGAAGAACGGGCAGGTCGCAGTGAAGGGGTGGGTCGACACCACGGGTACGGGCGCCTTGGCGCTGGCCCGTCGGATGGACGGGCTCGGTGTCGCCACGCTGATCTACACCGACATCGGTACGGACGGCATGTTGACCGGTCCCAACTTGGCTGCTCAGGAAGCAATGCTGCAGGCAGTTGGGTGCCGCGTGATTGCGAGCGGCGGGGTCAGTCGCCGGGAGGACGTAATTGCGCTTTCAGCCCTCGCTGCGCGCCACGGTCACCTCGACGGCGTGATCGTCGGCAAGGCCCTTTACGAGAAACGGGTCGAGCTCCGCGACCTGTTGTCGATCGCGGCAGGCTCCTGCGGCCGGAACTGAGAATGCAGAATTGCGGTGCGACCTATCCGATCTGGTCGGCGATTTCCTCGAGTGGGTAGGTGAAAATCTCGGCGAGGGTTGGATGGTACCACGGTGCCCTCAGCATGTCGAAGACGGTGGCGCGCATGGCCAGGGGCCCGCTGAAGCAGTGAATCAGCTCGCCGGCGTCGCGCCCCACGACTTCCGCGCCGAGAATGCGGCCGCGTTTGGGTTCAGCGAGGATTTTGACGTATCCACGATTAGCTTCCATGAGAATTGATTTTCCGTGATCGTTGAATGGGTAGCTCGCCTGGAGGTAGGGCTGCGCTTTCTCCTTCAACTGATGCTCGAGCGCACCGATCGTCGCCAGAGCTGGATCGGTGAAGACAACGTTGAGCAGCAGGGAGCTGTCTAGCGGCTTGAGGCCCTTCACCCCGAACGCATGGCGCGCAGCCAGCTCCCCTTGAGCCACGGCGAGATGGACAATGTCGTGCGGTCCGCAGACATCCCCTCCGGCATAAATCGTCGGCACGGAGGTCTGTTGCCACCGGTTGGTCCGGATCCGGCCTTCAGCGGTAAGGGCGACACCCGCCGCTTCAAGTCCGAGACCCTCGGTGGCCGGCTTGCGCCCGAGCGCATTGAATAGGTGCCGGGCCCTGCGGGTGACTGACTTGCCCAGATGACGAAACGTGACGGTCACGCCTTTGGCGTCGCGGGAGACTTTCTGCAGCTGAGTGTCCACGAACAGGTCGATGCCTTCGTCGCGAAATGCCTCCTGGACCACAGCGCTCGCTTCGGGTGAGTGGTCGCTTAGGACGTGTGCGCTGCGCTGGATCAAGACGACTCGCGATCCGATGCGACGGAGGAACTGGGAAAGCTCGCAGGCGACAATGCCTCCCCCGAGCACGATGACACTTTCGGGAACGTGATCGAGATCGAGGACGTCATCGCTCGTCCAGAACGGAGTCTCTGCCAGCCCGGGAACCGGGGGCGTGCTGATGCGCGAGCCGGTCCCGATGAGGAAACGATCCGCGGTCAGGCGTTTTCCACTGCCTAGTTCGATCGTTCGCGAGTCGGTGAAACGAGCGGCCTCCCGGAAGAGCGTATACTTCTTCGATGAGAGTTGTTGGGCGCGGTAGCCCGCAAACTCGCCGATGATCCGCCGCTTCCGGGCATGGAGCGCCTTCATGTCGACATCTGCCTTTGGGATCTTCAGCCCGAGGACGCGGGCGTGCTGTGCATGGTGCAGCACGTCGGTGACGTAGAGCAGCGTCTTTGAAGGCATGCAGCCCCGAAGGATGCACAAACCGCCGAGATCCGGTCCGGCGTCGACTAAGGCGACGCGTTTGCCGAGCCCGGCGGCCACCCTGGCGGCGTTGAAACCGGCTGAGCCGGCCCCGATGGCGAGAAAGTCGAAGTGGGAGGATGTTTTCAAAAGGGAGAGGGAGGACGTTCGAGGGAATTTGGCTTAAAGCGTGGCAGCGCCGGGAAGCGGTGGGCACACCAGCTATTTTCCCTTGCCGAGAATCATGGTGTGGATGGTTTTCAAGACGATGGACGCATCGAGGAGGAAGGAAAAGTGGCGGATGTAATAGAGGTCATACTCCAGTTTACGCAGGGTGTTGTCGAGCGAGGCGCCGTACGGGTGGTTCACCTGAGCCCAGCCCGTGATGCCCGGTTTGACGAGATGACGGAAATGGTAGCAAGGGATGTCCCGTTCATAGGTTTGCACCAGTTCGTCCCACTCCGCTCGGGGTCCGATCAGGCTCATGTCGCCGCGAAGGACATTCCACAGTTGCGGCAGTTCGTCGATACGGGTGGATCTCAGCCAGCGGCCGGTGCGCGTGATGCGGTGCTTGTCGGCTTGCTCCATCGGCGCTGGATCGGCTGGTCTGACCCGCATGCTGCGAAGTTTCACCAGTGTAAAGCCGACGCGATTGCGACCAATTCGCCGCTGTCGGAAGAACGCCGGCCCTCCATCGTCGAGACGAATCATCACCGCCGCCGCGGCGATCACGGGAGCCGCGAACAAGAGTCCGAAGAGTGACAGCCCGATATCGGTGGCTCGTTTAAGCCGTTCAAACACGGGTTCCCGGGCGATCGTGAAACCCTCTTGGAAAAGCCACGTCTGATTGAGCCGATACAGAGGTATCTTGCGCCAGTAAACCTGATGGAAAAGCTCCAGGGTGTAGGTCGGAACTCCTTGAAAATAGAGTTCGACGAGTTTCTGGGAGACGTCTTCCGGCAGTTCACGACCCGACTCTCGCAGCACGATCGCTTCCAGGGTTAGGGTACCGTTCCGAATTTCATCGAGAACCTCGCAGAAGGCCCGGCGTGGGCGTGCGGATGGATCCCTTGAGGGCGCCGAGGCGACCACGTCCGCGTAGATCACCGGCCGATCGAAGCGGTTTCGATTGCACTCGTCGTGGAAGGTCTCGCTGCTGGCGGGGTCGCCGATGAAGAGCAGTTGGCGGCGACTTCGATGCCGGATTTGCCGAAGGTAGATCGAACGGCGGTAACTGAGGGACAGCGGGATGGCGCCGGCGAAGCCCAGCAAGATGACTGCGCGGCTTCCCTGCAGGGGATAGTTGGCCGGGATGACGGCGAACGTCAGCAGGAGCGTGGCCACCATCGCACCGACGACTGCGATGATGTGCTGGCTGGTGTAGTCGAGGCTGAGCATGTCGGTGCGTTCCCGATAGCCATCGATCAGGTACAAACCGGCGATGAAGAAGGCCAGAGGACCGACCAAGGGCAGCAGGATCCAATGACCGGGTGCGGCGATCTCGCGCATCCAAGCCACGGCGTTGAAGCTCACCAGGACCGAGAGCGTGTCCAGAAACAGCAGGAGGGTGGCGGTCTTCCGCGGAGTCATCATCCGTTGGGCATGATCATCCGTTGGCAGACAACGGCAAGCGTCCGTCTACCCGTTGCAGCAGGTCGGTCCAGGCGCCCAACGCGTGCTCAAAGCGACCGAATCGTAGATAAAAGGCGCGCGGGGCACGCGGAGAGCCGGCTTGGAACATCACCGGCCCTCCGAAAGGACGGCGTAGCGCAAGGCGGCAAAAAAACTGACCCACCAGGCGGCCACGACCGCAGGATTGGCCAGGGGGAACTCGATCAGGGCGTAGAGAGCGACCAGGGTGCATCCGTATAGTAGATACATGGAGACTGGGTGGCGGCCGATCGAGCGAGCCAGCCGGAGGAGCGGCCAGCCGACCGCCCCGGTCAGCAGAAGCAGGCCGGCCAGTCCCAATTCGGCGACGACCTGCAGCCAGTCGGAATGGGCTTCCTGGAAATAGATCGGAAGGCCGTCGATCGGGCTGCGTGGGGTTGAGTTGTAGAGTGGAAACACCCGCTCGTAGGAGCCCAATCCCCAGCCGAACCAGGGTTTGTCGGCGATCATGCGCAGGGTGTCGCGGTAGAGCACGCGCCGCTGCCCGATGTCTCCTTGGGAGCGCATGTCGGCGATCTGGGCCTTGGTGGTCGCGATGCGTTGGTCAATCGTGTTTTCCCCCAGTTTGTAGATTGCGGCGACGCTCAGAGCCGCGCAGAGCAGGAGCAGGCCGACCGTCGGGGCGCATCGCCGTCCCTCCTGGCGGCAGGTGCGGGCCAGCGCGATCACCCCGTGGATCAGCGCGGGAAACAGCAGCAGGCCAATGAGCACCGTGGTTGAGCGCGATGTACTCAAGGGAACCGTGGCTGCCAGGCAAAGGGTTGCGAGAATGCCGAGTCCTGCCGGCGTGTGCCAGATGTCGCGGGCATGCGGGCGTGACGCGTAGTGGAAGACCAATGCGAGCGAAATCGAAGTCATCAGGACGACGAAGGCACCCCAGTGATTGTGATAGACGAAGGTCGAAAAGAATGCGGGATGCGGCGCCTTCTGCAGCCCAAAGAAAATATCCTGGGCGAGCAGCTTTTGCAGCGTTCCGAAGACCGACAGGATGAAGGTGTTGGTGGCCAGGGCGAGCATCAGTGCCCGCACCGTGCGGCGCGAGTGAACGCAGATGAAGAGATTGAATCCAGTGAGGTAAAATCCCCCCAGCAGCCAGAGTTCGAGGAGCGACTGCCTGCCGTCGGGGCTGCTCGGCCACAGTTCGGACAGGGGGCGCACCGCCCAAACTGTATTGGCGGCGAACTGGCGAGGGAGCAGGTTCGGCACCGCTGAGCTGACGATGACCGCTATGGCGAGCAACCCCATCGGCAGAAGCCAGCGAAAGGAGGATCGAGCTTCCGGTTCCGGACGGCGTCGGCGGGCTAGGTATTCCCAGAGGGTAAGGGCAATAGCGGGGGTCACCAAGGCGCAAAGGATCGGTTTGGCCCACCAGATCCGTCCGCCGAACATCCAGGCGGCAGCGGTAACGACGAGCAGCGCATGGAACACGGCCCAGGGACCGCGGCGTCTGAAGGCGCCGGCAAAGTCCAAGGGGCGAAGTGAGGTCGCGGAGGTCATGGACTCACGCGGGTCGACGCCGGGCGATCAGATCCTCGTAGAACGCCAGCAGCACGCGGGCGGTGTTGGACCAGGCGAACGTGGCGTGGGTCCACGCCCGGGCAGTGGCTCCGCGCGCCTTGAGAGAATCAGGTGGTTCATTCAACGCGGATCGCAGGGCGGCGCCGTAGTCCGACCATGGCACGCACCAACCGGCACGGGCCGAATCCAGGAGTTTCCACGGGGTGCTGTCGGTCACCAGTGCGGGCACCCCGGCGGCCAGCGCTTCCGCCACGACCATGCCGAAATTTTCGGAGTGCGAGGGCAGCAGGCAAATCGAAGCGGCGGCGTAGGGGGCCGGCCGGTTGGCCCCGTCGAAAATCTCGATCCGCTTCCCTCCTCCCGCCCGGTAAACGTAGGATCGGAGATCTTCCACGGAGTAGAACTCCGGTATGCCCACGACGATTAACAGCCACTCGGCCGGCGCTTTCTCCAGCCAGAGATCGATCAATTCAAGCACGCGCTTTTTCGGGTGAAATCGTGAATAGAAGAGCGCGGTCGGGCGGTCGGCGCAGGCCGGGCACGCCTTGATCCAGTGTTCCCGGGCCGCGATGAGTGCGGCCGTCTCGGGCATTTCCACACCGTGGGGAACCACACAGATGGGCTGCGTAAAACCGAGCTCGCGGATATCCTCCGCTTCCTCGTCGCTGGTCGCGTGCCAGCCGCTCACTCCTTCGAGCGCCCCTGGATGGACCAGGGCATTCGCCAGCCGTTTTCTCCAGCGATGATGTCGCCACGACCAGGGAGACATCATACCGCGGGGCGAAAGGACCAGCGGAATGCCTCTCGCGCGTGCCACCCGATGCGTGACATGGAGAGGGCGCAACCACAGGCCGTGGGCGTGGATCACGTCTGGCGAGAGCCCCTGTAAGTGGCCTGCCAACGCCGGTATCGAGGCGATCGGGCGAAGCCACCCGCGATCAAGGACCGTGACGGTTAGGTGCCCAAACTTTTCCACCGAGGGCGTCTCGCCGCCGGCCGCCAG
>Ga0154020_10001988_pt1 | contig 25011 bp, 14 predicted proteins | sample Klosneuvirus_201_FD_109709 | JGI IMG/M metagenome (GOLD analysis project Ga0154020, IMG submission 109709) | Active sludge microbial communities from wastewater, Klosterneuburg, Austria - Klosneuvirus_20160825_MG | ecosystem: Engineered > WWTP > Aerobic digester > Activated sludge | place...
GAGGCGCGCTACCTCTCCAACACCCGCCAGCTCATCTTTGAAGGCACGCGCAGCGGCGAGGGGTATTTCTCCAAGGACGGCCGCCAGCTCATCTTCCAGTCCGAACGCGAAGCGGACAACCCCTTCTACCAAATCTACCTGCTGGACCTGGAGACCGGTGACTCCACCCGCGTGAGCCCTGGCCACGGCAAGACCACCTGTGCCTGGGTCCACCCCGCCGGCAAGAAGGTGCTGTTTGCCTCCACCCATGAAGACCCGGAAGCGCGCAACAAGCAGAAGGCTGAGCTGGAGTTCCGCGCGTCCGGCCAGCAAAAACGCTACAGCTGGGACTACGACGAGACCTACGACATCTTTGAGGCCGGCACCGACGGGAAGAACCTCAAGAACCTCACCAAGACGTTGGGGTATGACGCCGAGGGAAGTTATTCGCCGGATGGAAAGAAGATTGCGTTTGCGTCCAACCGCGCGGGGTACGCCGGCAAGCCGTCCGCCGCGGACGTGGAAAAACTCAAGCTGGACCCGTCCTACTTCATGGACATCTACATCATGGATGCCGACGGGAAGAACCTCAAACAGCTGACCAAGATGCCGGGTTATGACGGCGGCCCGTTCTTCAGCCCGGATGGAAAGCGCATCACCTGGCGGCACTTCACCGAGGACGGCTCCCAGGCCGAGGTCTGGACCATGAAGGTGGACGGCACCGACCAGAAACAACTCACCAGGCTGGGCGCCATGAGCTGGGCGCCGTACTACCACCCGTCTGGTGACTACCTGGTGTTTGCCACCAACCTCTTGGGCTTTGCCAACTTTGAGGTCTACATGGTGGACGCCGCCGGGGAGAAAGACCCCGTGCGTGTCACCTCCACCGACGGATTTGATGGCCTTCCGGTGTTCAGCCCGGATGGCGCGCGCCTGGCGTGGACCTCCAGCCGCACCGCCAACAAGAAGGCGCAGCTGTTCATGGCGGATTGGAACGACGCTGCGGCCCGCGGCGCGCTCAAGGCCGCACCACCGGCGGGCACCACCACCGCATCCAGCGCGCGCGCCGCGCCACCGGCTTCCGGCCCAACCGCCGCCAAGCCCGGCGCAAAGCCAGAAGTGGCCGCGGCGGATCTTGACCAGCACATTCGCGCGTTGACGGAAGACGCCATGGACGGCCGCATGACCGGTGGCCCCGGTGAGGCCAAGGCCACGCAATACGTGGCGGATGTATTCACCGCGTTGGGCCTGGCGCCCGCGGGTGACAACGGAACGTTCTTCCAGGAGTTCACGTTCACCGCGGGGGTGAACCCCGGCGCGGCCAACAAGTTCTCCATCCAGGGCGCCAAGGACAAGAAGCCGCTGGACCTGGTGCTCAACAAGGACTGGCGTCCGCTGGGATTTTCGCTGGTGGGGCCGGTGGCCCCGTCTGACGTGGTGTTTGCCGGTTATGGCCTGGTGGCCCCGGCGGACGGCGCGCTGGCCGCGTATGACAGCTATGAAGGCCTGGACGTGAAGGACAAGTGGGTGGTGGTGTTCCGCTACGTCCCGGAGAAGGTGACGCCGGAAGTGCGGCAGCACCTGGCGCGTTTCTCCCCGCTGCGCTTCAAGGCCATGGCGGCGCGGGATAAGGGCGCGCGCGGCATCATCTACGTCAGCGGGCCCAACTCGGCGGTGAAGGATGAGCTGGTGGGGCTGGGGTTTGACGCGGCGCTGGCGGGAAGTTCGGTGGCGGCGGTGAGCATGACCAACGCCGCGGCGGAGAAGCTGCTGGCGCCCACCGGGAAGACGCTCAAGGCGCTTCAGGATGCGCTGGACGCAGGCACGCCGGTCAAAGGTGCGGTGGTCACCGGGACCAAGGTGCACGCCCACGTGGACCTGCAACAGCAAAAGGCCACGGGCCGCAACGTGCTGGCGCGGCTGCGCGTTGGCGCGCAGGACAGCGCAGAGCTGGTCATTGTGGGCGCGCACGTGGACCACCTGGGCCGCGGGCACACCAACAGCCTGGCGCGTGAGGAAGAGAAAGGTGGCATCCACCGCGGCGCCGACGACAACGCATCCGGCGTGGCGGGGTTGCTGGAGATTGCGCAGGCGCTGGCGGCGCAAAAGGCCGCTGGAAAGGCTCCGCTCAAGCGGGACGTGCTGTTTGCAGCCTGGAGTGGCGAGGAGCTGGGCCTGTTGGGGAGTGCCGCGTTTGTGCGCACGTTTGGCGGCGCCAAGGAAGAACCCAAGACGCTGCGGCCCACGGTATGGGCGTACCTCAACATGGACATGATTGGCCGCATGGACAAAGCGCTGGTGATGCAGGGCGTGGGTTCTTCCAGCGTGTGGAGCGGGGAGATTGAGCGGCGCAATGTTCCGCTGGGGTTGTCCATCACGCCGCAAAATGACAGCCACCTCCCCACCGACGCCACCAGCTTCTACCTCAAGGGCGTTCCCATCCTGGCGGCATTCACCGGCGCACACAGCGAATACCACACGCCGCGCGATACCGCGGACCGCATCAACCTCCCAGCGACGGAAAAGATTGTTCGCCTGATGTTGGCCATCACCGGGTCCATGGCCACGCGTGCCGAGGCACCGGACTACAAGGAGATGGCGGCACCCGCGGCGGCAAAACGTGGCGCCATGCGGGTCACATTGGGCACCATCCCGGATTACGCGCAGGAGGGCGTCAAGGGATTGAAAGTGGGCGGCGCGGTGAAGGGTGGCCCGGCGGAGAAGGCCGGCCTGCAGGCGGGGGACATCATTGTGGAGCTGGGCGGCAAGAAGGTGGAGAACATCTACGACTTCATGTTTGTCCTGGAGAACCTCAAGGCCAACGAGCCGGTGGCCATGGTGGTGGAACGTGCGGGCGCCAAGGTGAAGATGCAGGTCACTCCCGCCCCTCGGGAATAGTCCGATTTTTTGACTTGGGAGGGCGAGCCGTCTGGCGAGCCTGCGCGCCGCGGTTTCCGACGACGGAAGCCACCGCGTCAACCCGCAGGCTTTGTTTCCTTCAACGCCAGTTCCAGTTGCGCCACCCGTTTCTCCAAGAAGCGCCGTTCGGCGTCATTGGACACCAACTCCAGCGCCTTTTTGTAACTGCGCAGCGCGCGCGTCTGGTCACCCTGCCGGCGCAGCAAATCCGCGCGGGTGGCGTGCAGCAGGTGGTAGTCCTCCAGCGTCCCCTGCCGTGCCAGCGTCTCCACCAGGGACAACCCGGCCTCCACGCCGTGGGCCATGGCCACCGCCACGGCGTGGTTGAGCCGGACCACGGGCGTGTTGGCCATGCCCACCAGCGCCGCGTACAGCGCCGCAATCTGCGGCCAGTCCGTTTCTGCCGCGGTCACCGCATCTGCGTGGACCGCGGCAATGGCCGCCTGCACCTGGAAGGGCCCGTTGCGTCCAAGCCTCAGCGCCGCCTCCACCAGCGTCCTGCCCTGTGCCATCAGCTGTTGATCCCAGCGCGCGCGGTCCTGCTCTTCCAGCAACACCAGGTCTCCAGCGTCATCCACGCGCGCCTTGGCGCGGGATGCGGTGAGCAACATGAGCGCCAGCAGGCCCTGCACCTCCGGCTCCTTTGGCATCAACACGTGCAGCAGGCGTCCAATGCGTATGGCGTCATCACACAGGCCATGGCGCACCAGGTCTTCACCGCGCGCGGCCAGGTAGCCTTCATTGAAGATGAGATAGACCACCTGCAACACATCCTGCAGGCGCTGCGGCAACGCCTCCGCCGGCGGAATCTCAAACGGGATCCCCGCGTCACGTATCTTCTGCTTGGCGCGTGAAAGACGTTTCTCCGTTGCGGCCAACGGCGCCAGGAACGCGCGCGCCACGTCTTCCGCCGTCAACCCGCCCACCACTTGCAGCGTGAGCAGCACGCGCACGTCCGGCGCCAGCGCGGGGTGGCAACTGGTGAAGATGAGCCGCAGCCGGTCATCCGCGGCTTGCGGCCCACGTTCCAACACGGAAGCATCCGCGGCGGCATCCACATCCACCGCGCTGGATGTGGCGTGGGTGAGCTGAGCAATGGCCTCTTCCCGGTTGCGGAACCGCACCGCGCGGCGGATGTGATCCACCGCGCGGCGCCTTGCCACTTCCAACAACCACGCCGCGGGCCTGTCTGGAACCCCTGACGTGGGCCACTGCTCCAACGCCTGCATGACAGCGGCGGACAAGGCATCTTCCGCCAATTGAAAGTCCCGCGTGCCCGCAATGAGGGTGGCCCGGAGCTGTGGGCCCTCCTCGCGGAACACCCGCGCCACCACCGCCTGCGGCGTCACCGTCACGGGAAATACACTTCAGCCAAACTCAACAATGGGTCGCAGCTCAATGGACCCATGTTTTGCCGAAGGAATTCGCGCGGACAACATGATGGCCTCGTCCAGATCCTTGGCCTCCAGAAGGTAGTAGCCGCCCAGGTGTTCCTTGGTCTCCGCAAAAGGACCGTCGGTGGTGAGCGTCTTGCCGTCCCGCACGCGAATGGTGGTGGCGGTGGGCGTGGGCTGCAGCGCGTGACCGCCCAGCTTCTTTCCGGCGTGGTCCTTCTCCAGCCAGGTTTCATAGGCCCAATATTCCTGGATGACGGCCTTCTCATATTCCGGGCCGCGGGCTGCTTCTTCTTTTTCGTTGGCGTAGATGAGCGCGAGGTACTTCATGGTGGTTGCCTCCCCTTTGTGGGTTGAGTGGATTGATGGACTGGAACCAAAAGGTCAAGCGGCTTCCGGCGTCATCACCGCAAAATGGGCCCCCTGCGGGTCCAACAGCACCGCCATGCGGCCCACGTGCGGGACATCATTGGCGTCCCCCAACGCGGTGGCGCCCAGCTTCAGCGCGCGCGCGCGCGCGGCATCCACATCCGCCACGTAGATGTAGGGCACAAACATGCTGGCGTTGGTGCCTTCCGGCGCCGGCATCAGGCCCGCCAGGTCTTCTTTGCCGCGCCCCAGCACGTGGTAGGTCATCCCCGGCATGGGCATGTCCTTGACGGAATACCCAAACACGCTGGTGAAAAACGCCAACGCACGCGCGGTGTCCTTGGCCCACAGTTCATTCCAGATGAAGGCGCCGGCGCCATCCGGCTGTCCGGCGTCATCCTGGGTGGCGCGGTAGAGGAAGAACCGCGCGCCGTCCTGGTCCTGCACTTCCACCATGCGGCCAATGCCGGTCATGTCCACGGCGTCACCCAACACCTTGCCGCCGGCGTCCTTCACGCGGCGCGCCGCGGCGTCCACGTCATCCACCGCCGCGTAGGACACAAAACACGCGGGGCCTTTCGCCTGGGGTTCCACGTGGGCCACCGTCTCCTGCGCGTTGGAGAACATGGGGAAGGACGCACCTTCCATCTCCATGGTGGAGGACTTCCAGCCCACCACCTCGCCGTAGAAACGGGCAGCGGCCTCCGGGTTGGACGTGCGCAGGTGAAACCACACAAAACGTCCCGGCGTGCGGGCCTTGGCGGTGGCCTTGGGGGCCGTCTTGGATGCGCTGTTGGACTTGGACTTGGGAGCAGTGGACGTGGTGGTGGTCATGGACTTCTCCAGGTTGGAGGCACCGTCATTGGCGCCTTTCATGGGTCCGTCGAACCAGCCCCCTCCATCCGGACACCCGCCCGCAAGTCCCTGGATCCAAAGAGAGATCACCCACTCAAGATCCATCCTTGACCTTATTTAACCACTTGGTTAAACCAAATGACCAAGGAGCAGCCATGGACCCGGAGCAGACCCGCACCAAGATCCTGGAAGCCGCCGACCACCTGTTTGGTGCGCAGGGTTTTGATGGGACCACCACGCGGGACATTGCCAAGCGTTCTGGCGTCAACAACGCGCTCATCCACTACCACTTTGGAAGCAAGGATGACCTGCTTGAGGCGCTGTTGGAGGGTTACTACGCGGCGTTGGGTCAGGCGCTGCAAACCGCGTTGACCAGGCGGGTGGGGCTGGCCGCGCAGGTGGAAGACCTCCTGGATGCCTACGCGGACTTCCTGGCGCAGCACCACTCCTTTGCGCGCATTGTGCAACGCGAAGTGGCCAGCGGCCATCACGTGGAGCGCATTGTGGCGCGCACGTTGCCCATGTTCCAGCTGGGGATGGAGTGGCTGAGCGTGGGGCTCAAGACCCCGCCGCGTGACCTGGACGCCGTGCACCTGCTCACCACCGTCTACGGGATGGTGGTCACGTGGTTCACCCACGCCGAGGTGGTGCGCCGGCTCACTGGCCGGGACCCGTTGGCGCCCGAGGAGCTGGCCGCACGCAAGCGCCATGTGCACCGGGTGGTGACGTTGCTGCTGGCTGAACTTGAACCAAGGGAATGACCATGGACCTGCACCCCAACAATGCCGCCCAGAAAGCGCGCCTGCTGGCCGCGCCGCACACGCTCTGCCTGGAGCGCGCGCGCGCGTTCACCCAGGTGTACCGGGAAACCAAAGGCCAACACCCGTCCCTGCAGGCAGCCAAGGCGCTGGCGCGCACGTTTGAAACCATGACGGTGCGGCTGGAACCAGACGAGCTGCTGGTGGGCAACCGCGCCTCGCGGCCCATTGCGCCGCCACTGGCGCCGGAGCGCGGGGACTTCACGTTTGTGTTCCGGCACCTCATGCAGGACCTGGAGGCGTTTGGGTACCGCGTGACGCCAGAAGACAAGCGCATCCTCTTTGAGGAGATCATCCCGGCGTGGGACGGCTACACCGTGCGGGATGAAAAAGTGGCGGCATTTGAGGCCCACGGCCTGGCCAGTACACTTAACACGTCACCACGTGAGCTGCTGCGCAAGCTGCGCGCCTTTGGACCCCGCGCGCTGGCGCGCCTGGCCGCTCCGCGCGGTGGCCCGCTCTTGCGGCGGCTGCCACGCCTGCTGGGCGCGGTGAAAGCCGGAGCCCGGGACAACCTCAAGGGCCGCGGCCGCTGCACCGACACGCAGGCCCACATTGTCCCGGGACACAAAAACGTCCTGGCGTTGGGGTTCGGTGGCATCCGGGCCAACGCAGTGGACCGCATGCAACAGGGCTGCACCCCTGACCAGCAGGCGTTTCTGGAGGCGGTGGTGTTGACGTGTGACGCCATGCGGGCCTTTGCGTTGCGTTTTTCCGCGCTGGCGCGGGACCAGGCGGCATCCTGCAAGGATGAGGCACGCCAGGCCCAACTGTGGACCATTGCCGCCAACTGCGAGCGCGTCCCGTGGCTGCCGCCACAAAGTTTTGCCCAGGCCGTGCAAGCGCTGTGGTTCACGCAGAACGCCGCCATCATCAGCTACGGCGCGGGCAGCGGCATCACCCCAGGCCGCGTGGACCAGCTGCTGTATCCCTTCTACCAGGCAGACCTGGCGTCGGGCGCCATCACCCCGGACCAGGCGCTGCGCCTGCTGGAAGAGCTGATCATCAAGCTCAATGACAACGTGGTCATCTGGCCCAACATTGGCGGGGTGGAACTCAACCACCTGGGCTCGGATGTGGAGAACATCACGCTGGGCGGCGTGGATGAACACGGCCAGGACGCCACCAACGCGCTGACCTGGCTGTTCATGCAGGCCATTGAGAACACCAACCTGGCCACCACCGCGTCGTTCCGCGTCTCCCCCAACAGTCCCCACGCGTATGTGCGGCGCGTGGTGGAGATGCACCGCAAGACCAACGCGCCGGCGTTCATCAATGATGAAACCGCCATTGCCGCGCTGGTGAAGGATGGCTACGCGTTGGCCCAGGCGCGCCAGTATTGCCTGGTGGGCTGCGTGGAACCCAGCGGCAACGGGGACACGTTTGGCGCCACCGGCGGCACCAAGGTCTACTTTCCCACGGCGTTGGATCTGGTGTTCCACCGCGGGCGTACGTCCTTTTTTGGCAACCAGGACGGGCCGGACACCGGGAACCCGGCCACGTTCCAGACGTTTGACGCGCTGCTGGATGCGTTCTTCCGGCAGCTGGAGGTGATGGTGGCGCAGGTCACGCACGCCACGCGGCTGCGGGACGCCATCTGGGCGCAGCGGTTCCACAACCCGCTCATCTCCGCCACCATGGACGGTTGCATTGAAAACGCGCGGGACATGACGGCGGGCGGCGCCCGTCACAGTTTTGGCGCGGTGGGTGGCGGTGGCCTGGCCACGGCGGTGGACTCCCTGGCAGCAGTACGCGCGGTGGTTTTTGAACAACGCGCGGCCTCCATGGATGTGGTGCTGGCTGCGTTGGCCTGCAATTTCCGGGGACAGGACGCCCTGCGCCAGATGCTGGCGGCGGCACCCCGCTTTGGAAACGGAGACCCCGCGGTGGATGAACTGGCCGCGCGGGTGGTCCAGCGCTTCTGTCAGATGGTGCGGCAGGAGCCCACCGTCACCGGCGGCCACTTCAAGGCCAGCCTCATCTCCTACGGCCTCAACGTCTACGAAGGCGCGCTGGAGCCCGCCACACCCGACGGACGCGGCGCGGGTGAACCGTTGAGCAACAGCATGTCCCCCAGCAACGGCGCCGAGCGCCAGGGTCCCACTGCCGCGCTCCTTTCACTGGCGCGCATTGATCAGACGGAGATTGGCTACGGCAATTCGGTCAACATGCGGCTGCCCATTGGGTTGCTGTCCTCGGACAAGGGCGTGGACAGCGTGGTGGGCCTGTTGCGCACCTACTTTGCCAAGGGTGGATTCCACGTGCAGTTCAACGCCGTGGATGGAGACACCCTGCGGGCCGCGCAACGTCACCCGGACCAACACCCGGACCTTATTGTGCGGGTCTCCGGCTACTCCGCGTATTTCACCCGGCTGGGCCGCCGCATCCAGGATGACATCATTGCGCGGGTGGAGTTGGCGCCGTGACCGCCCAACCAGAGGTGATGGGGCGCGTGTTCAACATCCAGCGCTTCTGCATCCATGACGGGCCCGGCATACGCACCACCGTGTTTTTGGCGGGATGTACGCTGCGCTGCGCCTGGTGCCACAACCCGGAAGCGTTTGCCGGTGACACCGCGCGCTGGCTTGGTGCCGGTGAGGTCCTGCGCCAGGTGATGGAAGACCGGGACTTCTACGTGAACAGCGGTGGCGGGCTGACGGTCTCTGGCGGTGAACCGTTGCTGCAGGGGCGCTTTGTGCGCGCGCTGCTCACCGCAGCAGGGGAACAGCGGCTCCACCGGTGCATCCAGACCGCGGGCGCGGTGCCGCAACACGTGTTTGATGACGTCATGGACGTGGTGGACCTGTTCCAGTTTGACCTCAAACACCTGGATGACTTCCAGCACTGCGCGCTCACCGGCGTCTCCAACGCGCCCATCCTGGCCAACGCGCGGCACCTGGTGCAGCGCGGTGCCCGCGTGGAATTCCGCATGCCGTTGGTTCCGGGCATCAATGATGCTCCGGACCACCTCCAGCGTCTGGCAGACCTGCTGGCCCGGCTTGGCGCGGGAACGTTGCGGTTGGTGCCCTACCAGCGCACCTACCTGCACAAATATCCGGCGCTGGGGCTTGCTGCCCGTTGCTCCGCAATCCAGCCGCCCAGCCGCGCGCATCTGGGCATGGTTTGCGCCGCGTTTCAGGCGCGGGGCATTGCCGTGGCGGTGGACGGCTAGCGCCGTTGCCTGGGGCTGGGACGTGCAACCCCGCCGACACCGGCTGGCCGCGCGGCGTGGGCAGCTTGGGTGGCGGCCGCAGGTGTGCCAGCATCTTTGAAGTCACCTTGGATGGAAGCGCCGCCGACCATGTCCCCTGACCGCGTCCAAAGGCCACCGCGCTTCAAGACGGAAATCCTCTGTCGGGTGCATTTTCCAGACACCAACCAGATCAGCGTCCGGACCCTGCACAACGTGTCCACCGGCGGCGCATTCATCCAGACCCCGGACGTCATGGCGCCGGGAACTTCCTTGCTGCTCATCCTGCATCCTCCAGGAAGCCCGGTGGGCGTGCGCGGCCGCGTGGTGCATGCGGTGGACGCCACCCGTGCGGCCCAATCCAAACACCCGGTGGGCGTGGGCGTGGCGTTTGAAGACCTGTCTGATGTTGCCAAGAGCGCCCTGCAGACGTTCCTCCAACGCCTTTCGCCGGTGACGGCGGTGGTCCCCGCCCCCGAACCGCTGGTGCTGATGCCGGACCCCGGTGGCCTGCGGTCCACGCCGCGGTTCCGCGTGCGTGCGCGCGTCATGCTCCAGAGAGACAACCAACCTGAACCGGAGGAGGTCTGGCTGCACAACCTCTCCAAGGGCGGGCTGTTTGTGGAGACGCTCCAGCCTCCCGCCAGCGGGTCCCGCCTGACGGTGGAGCTGGTGACCCGCCGCGGCGCACGCAAACTGCCCGCGCGGGTGACCCACGTGCTGGCCGCATCCCAGGCGGAAGGCGCCTCCACGCCACCCGGGGTGGGCTGCGAATTTGTGAACCTGAACGTGGACCAGCTGGCGGGCCTCCAGCAGTTCCTGGACGAACGCGCACAGGCGGCGCCGGCCACGCCCGACGACAAGGCCCGCCCGCAAGGCGGCGTGGCCACGTTGCGCGCGTTTCTGGATGGCGTGGAATCCAAGGACCTGCTGCGGGCGGTCCAGCTTCCCAAGGATGCCACCACCGCGGAAGCCCGCGCGCGCCTGGATGAGCTGCACGCGCTGTTTGACCACGAGGAACAGCACGCGTCTTTGCGTCAGGCCACGCGGTTCCGGACTGCGGAAAAAACGCTGCAGCGCATTGAACCGGAGCTGCTCAAGCTGGTTGCCGCCAACCCCCCGCGCGCCGCTGCTGCCGCTCCGCCAACACCGCCCCAGGATGGTGTGGAACACCTGCTGGGTGAAGCCAGCACACTGGAGAACGCCGGGCGGCTGCGCGAGGCACGGGATGTCCTGGCGCGCCTCAAGCTGTTGGCCCCCAACCACCCCGGCCTGGATGGCCGCCTGGCCGCGCTGCTGTCCCGCATGGACCTGCAGGCGGACGAAGACGCCATGATGGCGGCCGAACTGCTGGCCGACCAGCCGGACACCGAGCTGGACGTACGCGCGCGGGTGCTCACGGTGGTGGAACGTGCCACGTCCGTCCAGTTGCTGGTGCGCGGGCTTCACCTGTTGATGCGCATTGGCTCGGCACCGGAGGCGTTGCGCCTGGCCCGGCAGATTTCCACCAACCACCCGTCAGAGAAGGCCGCATGGGCGGTGATGCTCAACATCCACCAACGCGCGGGCCATGACCGTGAGGCGCTTGCCGCTGGGCAGGCGCTGTTGCGTCTCACCCCTCAGGACACCGACCTTCAGCAACAGGTGGAGCGGTTGCGGCGCGTGGCTGGGGCCTGAAGACGCTTGGTGTATTGCTCCTCCAACCACCGGCGCCGGCAGGCACGGCTTGACCAACGGCGGCCACACATCGGCGGGTGTTGACCGCGTGGTGTTCCCGTCGTCAGATGCGCACCGTATGGAGAACCACCTTTGACGCTCAAGCTTCTGCACACTTCGGACTGGCACGCGGGACGCCTTTGGAAAGGCATCCACCGCCTGGCGGAGCTTGGGGACGTGCTGGAAAACCTTGGGGATGATGCCCAGCGCCGCAAGGTGGACGTGCTGCTCATGACCGGAGATGTGTTTGACGGTGGCGCGCCCCCCGCCGAGGCCGAGCGCCTGGTGTTCGGGTTTTTCCGCCGCCTGGGGCGCGCGGGCATCCGCTGCGTGGTCATTGGTGGAAACCATGACCACCCCACGCGCCTGGAAGCCTGGGGCCTGTTGGCCGAACTTGTGGGCGTCACCGTGGTGGGACGGCCACGCGCCGCGCGGGATGGCGGCGTCATCCGGCTGGCGGGCTCAGACGGAACACCGTTGTGCATTGCCGCCATTCCCTTTGCGCCCGCGCGCGCGCTGCTCACCGCATCCGAGGCCACCGAAGACGACGAGGTGGCCCACCGCACCTATGCGTGGCGGTTTGGTGCGCTGGTGCGCACGTTGTCATCCCAATTTTCGCAGGACAGCGTGAACATCCTGATGGCCCACACGCACCTGGAAGGCGCGGTGCTGGCGCGCAGTGAACGCGCGGTCCACGTTGGCGCAGACTGGGCCGCCACCGCGGACGCCATCCCCGCCGCCGCGCACTACGTGGCCTTGGGGCACATCCACAAACCCCAACGCGTGGACACCGCGCCGTCTCCCACGTTCTACGCGGGCTCTCCCATGCAGCTGGACTTTGGCGAGGCGGGCGAGCTCAAGACCTACAACGTGCTGGAGGTTTCTCCCGCCGGCATCCACGCGCTGGAACACGTGGCCTACCAGGGCGCCCGCCCCCTGACGGACGTGCGCATGAACATGGCCATGCTGGAACAGGAGGCCCAGAAGCTGCGGCATTCGGGCTGGCTGCGCGTCACGGTTCCCCTGGATGCACCACAGCCGGACATCAACGGGCGCGTGCGGCGGTTGTTGCCCAACGCGGTGACGGTGGAAGTGGAACTGCCGGACTCACGTCCTCCGCCCATGGTTGCCACCGGCGGCCTGTCTCCCGGCCAGCTGTACGCTGAATATGTCCGGCTGACGCGCCAGGAAGAAGCAAACCCCACGCTGGCGGCGGCATTTGCCCAGCTCCACGCGGACGCCCAGGAGTAGCCGTGCGCCCGCTGCAGCTCTCCATGGAAGGATTTGGTGCGTTCCGCGAACGCACCACCGTGGACTTCACCGGCCTGGCGTTGTTTGCCATTGCCGGCCCTACCGGCGCGGGAAAGTCCACGCTGTTGGACGCCATCACCTTCTCGCTGTTTGGCAAGGTGCCGCGCCTGGGCGTGCAGGTGGGGGAACTCATCAGCCTGGGATTGGAGCGCGCACAGGTCTCGCTGGAGTTCACCGCCGCGGGCCGCCGGTTCCTGGTCACCCGCACGCTGCGCCGGGGCAAGGGAAAAAGTGGCGAGGCGTTGTTGGAAGAACTGGGCACGTCCACGCCGCGCACCGCCACCGGCGTCAAAGAGGTCAACGCGCGCCTGCAGGGCGTGCTGGGGCTCAACTACGAAGCATTCACCCAGGCCGTGCTGTTGCCCCAGGGCGAGTTTGCGCGCTTTTTGAAAAGCCCCGCGGCGGAACGGCGCGCCATCCTGCGGGAACTGCTGCGCCTCAACGTGTACGAGCGCATGCGCGAGATGGCCCAGGAGCGGCGCGCCGGGCTGACCCAGGAGGTGGCTGGCCTGCACGAGCGGCTGCGGGAGGAGCACGCCAACGCATCACCAGAACACCTGGCCACGGCAACTGCGCGCCGCACCCAGTGCGAAAAGACCCGCACGTCTTTGTTGGCCGCGGTGCAGGAGCAACGCACGCAGTTGGAGCAGGCCCGGGCGCAGGCGCAGTTGTCCTCCATGCTGGTGCAACTCCGTGACCAGCTGGCGCGCCTTGACGCGCAGAATTCCGACGTGGAGCAGCAGGCCAAGGCGCTGGCTGCGCACCACCGGGCGGTGCCCATCCAGGCGGTGATGGAACGCGCTCTGGCTGCACAGGCCGCTGCACAATCCGCGGGGCTGGCCCACGCCAAGGCCCGGGACGCGCTGGACCTGGCGCAACAGGAACACCAGGAGGCGCAAGACGTGCTGGGCGCGGCGCAACGCGCCACGGCAGATGTGGCAACCATGGACGCACGCGTGCGCGCGCTGGATGAGCTCACCGGCCTCTGGCGTGTGTTGTTTGACACCCAGCAACACCTGGAAGGCGCGCAACAGGCGGTCTCCAATGCCCGCACCCGCCTGGCCTCTGCACAACACAACCACCAGGACCACCTGGCCGCCGCGGTGGATGCCCAGGCCGTTGTGGTGTGTTGTGAAGCGGAGGTCCACAACACACCCGTGCCCGCGCTGGCCGCGCCGCTGCTGCCCCAGCTGCAGTCCACCGTGGAGCGCGCCACCAGCCTGCACAACACCCTGCAACGCGCCGGTGCCGCGCTGGACCACGCGCGTGCACGTGTGACCAAGGCGCAACAGGACCACGCCACCAACGCCAGCCATCTTGCCGCGGTCACGCTGGACCGCAGCGAAAAGGACGCCGCCCTGGCCGCCGCGCAGGCCCAACTTGACAAGGTCACGCAGGAACACGCCGCCCTGCACCTTCGCAAGACGCTTGCAGCCGGGGAGGCCTGCCCGGTGTGTGGACAGGATGTTGCGGCGGTGCCCAAGTCCAAACGTGTGCCCGCGCTCACCGCGCGCCAGAACGCCGTGGCCACCGCCATCACTGCGGCCGAACAGGCGCGCCACGCACTTGCCCAGGCGCAGGCCGCCGCTGCTGCAACACAGTCCGTCCTGGAAGAACTGCAACGCGTCCTGGACGAACGCCACGCCGACCACACAGCGGCCAGCGTTGCACTGGCGGAGGCCACCGCCCTGCTGGAAGAACACCTTGGCCGCACCACGCCGGCCGAGGCCGCGCGCCGCGTGCAGGACGCGGTGGTGGGTCACGCCCGTCACCAACAGGCCCTCACCGCGCTGGGACAGGCGCGCAGGATGATGGAGATGGCGCACGCTTCCCGTGACGCCACGGCGCTGCAGGTGCAGGTGGCCCGCGAGGAAGATGCGCGCGCCACCCTGGTGTTGACCACGTTGGAGACGCGCGTGGCGCAACTGCAGGCGCAGCTCCATGACGCCGGCGGCACTGCGGACCCACAGGCCGAACGCGCGCGCCTGGTGTTGCGCCTTGGGGAAGTCCGGGACGCCCTGGCCCGCGCCCAGGAACGCCAGGACACCCTGGCGCGCACGCTGGAGCAGGCCACCCGTACCAGGGATGAGACGGCACTGCTCCGGCAGCGCGCGCAACAGGAGGCGGACAAAGCCGGGCTGGAGGCTGAAACGGCCGCACGCAGCACTGGGTTCCCGCTGGCAACACTGGCGCGGCAGGCGCTTTTGCCGGAAGCCGCAGCGTTGGCCATGGCGTCACGCGTGGAGGCACACCGCAGGCAAAGGGAAGACGTGGCGCAACAACTGGCCCAACTGGAGAAGCGCACCGGGCCCGGGCCGGCCAAACCGCTGCTGCAACTGGAAGCAGCCCTCCAACAGGCCGAGGCGGATCTCAACCGCGCGCAAGAAGATGCCGCGGCCGCAGTCCAGGACGAGCGCTTGTTGGCCACAAGGGTTGAACAAGCCGCGGCGCTGCGCACGCGTCTCACCGTTGCCACCGGTGCCCTGGCGCTGCATGAAACGCTGGCCCTGGACCTTCGCAGTGACCGCTTCCAGGCGTTCCTCCTGCAGGAAACGTTTGCCCAGCTCCTGGAAGGTGCATCCCTCAAGTTGTGGGACCTCACCGGCCGCTACACGTTTGAGCTGCGGGAGGAGCAGTTCTTTGTGGTGGACCATGACCACGCGCGGGAACGCCGCAGCGCAGACACGTTGAGCGGCGGGGAAACCTTCCTGGCGTCCCTGGCGTTGGCGTTGGAGCTGAGTGACCACGTGCAGCGCCTGGCGGGCGCCACCGCGCTGGACAGCCTGTTCATTGATGAAGGTTTTGGAACGCTGGACGGTGAAGCACTGGACGTGGCCGCCAGCGCCGTGGAGGGCCTCCCCACCGGCGGCCGCATGGTGGGCATTGTCACGCACGTCCAAGCCCTGACCGACAGGTTGCCCGCGCGTCTGGTGGTGGAAAAGTCCGCGCAGGGCGCGCGCGTGCACCGCATCACCGGGGCGTGAATCACACCGGAAGCATGGGCAGCCCCGGGTTGGACACGTTGACCGCCACCATGCGCGGGTTGGTCCCGTACCGCTGCCGCCGCGTGTCCGAATAGCCCACCACCGCATGCGGAAGGTGCTGCTGCAACGCCCGCATGACGGCAGGGACGTCCTGGTGCGGAATGTTGGGCAGCGGCAGCGTGCTGCCGTCAGACAGCTGCAGGTACACGCAGCGCCGCACCGCGCCTTGGATGTCATCGGCGTAGAACCAGACAATACGTTTGGGGTTGCGCAGCAGCATGTCCAGCGCGTTGGAGCGGGACACATCAAAACGCCGCGCCGCGGTGATGGCCAGGATGGCCGCGGGCACCGCGGGGATGGCCGCCAGCACCAGCTCCACCGGATTGCCGCCGGACAGCGCCGTGGCCACCACGCTTCCAACCAGGAACACTGCAGCCAGAATTGCGCGTGGACTCCAGCCACGCCGGTGCAGCGCCACCACAGGTTGCAGGACCTCAAGCGCGTGAGCCATGGGCCACCCCTTTGTGGACACCAGGCGGTGCCCTCGCGTCACGGGATATCCCCGGGGCGCACACTTGGCGCCCGTCAGGGTGAGGATGCTTGCGTGTTCAGCACCGGGTTTGTGGTCCAGGCTTCAGCGGCCGCCGGGGACCACTTCAAAATCCAGCCGGCGCCAGTCCACCCCACCGCGCTGGTCCCGCGCCACAACCCAGACGTAGCCCGGCCCATAGGGCACATCCAGGCTCACCTGCAGCGCGGCGTCTGCGGCCCCACTGGAGGCGGGAAGACCGTCGTCAGACGTGGTGCCGGAGATGTCTCCCATGGTGGAGGTCCAGGTGTACGCCATGTCCTCCATCACGTTGGTGAGCAGCGCCTTGCCGGACTGCGTGTCAAACGCCACCTCCTGGTACGGCTCGTGGTCGTGCGCGGCAACCACCGGGCGCAAGAACACGGTTGAACCCGGGAACACCGTGAGCCTTGGCCCCACGTCAATGAATGTTCCCTCGCTGGTGGGATCATCCGGACCCTCTGGTTCGCCTCCATCAACCCCGCCGTTCCCAAACGGGCCACCGCCACCACCGCCGCCGCCGCCACCAAACCCAAAACCTCCGCCGCCGGTGGTGGAATACAGCAGCCGCTCCAGCGTGGGATTGCGGTTGGCCACCCGCGGCTTGATGCATTGTTCATCCGCGTCCAGCGGCGTGTCCGGTGGGCAGAACGGCACCCCCAGCACCTGCGTGAACAGCGCTTCCAGCTGGGGAGCAGCCTCTGGCCCCAGCGCATCCGGGCGGATGTCCATGGCCAGGGAAAAACGTTTGAAGCCCACTTCCTGCTCGCTGTTGTCCGGCAGGCTCACCCGCACCACAAAGGATGGGAACTGCGGGAAGAGGATGCCCAGCGCCGCGGTGGAGCTGTTGCCCTGCTGGGTGAGCATGTAGTCCACCGCATGCTGCGAAAAGACAAACGGAATGGACGGCACCGACAGCTCGCCACCCAGGGACACGTCTGCCTGGCGCTGCACGCTGCGCGTGGCCACCAAGGGCCGGACGTCCTCAATCTGCCGGTCCGGCGTACCATTGCGGATGATGTAGCCCTTGCAGGGATCGTCGGTCTGCTCAGGGCACAACCGCGCGCTGACGTCCACCCGGTTGCCGCGCGGGTCCACTGCAAGCACCTGCACGGTGACGGGATAGGGGCCAAGCGGCAGCCCGGCGCGTTGGTCTGCCGGCAGGGTGTGCAGGAAGCTGTAGAGGATTTCCGGCGGGTCCACGCGCACCGCCAGCAGCCGCAAGTCCAGCACGTCTGTCTTTTCTGGGATGCTCAGGCACGCCGCCAGCGCGGTGCCCAGAGCCATTCCCCACAGTGGCCAGCGGCGTTTCATTCAGAACTCCGCGCTTACGCCCACAATGGGCAAAAAGGGCAACAGGCTCAGCGGGACGGCGGTGCGGTAGCGGTAGTCCCAGTTGACGGCTTCCACGTTGGGCTGGTTGTAGACGTTGAGAATGTCCAGATACAGCGTGGCCAACATCTGGTTGAACGCCATCTTGTAGTCCACCCGCACGTCCAGCTGGTGGAAGGTTGGCATGCGCGTGTCATTGAGCAACCCGCTCTCGCCAATAAAATCATCCGTATCCAGGTCATGGCTGGAGAACACAAACCGCGTGGTGGGGTTGCCGGACACCAGGCGCCACCGCGCGGACAGGCTGACGTCACCAGACAGGATGGACCACCCGGTGTTCCACAGCGGCCCGCGCGGGAGGCGTCCGTTGACGGCCCATTCGCGGAACGGCAGGTGCCAGGGGAGTTTGTACTGCCCCACCATGGTGAGGATGTGGGTCTGGTCATAGGTGAACAGCGTCCAGGGGTTCTGGGGGCGGGTGCGCACTTCAGACCGGGACAACGTGTACGCAATCCACCCGTAGAAGTTCTTGGTGAGCTCATGCCGCAACAGGAAGTCCAGGCCCATGACCTGGCCGGAGCCTGCGTTGTTGTAGCGCTCCAGCTGCGCGGTGCCGTTTTCAAAGCCCAGCACCCGGTTGGACGGCGTCACCAGGTTGTCCCGCCAGGTGTAGAAGCCGTTGACGGCCACGGTGAGCCTGGGGGTGAGCCGCTGGTCAAAACCAATGAGGAACTGCCGCGCGCGCTCCAAGCCCAGCTTGGGCTGGCCAAAGTTGGGGCTGACCTCGGCGCTTTGCGGGGCCTGTTCATACAAACCGTACGCGGCTTTGATCACCGTGCCGGTGACCGGCTCCCAGCGTATGGCCAGGCGCGGCACCGGGGAGAACACGCGCGTGGTCTGGCCGTACTTGTAATAATCAAAGCGGAACCCGGGGATGATCTTGAGGCCGGGCAACGGTGTCAGTTCGGCCTCCACCCACGGGGCCATGTTGAGCATGACGCGGTCTTCCCGGACCGGCTGCACCAGCGTCCCAAACTCATCATCCGGGGAGCTGCGCGGCACCACGCGGGGGAATCCCACGCTGATGGGCGGCAGTGCATCCTCGCCGTCACCGCCAAAGGAGAAGACCGGCAACTCGGTCTCAAAGCGGGTGTTGGCCACCGTGTAATCCATGCCCCAGGTGAGGGTGACCTCGTCCGCCAGGGTGTATTTGAGCTCATTGCGCAGCCCAAACACGCTGGTGGTGTCACCCAGGCCCAACCCGGTGGCCCCGGCCGAAATGCCAAAGTTGGTCCAGTCAATCCCCACAAACGCCTGGACGGTGTTGGTCATGCGCGGGGTGATGCGCCAGTCCCACTTGGTCAACACGCGGTGGAACTGGGTGTGGGCCTGGATGCCAAACGCGCTGCCGTCCACGCCGCCACTGGCCAGGATCTTGAGCAAATCATCAGACCCAAACGTGATGATCTGGAAGGTGTGCCCGGCCAGCGGGCGGTACTCCAGCTTGGCCTGGTAGTCCCAGTAGACCGGCGCAATGGTGAGCGTGCCCGCGCCTCCGGGGATGAAAAACGCGGTGAACAACGGGATGACGGCGTCAATGTAAGAACGCCGGCCCGCGGCGGCAAAGGTGATGCGCCGGGGGTTGGGCGCGTCACTGTCCACCTCCGGACCCCACAACGTGATGGGGCAGCCAAAAAAGAAGCCACTGTCAAACACGTCCACCTCGGCGTAGCCGCGGCAGTTCTTCATGGTGAGCGAGCGTGTCTTGACGTCCACAATGCCCGCGGTGGCCCGGCCATATTTGGCGCCAAACCCGCCGGGATAGAAATCAATGGTCTCCAGGAACTCCGGGTTGATGACGCTGGTGAGCGCGCCAAAGTGGTACAGCAACGGCACCTGCACGCCGTCAATGTAGACCCCGGTGTTGCGCGGAGACGTTCCGCGCACCAGCAGCTGCCCGCCAATGAGCGGGGCGCGCGCCATGGACGGCAGGTTCTCAATGGCCCGCAGGGGATCCCCAAACGTCCCGGCCACCGCGGTGACTTCTTCGCGGCGCAGCGTGACCCGGCTGACTTCTTTGGTGGCCTTGTTGGAGCGGATGATGGTCTCAAAGCGGTTGTAGCTGCGCGCCGGCAGGAAATAGCGGACCTCCAGCAGCTCCTTGTCCGAAAACTCCTCGACGGTGGAGAACACCTCATGGCCGGCGTGGGCCACGCGCACCAGGTGTTTGCCCTTGGGCACGCCGCGCAGTTCAAACCGCCCGCCCACATCCGTGGTGGTGGCAATGGGCTCGGCGTCCTCGGGCAGGATGGTGACTTCGGCTTCCGGGAGCGCCACCTTGGTGCCGCTCTCCCGCACAATGCCGCGGTAGTTGAGCGGCCCGGTGGGGACCGCCGGCGCGTCCACGGCGTCCGGCGGGGCCGGAGCCTCTTCGGCGGTGGGAGGGGGCTCCACGGCCACCTCACGTTTGACCACGTTGAGCGTGAAGGCCTGTTTGAAGTCCACCTGGATGGGCGCGTTGACGCCGTCCACCTGCGCCGGCTCAAAACCAAAGCCGCACGCCGCCCCCATGGCCGCGTGGTCCAGGTCTTCCCCCGCGCTTTGCAGCACGTCCACGCGCTCCACGCCGCCCTGCGCGTCAATGGTCAGCCGCAACACCACGTTGCCGGTGCGCCCGGCATCCCGCGCGGCGGGTGGGTAGATGGGCGGGACCTGGAGCACCAGACGTGGAGGCCTGGTCAGACGCGGTTGCGCGCGGGGGGCCGCCTGCTCCTGTTCCTCCATCTCCCGCAGGCCGGGTTGTTCGGTCTGGGCGGTGGCCGTGCCGCACCAGAGCAGCAGCACCAAGCCAATGGAAAGCGCGCGTGACGTCATGATGGGGGCCGCATCATGCATGCACCCGGCAGGGACGCAACTATGAACCGGTGTTCACAGCGCGGGAGGGCCCCCCTTGGCCCAGGGAGGTGGCTCCGGGGCCGGCTGTTTGTGCGCCGCAAACGCGGTGCGGGCCAGTTGGTAGGCCGTGGCCAGGTCTGGCGCGGTCATGACGTTTTTCATGGGCCCGGGAAGGACCCAGCCCAGCGCGGTGATGACCCCGCGCACGCCGGGATGGTCTGTCACCACAATGTCCATCACCCCCGGCATCACCCGGGTGCGTCCCACGCGGGCCGTGGCCACGTCCCGCGCGGCGGCATCCGGAGGCAGCGCCAGGCGTGCGTCATGGATGGTCACCAGCGCACTGGCGTGGGTGCGCGCGCGCTCCCGCAACGCATCATGGGCGTCAAAAAAAGACTCGAAAATTTCTGCCGTGGCGCAGCCCGTCCAACGGACCAGCACCAGTGGAAACGCCGAAGCGTCAAGATCAAATGCCACGTTTTTCCCCCCGCCCCACCTCAACTGTGGAGCGCCACCACGGGGGTTTCAAGCTGAAAAACCGGATCCAGCCGTCAGGGGGGCGGGAGGGTGAGGACCTGCAGCGTGGCGCGCAGTCTTCCGTCACCGCGGGAACGGCTCACCTGCAAGGTGCCCGCGGTCACCTCCAGGCGCGTGGACATGTCACGCAGGTCTGCCAGGTCATCATTGGACATCCCCATGCCCTGGACTCCGGCGCCCTCGTCCATGGCCAGCACCGCCACGTCCTGAGGGAACCCACCCAGCATGAAACTTGTGCTCCGGGTCCCGTTTGGCAGGTCCAACGGCAGGGTGGTGACGGTGAACCCGCTGGGAATTCCCAGGCGTTGCACCACCAGGTTGACGGGATCGGTGCTGCAGAACGCCCCGGAGCGCGTGGAAACGACGGTTGCATCACTGTTGGTGGACAGGGTGGTGAAGTTGCACGCATCACCGGCACCGCCGTTGGCCCGCAAGGTCACACTGGTCAGCGTCTGGGCGGGCAGTTGGGTGCCAATGAAGTTGGTGGTGACCGAGGAGACGCCGGCGCCCAGCGTGTTGTTCCCCACCTGCAACGTGGCGGTGGGCCAATCCAGCTGTTGCGCATGGAACGACACGCCACCGCCACTGCAATTGCCCGCCACCGTGACCCCGGTGGCGGTAGGCGTTGCGGTGCGAACATCCGATGCGTTGAAGTTCCCACCGTCGGCATACACGCCCACCAACGTGAACCCTCCGGTGGCCCCGGGGATGGAGACTTGGGTGGTGGGTGGGGTGCATTGGGCGGACCCGCGGCGGACAGTCACGCCGTCTGGCAAAGGGAACAGCTGGTAGGCCACGTCCAGGTCCTGGTTTCCGTCGCGGCGCTCACAGCGCAAAAAACCCTGCACGGCGGGGAAGGTGCACAGCGGGATGCCCTCTGGCGCGCGGGACACCAACGGCGCCACCGAGACCAGGATGAGCGTGCGGTCCGGCACCACCCACGCGGGGATGGGACAGTCCCGCAGCGTCTGGGCGTTGGTCAGCGTGCAGGTCCCATGCACCACGCCAGGCAACACCTCCACCGCCACGCTCCCCGTGGCGGCGCCGTTGGTGGACGCGTTGACCACGGTGTTCCCTGCTCCGGCGGCCCACACGTACGCCGTGAAAGGACCGTTGGACACCGGGGAAGACTGCACGGTGGCGGCGGGGGCCGAACACGACGGTGACACCGAGAGCAGCGCCACGGCGGGATCCACGCTGGCAACCACCACCGGGGCCGTTGGCGTGCTGGTGTTTCCAAACAGGTCCACGCCCTGCACCGTCACCGGGGAGCACCGCCCCACGCGGGTCCGGATGTTGGGCGGGTTGGCCACCAGGGAAACCACCGGGCCTGGACTCACGGAGATGCCAACGTTGCCGCTCAATGGCCCGGACGTGGCACTAAAAAACATCAGGCCGGTGGAGGTGGCCCGCGCGCCAAATGTCACGCTTGGTGACGGCGGGAAGTTGATGCTGGCGAGCGGCGCGTTGCTGCAATCCTGGTTGTGGAAACCCGCGCTGGGAGAACTGGTGGACAAAGTCAACACGGTACCCGCTGGCGGGGGCACCGGTGTCCCGTCCTGGAGGGTGAACGTCACCGTCACCATCACACACGTTCCGGCAACCATGAAGGTGGGCCCTTCCACCCTCAGCGCGGCAGGCGGCAACACCCCCGCGCTGCTGGACATTCCGCCAAGTGACACTGAGGCGCTGGCGGACGTTGCCCCCGAGGAAGACGCGCTCACCTGGGATGACCCTGCGCTGCCTTGCGACGTGGGGGCGCTCTGGGATGACCCTGGCGTGGACGACGACGGTTCAACGCCGCTGGTACCGCCGCTCCCGGCACTGGAGGCCATGGCGCCAGAACTGGCTGTGCTGGAACTGGGACCACTGGTTGCGGGCCCGCTGGACGGCAGCGTGCTGGTGGCCCCCATGGTGGACCCGCGGCTGCTGCCAGAGGCACCGGTGGCGGCAGACGAGGACCCGCCCACGCTCACCCCGCCGGAGGACGTGGTGGTGGTCCTGCCGGGCTGGCACGCACCATCCACGCAGCTTTCGGTGACCGAACACTGCGAGGCGTTGTTGCAGGACAGACGGCACTCGCCGTCCCGGAGCACCTGCGCGCTTGGGCAGGTTGTCTGGGTGCAGGAAACAGCAGGTGCGCCCAGCGCAACCACCACCAACAGCCAACCCAAGTGTCGCATCCCTTTACGGTAGCAAACGTGACCCGGCGGCAACAGGTGGGATGGTTGGCGCACGGCCCACACGTGCTTGGACGGGCCACACCGCGCCCGGTAGCGTGACGTGTGACGTCCAGGCGGGGCTGTGGGCCCGAAGCGATGAGGTGAACCGTGGTGCAACACATGCGTGACGTGGGCTTGGTGCTGGGCGGCTTGGTGCTGGCACTTGCGGGGTGTTCGGGTTGTCCGTCTCCCGGCGTGGGCGGTGGTGGCGGTGGATGGTTTGGGACGGCCAGCAGCGGTGGGCGTGACGTGGTGTACGCCAGCGTGGTGGTGGAGCCGCAAAACGTGGTGCTCATGACGGTGGCCGGTGCGCCGGTGTCCCAGTCCTTCACGCTGGTGGGCGTGGCGGCGGACCAGACCCGCACCGCCATTGGCAGCGCGCAGTGGAGCCTGGACAGTGACGTGTTGGGCACCATCAACCCGCAGGGCGCGTTCACCGCTTCCGGGCTTGCCGCCGGGACGGTGACGGTGCGCGGCACATACAACCCGCAGGGTGCCTCCCCGCAGGTTGCCACCACGTCGGTGACGGTGCGGCTGACCCAGACGGTGGTGGTGGACGGCGCGCCGCCGGATGCGCCCACCCAGTTCACCAACGCCACGCCGGCCACCGGCACCGCGGACCGCGTGGAGCTGCTCTACCCGTTGGACCGCGCGGTGATGCCGGCCAACGTTCCCGCGCCGCATGTGCAGTGGCGGGGCGGCAGCGCCGGAGACCTGTTCCGCATCACGCTCTCCCGGCCGTCCATCACCATCACGGCATACACGCGCCACGGCGGCGCAGCGTTCACCTATGCGTGGAAGCCCGAACGTCCGGTGTGGGACACCGTGGCGCGCTCCGACGCTGGCGCGCCACTTTCCATCCAGGTGGACCGCCTGCACAACGGCGTGCTCAGCCCGGGCGCGCCGGTCACCGTGACGCTGGCGCGCGGCCGCATCTACGGGAAGGTCTACTACTGGCAACTGGAGCCGGGACGCATCTTGCGGCTGGACGCCGAAACTGGCGCGCTGGAGAACTTCATGCCGGACCCGCCTGAACCGCCCACCAACGGGCGGCACTGCGTGGCCTGCCACGCCATTTCCCAAAACGGGCGTTACCTGGCCGGCCAGCTTGGCGAGGGCACCAACCGGGAAGGGACCGTGTTTGACCTCACGCAGAACCTTTCGGCCACGCCCGCGCCAAGCCTCTACCCGGCCAACCGGGTGAACTGGGGGCCGGCGTCCTTCAATCCCGACGCCACGCGCCTGGTGGTCAGCTCGCTTCCCGGCCTGGGACTGGTGGACCCCCTCAACGGGATGTCCATCAACGCCACCGGGCTGCCCACAGAAAACGCCAACCATCCGGCGTGGAGCCCGGACGGCAACACCATTGCGTACGTGGGCGCCAACACCGGCTGGTCGTGGCGGTTTGATGACGGGGACCTCATGCTCACCCGCCGCACCGGCCAGGATGCGTTTGCGTCACCGGTGCGCGTGGTGGAAGGCGCAACCCTGGAGTCCCGCCCGGAACACGGCCGCGCGGTGATGCACCCCACGTGGACGCCGGACAGCCGGCGCCTGGCATTTTCGCACGGCACCCAGGAGCCCACGCCCACCGCGTCCGCCGTGTACCTGGTGGCGGCGGACGGCGCGTCCCTGGTGCGCCTGGATGCGGCTGCCGGTGGTGCCATGGCCACCCAGGCGTACTGGCCCACGTTCTCGCCGTTCATGACGGTGGAGGACAACGGCGAGGTCTACTACTGGCTCGCGTTCTATTCGCGGCGGGAATACGGCAATGAACAGGTGGGCACGCGCGGGGACATCAAACGCCAGCTGTGGGTGACGGCGGTGGCCGCGTCTGCCGCGGCCGGCGTGGACCCCAGCCACGTGCCGTACTGGTTGCCCGGGCAGGACACGCAGCAGGAGAACATTGCCGCATATTGGGC
>Ga0154020_10001989_pt1 | contig 25009 bp, 16 predicted proteins | sample Klosneuvirus_201_FD_109709 | JGI IMG/M metagenome (GOLD analysis project Ga0154020, IMG submission 109709) | Active sludge microbial communities from wastewater, Klosterneuburg, Austria - Klosneuvirus_20160825_MG | ecosystem: Engineered > WWTP > Aerobic digester > Activated sludge | place...
ACGAGGACGAGCACGAGCACGAGCACGAGCACGAGCACGAGCACGAGCACGAGCACGAGCACGAGCACGAGCACGAGCACGAGGATGCCCGGCCTCCTGCGCACTGGCTTCGCGCGCATCGGCGTCGAGCTCAAGACCTTCGCGCGCAACCGCCAGGCCATGTTCTTCACCTTCAGCCTGCCGGTGCTGTTCCTGGTCCTGTTCGGCGCCATCTTTCATGGCGAGATCAAGGGCAGCGGCGTCGACTTCCGGCAGTACTTCGTGGCCGGCATGATGGCGACCGGGATCTTCGGCACCGGCTTCGCCAACCTGGCCATCCGCGTCGCCATGGATCAGGACGACGGCACGCTCAAGCGGCTGGCTGGCACGCCGATGCCCAAGGGCGCCTACTTCATCGGCAAGCTGGGCAGCGTGGTGGTCGCGGCCGCGGTGCAGTCGGCGCTGATGCTCACCCTCGGCGTGGCGCTGTATGGGCTGAAGGTGCCGACCGATGCGACGCGCCTGCTCACCTTCGCGTGGGTCTTCGTGCTCGGCGTCATGGGCACCAGCCTGCTCGGGATCGCGTACTCGCGCATCATCAAGAAGGCGCGCGCGGCGCCGGCGGTGGTGCAGCCGCCCTACCTGGTGCTGCAGTTCATCTCGGGCGTGTTCTTCTATTTCGGGTCGATCCCGGGCTTCCTGCGCACCACGGCGTCGCTGTTCCCGCTCAAGTGGATGGCGCAGGGGCTGCGCTCGGTGTTCCTGCCCGCGGCCTTCGCGGCGCGCGAGCCCGGCGGGGCGTGGAATCGCCCGCTGACCGCGCTGATCCTGGGCGCCTGGGTGGTGGGCGGCTTCGCCCTGGTGCTGCTGACCTTCCGCTGGCGCAGCCGCTCCGACGACTGATGCCCGAGCGTCGGGCCGTACTATGATGGCGGCGTGAGCGTGAAACAGATCAGCGTCCGCATGCTGGCCGACAAGCTGGCCGCGGGCGAGGCGGTGTACCTCCTGGACGTGCGCCAGCCCTGGGAGCACGAGCTCGCACACCTGCCTGGCAGCGTGCTGATCCCGCTGGATCAGCTCAGCGAGCACCTCGACGAGGTGCAGCCACCCGCGGGGGCGCTGGTGGTCGCGTACTGCCACCACGGCGTGCGCAGCCTGTCGGCGGCGGCCATCCTGGACGGCGCCGGCATCCCGGCGCTGTCGCTGGCCGGGGGCATCGACGCCTGGTCGCACCACATCGACGCCAGCGTGGCGCGCTACTGATGAGCGCCGCGACGACTCCAGCTGGCGAGCGCTCCCTGCGCGGCCTGCGCATCCTCATCACCGGGGCCACCGCGGGGCTGGGGCGTGTGGCCGCCATCGAGCTGGGCCGGCGCGGCGCCCACCTGATGCTGGCCGGGCGTGATCCCGGGCGCACCGAGGCCGCCCGCGCCGCGGTCGCCGTGGCGGCCAGCGCGGCCGGCGGCCCCGCCCCCGAGACGCTGGCGGTGGATCTCGGCGCGCAGGCGTCGATCCGCAGCGCCGCGGCCGAGGTGCGCACGCGCTGGGAGCGGATCGACATCCTGATCTCGAACGCCGGGGTGTACTCGCCGCAGCGCAAGGTCACCGTCGATGGCCTGGAGGAGACCTTCGCGGTCAACGTGGTGGCGCCCTTCCTGATGACCGAGCTCCTGCTGCCGGCCTTGCAGGCGGCGGCGCCGGCGCGCGCCATCACCACGTCGTCCAACCGCCATCGTGGCGGCAAGCTGCACTGGGACGACCTGCAGCTCGAGCGCGGGCATGGTGGCATCGCCGCCTACAACCAGTCCAAGCTGGCGGTGAACTTGCTGGTGCGCGAGGCGGCGCGGCGCCATGCCGGCAGTGGCGTCAGCTTCCAGGCCGTGCACCCAGGGGCCATCGCCACCGAGATCTACCGCGATCTGCCCTGGATCGTGCGCAAGCTGATCCCGGTCTTCACGCGCACCGCGGCCGGGGGCGCCGCCCCGCTGGTTCATGTGGCCACGCTTCCCGAGCTGCCGCCCAGCGGCACCTACTGGAACCGCCTGCGCCCAGAGACCGCCTCGGCGGCCGCGCGCGACGACGCCGCCGCAGCGCGCCTGTGGGACCTCGTCAAGGGGCTCGCCGGACTGTAGCCGCAGCGTCACCCTGGCGCCGGCTCGGTCGTATACGATCAGCGCGAGGCAGCACTGACCGACGTCGACTTCCAGGGCAACTCCAGGTTCGAGATCCGCCGCCATCTGGGCTCGGGCGGCATGGGCATGGTCTACGAGGCATTCGACCACGCCCGTGGTGGCCGGGTCGCGCTGAAGACGCTGCGCCACCTCGATGCCCGCGCGCTGGTGCGCTTCAAGAACGAGTTCCGCGCCCTGGCCGATCTCGATCATCCCAACCTGGTGCGCCTGGGCGAGCTGTTCGGCGACGACGGGCGCTGGTTCTTCAGCATGGAGCTCATCGAGGGCCAGGACTTCCTGAGCTGGGTGCGCGAGGGCGGCGGCGCCGCGCGCGGCTCCGAGGGCGAGGCCGAGGGCGCTGGCCCCGACACCCTGCGCGACAGCTGGGGCGGCTCCAGCACCTCGCGCGGCTGGACCAGCCGCGGCTGGACCGGTCGCGGCTCCAGCGCGCAGTTCACGCCGACGCCGCTGGTGCGCGCCTTCACGCCGCCCGAGCCGGCCCGCCTGCGCGCCGGGCTGGCGCAGCTGGCCGCCGGGGTCGGCGCGCTGCACGCGGCCGGTAAGGTGCACCGCGACATCAAGCCGTCGAACGTGATGGTGACCGCGGACGGCCGGGTGGTGCTGCTGGACTTCGGCCTGGTGGTGCAGGCCGGCCACGGCGGCCGCGACTCCGACACCCAGGTCGTCGGCACCGCGGCCTACATGGCGCCCGAGCAGGCGGCGTCGCGCCCGGTCGGCCCCGAGGCCGACTGGTACTCGGTGGGCGCCATGCTGTACGAGGCGCTGACCGGGCTGCCGCCGTTCACCGGCAAGCCGCTCGACGTCCTGATGAACAAGCAGCGCTTCGAGCCGCCGGCGCCGCGCCAGCTGTGGCCCGACGCGCCCGCCGATCTCGATCAGCTGGCGCAGGAGCTCTTGCGCCGCGACCCCGGGCTGCGCCTGCCCGGCGGCGACGTGCTGAGCCGCCTCGGGGTCAGCCTCGGTGACGACAGCTCCGGCCCGGTGGCCACCCCGGGCACCCAGGGCGCGCCCTTCGTGGGCCGCGACGCCGAGCTCGCCGCGCTGCGTGCCGCCTGGTCGGCCAGCCGCGCGCTGGAGTCGCACGCGGTGACGCTGTTCGTGCGCGGCGAGTCGGGCATCGGCAAGACCGCGCTGGTGCGCCACTTCCTGGAGGGGCTGGAGGAGCCGCCCGACGACGCCCTGGTGCTGGCGGGGCGCTGCTACGAGCGCGAGTCGCTGCCCTTCAAGGCCTTCGACGGCATCGTCGATGCGTTGTCGCGCCACCTGTCGCGCCTCGACCAGGCCGAGGTCGAGCCGCTGCTACCCCACGACGCCAGCCTGCTGGCACGTCTGTTTCCGGTCCTGCGTCGCGTGCCGGCGCTGGCGCAGGCCGCGCTGGTGCGCGTGCCCAGCCCACACGAGCTGCGCACCCGCGCTTTTTCAGCCTTGCGCGAGCTCTTGAGCCGGCTGGCCGAGCGGCGCGCCATGGCGCTGTCGATCGACGACTTCCAGTGGGCCGACGCCGACAGCCTGGCGCTGTTCAACCACCTCATGCACGGGCCGTGTCCGCCACCGCTGCTGCTGCTGGCCACGGTGCGCAGCGGCGCCGGCTCCGGCGAGCCGTCGCACACCCGGGTGCGCCCGCGCGCGGTGACCGCGCCCGGTGTGGCCGACGACGCCGACATCCGCGAGCTGACCCTGGGCGCGCTGCCGCCCGAGGAGGCGCGCGGCCTGGCCGATCTGCTGTCGGCCGGCCACCGTGGCCTCGATGCGGGCGAGATCGCGGTCGAAGCCGGTGGTCATCCGCTGTTCATCCACGAGCTGGTGCGCCACCTCAGCGAGGCGTCGGGCCACGGCGCCGGCTCTGCCCCGCTGGAGGAGGCGCTGTGGGCGCGCGCCCTGCGCCTGGACGCGCCGGCGCGCCGCCTGCTCGAGGTCGTCGCGGTGGCCGGCGAGCCGCTGCCACCGCGGGTCGCGGCAGAGGCCGCGCAGCTGGAGCGCCCGGCCTTCGCGCGCTGGGTCGCGCTGCTGCGCGCCGCCCACCTGGTGCGCGCCGGCGGCCTGCGCGCCGAGGACACCGTCGAGTGCTATCACGACCGGGTGCGCGAGTCGGTGTGCGCGCACCTCGACGCCGAGACCCAGCGTCGCCACCACGCCGCCGTCGCCCAGGCGCTGGAGTCGAGCGGCCTGGGCGCGCAGGATCCGCAGATCCTGGTGCGCCACCTGGAGGCCGCCGGCGAGACCGCGCGCGCCGCCGAGCTGGCCACCCGCGCGGCCCGGCTGGCCTCCGAGGCGCTGGCCTTCGATCGCGCCGCCGAGCTCCTGTCCACCGCGCTGCGCCTGGGGCGGCCGAACGAGCACGAGGCGCGCCGCCTGCGCATCGAGCTGGGTGACGCGCTGGTGCAGGCCGGGCGTGCGGTCGAGGCCGCCGACGTCTTCCTGGCGGCCGCCGAGGGCGCCGACGCCACCACGCGCCTCGACTGCCGGCGCAAGGCCGCCGAGCACCTGCTGGCCACCGGCCAGGTCGAGCGCGGTCGCGAGACCCTGCGCGTGGTGCTGGCCGAGTTCGACATCGAGCCGCCGGCCACGCCGCGGCGCGCGCTGGCCTCGCTGCTGTGGCACCGCCTGCGCCTGCGCCTGCGCGGCTACGGCTTCTCGCCGCGCGACGCCGGCGAGGTGTCGCCGCGTGTGCTGGCGCTGATCGACATCTACCGCGCCGTCGGCGCCGGTCTGGGCATGGTCGACACCCTGCAAGGCGCCGACTTCCAGGCCCGCGGCCTGCTGCTGGCGCTGCGCACTGGCGAGCCGGCCCGGGTCGCGCGCGCGCTGGGGCTGGAGGCGTCGTTCCAGGCCACCCAGGGCCCGCGCGCCCACGCCCGCGCGCGCGAGCTGATCCAGCGCATGCGCGGGTTGATCGGCGACAAGGGCGACGCCACGCTGCGCGCCTGGGCCGACGGCTCGGAGAGCATCGTGCGCTACCTGCTCGGCGATCTGCTGGTCGCGGTCGAGCTGTCGGAGAGCGCCGAGCGCATCATCCGTGAGGAGACCACCGGCATGAGCTGGGAGCTCAACACGGTGCGCATCTTCCGCGGCCTGGCGCTGCGCTGGGCCGGTCTGCTCGGCAAGCTGCGCCGCACCTGTGACGACAACGTGCGCGACGCCGCGCGCCGTGGTGATCGCTACGCCGAGGCCACGCTGCGCCGGGTCGCCAACATCGTCTGGCTGGCGCGCGACAACCCGGCCGAGGCCGAGGTCGACCTGGATCGTCAGCCCTGGCGCGCCCCCGAGGGCGGCTACCACATGCAGAACTGGTACGAGCTGCGGGCGCGCGGCGAGATCGACCTCTATCGCCGCGACCTCGGCGACGTCGTGGCGCGCACCCGGGATGGCTTCGAGCGGCTGCGTCGCTCCATGCTGCCGCGGGTCCGATCGATCGCGGCCGAGGCGGCCTGGCTGGCGGGCCGGCTGGCGCTGGCGCAGGCCGAGCGCACCCCGGCGGGGGCGCCGGCGCGGGCGTCGGAGCTGCTGGCGGAGGCCGAGCACCACGCCAGCCAGGTCGAGCGGGTGCACATGCCGTATGCGCGGGTGTGGGCCGATCTGCTGCGAGCGGGTGTGGCGCGTCGGCGCGGCGACGGCGCCGCGGCGCTGCAGCTGCTCAGCACCGCCATCACCGGCGCAGCGGTGGCGCAGCTGTTCCTGTGCGGGGCCGTCGCGCAGCGTCTCCACGGTCAGCTCGAGGGCGGCAGCGTCGGTGCCGAGCGCTTCGCCGAGGCGACGCGCTGGATGGGCGGGGAGGGGATCCACCGGCCGGCGCGCATGACCGCGGTGGTGGCGCCGGGTTTCGGCGCCGCTCCTGACGAGGGCTGACGGTCAAGACCCATACCCGTGGTAACGTTTTGTTGCTACGGGTTCGCGACCGGAGGCGCCAACTGTGCGAAGGCACGTGCGGTGCTGCTGGCACGAGCCTTGGAATGGAGGCTCGCATGGCTGCCCGTGTGCTCGTCGTCGATGATGACCGGTCGATCCGGCGCACGCTGGAGAAGCTGCTGGCCTCCGATGGCCACACCGTGGTGACGGCGTCGGACGGTCGCGAGGCCATGGCGGCGGTCGCGGGCGCCGATCTGGTGCTGCTGGATCTCGGCCTGCCCGAGGTCGACGGCTTCGGGGTGCTGGGCCAGGCGCGCGAGCTGACGGCGCCGCCGCCCATCGTGGTCATCACCGCGCGCGATGACATGCAGTCGACCGTCAGGGCCATCCAGCTCGGCGCGCACGACTACCTGGTCAAGCCGCTGGACGTCGACCGGCTGCGCCTGATCGTGCGCCGCGCGCTGGAGTCGCGCGAGGCGGCGCGCGCGCTGCGCCACCTGCAGGCCCAGGTCGCGGGTGACTACCAGCCCGGCAGCATCATCGGCAAGTCGCCCGAGATCCGCGAGATCTACAAGACCATCGGCGCGGTCTCGGTGGGCCGCGCCTCGGTGCTCATCCTGGGCGAGTCGGGCACCGGCAAGGAGCTGGTGGCCAAGGCGGTGCACTACTCGAGTCCCGAGCGCGAGCGCCCCTTCGTGGCGGTCAACTGCACCGCGTTCGCGCACGGCCTGCTGGAGTCGGAGCTGTTCGGCCATGTGCGCGGCGCCTTCACCGGCGCGGTGGCCGACAAGATGGGGCGCTTCGAGCTGGCCGGCGCGGGCACCCTGTTCCTCGACGAGATCGCGGAGATCCCGCTGGATCTGCAGGCCAAGCTGCTGCGCGTGCTGCAGGAGCGGACGTTCGAGCGCGTGGGCGACAACCGCGCCATCGAGCTCAAGGCGCGCGTGGTGGCGGCGACGCACCGCGACCTCGACGCCATGGTGCGCGAGGGCAGCTTCCGCGAGGACCTGCTGTACCGGCTGCGCGTGGTCGAGATGCAGATCCCGCCGCTGCGCGAGCGCCCGGGCGACGTGCCGCTGCTGGTCGAGGCGCTGCTGACCAAGATCAACCGCGAGCTGCACAAGCGCGTGACCTATGTCAGCCCCGAGGCGATGGCGCTGCTGGAGCGCTACGGCTGGCCCGGCAACGTGCGCGAGCTGGAGAACATGCTGACGCGGGCGGTGGTGCTGGCCAAGGGGGATGTGCTGGAGGCGGGGCTGCTGCCGCTGCTGGGCGGCGGGCTCGGACCGAGCACCAGCACCAGCGGGAGCGCGAGCACGAGCACGAGCACGAGCACGAGCACGAACGGTCAGGCCGAGGATGGCTCGATCCTGCCGCTGCGCGAGATCGAGAAGCAGCACATCGAGCGCGCCCTCAAGTACACCGAGTGGAACAAGCGCCGCACCTGCGCCCTGCTGGAGATCTCGCGCCCCACGCTGGACCGCAAGATCGTCGAGTTCGGCCTGGAAAGACGCTGATGCTCGCCGCCGCGCTGCTGATCGTGACCTGCCTCGGCTTCGCCTTCCCGGCGCTCATCCTGCGCGAGGGTGCGCCGTCGCGCGACGCCCGCATCTTCGCGGTCATCGGCGTGGTCGACGCCACCACCTCGGCGATGCGCGCGGTGCTGGTCCTGATGGGCCATCCCCTGGGCAGCCTGGAGGCGCTGCCCATCACCGGGGTGGCCAGCGTGGTCATCAGCTACTACTCGCTGGCCTTCGCGTGGTCGTTCCCGCTGGGGCGGCCGCTGCCGCGGCGGCTGTCACGCGCGGTCGCCATCGCGGGCCTCATGGCCATCGCGTCGTTCTGGCTGATCCCCGGCTACAGCATCGTCGGTGTGATGTGCAGCTCGCTGTACTTCACGCCCATCGGCGTCCTCATCATCGTCTTCCTGGTGCGCAACTTCAGGAACCTGCCGCAGAGCCAGCTCACCAGCGCGCGCATCATCCTGGTCGCGCTGGGCGGGCGCTGGCTCATCGGCCTGACGCTGTACACCGTGCTGTTCCAGGTCTCGCCGCGCGCCTTCGAGATCGGCCTGGTCATCGAGGCCACCCTGGTGGTCGCGCTGTGTCTGCTGGCCATCGGCTATGCCGTGCTGCGCGATCAGCTGTTCCGCATCCGCGGCGCGGTCGCCGAGCTGATCGTGTTCGCCAGCGCCGGCGCGGTCATCCTGCTGGCCAGCGGCGCCGTCATCGAGGTCCTGCTCACCAACGTGGAGGACCCCACGCTGCTGCGCGCCGGCCTGATGGCAGCGGCCCTGGTGCCGGCCGGCCTGGTCGCGCTGGGCAGCCGGCTGCGTCCGCGCCTGGAGGCCAGCGTGCTGGCGCCGCTGGATCCGCGCCGGGCCCTGCGCGCCGCGGTGACCGAGCGCGTGCTGCGCGCCGCCGATCGCTCGCGCACCCCGGCCGAGCTGCTGGAGCTGACCCTGGCCGCGCTGGGCGACATGAGCGCCACCGGTGAGGTCCGCTTTCTGCGTGGCCCGGCGTGGCCGCAGTCGGCCAGCCCCGGTCAGACCAGCCAGCTCGGCCCCGCGCTGGCCGCGCGTCTGCTGCACGAGGACACCACGCACCTCTTGCCCGGCCAGGCCACGGCCCTGCCGCCCGACGTCGCCGCCGAGCTACGCCTCACCAGCGCCTGCCTGCTGGTGCCGGTGCGCGTCGAGCGCGAGCTGCTCGGCGCGCTGGCCATCGGCGCCAGCGAGCACTGCAAGGCCACCATCGATCGCGACACCGTGATGGCGGCCGCGGCCATGTCGCGCCACCTGGCGCTGCGCCTGCAGAACTGGGCCCTGTACGCCGAGCTGGAGGAGTCGCGCCGGCTGGCCACGCTGGGCTCGTTCGCCGCCGCCATCGCCCATGATCTGCGCACGCCGCTGACCTCGGTGCAGATGAACGTCCAGATCCTGCGCGGCAAGGTGCAGCTGCCGGCCGACGACATGGAGTACTTCGACATCGCCGAGGCGGAGCTGCGCCGCCTCAACGCCCACATCAGCGAGCTGCTCGACTTCGCCAAGCCGGTGCGCCTGGACACCGGGCCGCACGATCTCGGCGAGGTCGCCGACGACGCCGCGCGCGGCATCGAGGCCGTGCTGGCCGAGCGCAAGCTGACGCTGTCACGCGAGCTGGCGCCCGATCTGCCGGCGGCGCGCTGTGACATGGTGCGGCTGCGCCAGATCCTCATCAACCTGCTCGACAACGCCGCCAAGGCGTCGCCGCCCGGTTCGGCCATCACCATCCGCACCCACTCCGCCCCCGCCGGCATGGTCGCCATCGAGGTCGCCGACACCGGCAAGGGCATCGACGCGGCCAACCTGCCGCGCATCTTCGAGCCCTTCTTCACCACCCGCCCCGACGGCACCGGCCTCGGCCTGGCCATCGTGCACAAGCTGGTGCGCGCCCACCAGGGCGAGATCGAGGTCAAATCGACGCTCGGCGCGGGGTCGACCTTCACCGTGCTGCTGCCGGCCGCGACCTGACCCGAGAGATCGCCTGCCGAGCCACGGCGCAGCTGCGCAGCGGCGCGGCGGCTACTTGGTCAGCCTGAGGTCGCCCACCGTGAAGGTCCCGCCGGGGGCCACGTCCTTGCAGCAGCCGTCGAGGAAGTCGCGCTGCCAGCTCGGGCCGCGGCCGTACACGAAGTGCCAGCCGCCGGGCGGCAGCCCCTCGACCACGAAGCTGCCGTCGGGGCCCGAGACCGCGCGGCGCACGAAGTCGCGGCCGGCGCACGGGGTCTTGCCGTAGTAGACCGAGCTCGAGACGTCGCACACCTCGGCGACGCCGCCCTTGACCGGGGCGCCGGCGGCGTCGACGAAGCGGCCGGCGAGCTTGATCAGGTTGGGCGTGACGCTGGGCAGCGCGGGGCCGCGCCCCAGCGGCGCGACGTCAGCGATCTCGTCGGACAGCTCGGGCACGCTGCGCTTGGTCCACTCCTGGGCGACGCCGCCGGCGATGATGGTGACGCCGAAGTGGGTGCGCGCCCAGACCCGGTCCTGGCCGTCCAGGCTGAAGCCCTCGATCGGGAAGGCCAGCCGCTGCGCCAGCAGCTTCTGCGGCTTGGCGCCGGGCGCGAACAGGGTCAGGCCGAGGCCGCCGGCGTCCATGCGCAGCACCGCGCCGGCCGACGTGAAGACGGGGAAGTTGCCGAAGCCGGGCAGCACCTCGGGCTTGGCCGCGCCGGGCGCGAAGCGCAAGAGCTTGCTGCCGTCGACCAGGGCGGTGCCGTCGGGGCCCACGCGCAGAGTCGGGAAGAAGTTCTTGCCCAGCGCCATGACCTGGCGCAGCGCGCCGGCCTCGAGCGCGAACAGACGCAGGCTGCTGATGACGAAGACCTTGCCGCCGCCGGCGCCGACACCGCGCAGGACCTCCTGGGCCTGCGGCTCGGGCAGCGCCACGCTGCTCCAGCTGTCACCCTTGCCGACCATCAGCTGGTCGCGCGCGATGACGTACACGGTGCCGTCGCCGTCCACGGCCAGGTCGCCGAGGCGCGCGCTGGCGCCCATGTCCGCCGCCGTCCAGGTGCGCAGCCCCGCCGCCGTGAGCCGGGTGACATGCCTGGGCGACGACGCCCACAGCGTACCCTCGGGGCCCTCGGCGCGCGGCACCACGTCCTCCTCGCGCTTGCCGACCATGTGCATGGTGCCGTCGAACCAGCCCAGCTGATCGCCCTCGCGCAGCCACACGCCGCCCTGCTTGCGCGGCAGCAGCGGGGCGTACTTGATCTTGGCGTCGCCGGCCGTGCTGAACTTGCCGCCGTCGAGGACGACCAGGCCGCCCTCGTCGAGGGCGAACACGGCGGCGTCTGCGCTCATGGTCGCAGCGCCTGCACCCGGCGCGCTCCCGCTGCCCGAGGCATCGGCACCGCCACCTGCACCCGCACTGCCCGCGCCGCCGCCCGGGCCCTTCTTGCCGCCCGACTTGCACCCCGCCAGCAGAAGCCCCGCCACGGCGATCGCGACCACCACTCGTCTGGACACATGACCTCGCATTCGCCGGGTCTACGGCCCGCGCTGCCACACCTTACCCACATGGCACGACTTCGGCGTAACGGGCTGTTACACGGTCACGTTCCGTCGCCCCCGATTGCGCCCATGGCGCCCATGATGTCGCGAGGTTGACCCCGGCACGCTCCCTGCTTTGGAGGCCAGCCATGTGGACGCTGGCGAGAAAGATCCTGCTGCACGATCGGGTCAAGTTCGTGGTCGCGGCCGCGGGCGTGTCGATCTCGGTCTTGCTGGTGCTGGTCCAGATCGGGCTCTACCTGGGCTTCATGGGCAACGCGTCGACCCTGATCGACCACGCCAAGGCCGACATCTGGGTCACCGCCTCGGGCAACGAGCAGTTCGACTTCGCGACCCCGATGGACGAGCGGCTGTACTACCGCGTCGCCGCCACCCCGGGTGTCGAGCACGCCGAGCGCATGCTGCTGTCGTTCGGCCAGTTCAAGCTGCAGTCGGGCGGCACCCAGGGCGTCCAGGTGGTCGGCATCGAGAAGGGCGCGCGCCTGTTGCGCCCGTGGAACCTGCAGCACGGCAGCCTGGATCGGCTCGACGACGTCGATGGCATCGTGGTCGACCAGACCGAGTTCGCCAAGCTGCAGATCAAGGAGGTCGGTGCGCGGCGCGAGATCTCGGGCGTGCGCTCCAAGGTGGTCGGCCTGACCAAGGGCATCCGCAGCTTCACCACCTCGCCGTTCGTGTTCGCCAACCTCGACAGCGCGCGCGCCTTCTCGCGCCTGGGGCCGAATGACCTGACCTACATCCTCATCAAGGTGCAGCCCGGCGCCGACGTCAGCGCGGTCAAGGCGCGCATCTCGGCCATGCCGCACCTCGACGCCTTCACCAAGGCCGAGATGTCGGAGCGCACCCGGTCGTACTGGTCCAAGCGCACCGGCGTCGGCGTCGGCTTCTTCACCACCGCCATCATGGGCATCATCGTCGGGTTGGTGGTGGTCGGGCAGATCCTCTACAACGGCACGCTCGAGCACATCAAGGAGTACGGCACCCTGAAGGCGATGGGCGCCGAGAACGCCGCCATCGTGCGCGTCATCATGTACCAGGCGCTGATCTCGGCCATCGTCGGCTTCGTGTTCGGTGGTGCGCTGGCGCTGGGTGCGCAGGCCGGCATGAAGGCGCTCAACCTGACGGTGTCGCTGACGCCGACGCTGCTGATTGGCACCGCGGTGCTGACCGTCGTGATGTGCGCCCTGGCGGCGCTGCTGTCGGTGCTCAAGGTGCTGCGCCTCGACCCGGCGATGGTCTTCAAGGGCTAACAAGGATGACGACGGAGACGAACATGAACGCGATTGTCGAAGCCCGGGTGGTCAGCAAGCTGTACGGCGCCGGGGAGACCGCGGTGACCGCGCTGTCGGAGGCCTCGCTGGCGGTGCGCCCGGGCGAGCTCTTGCTCATCGAGGGGCCGTCGGGGTCGGGCAAGACCACGCTGCTGTCGATCCTGGGCCTGCTGCTGCGCCCGACCTCGGGTCAGCTGATGATCGAAGGCCAGGACGCCGCACGGCTGCCCGAGAAGGCGCTGCCGCGGCTGCGCGCCAAGACCTTCGGCTTCATCTTCCAGGGCTTCAACCTGTTCCCCGCCCTCGACGCGCGCGACAACGTGGCGCTGGCCATCCGCATGAAGGACCCCAAGGTGCGCGCCTCGGTGGCGCGCGGCGAGGCCGAGCGCCTGCTGACCATGGTCGGCCTCGGCGACCGCATGCACCACGTGCCGGGCGACCTGTCGGGCGGGCAGAAGCAGCGCGTCGCCATCGCGCGCGCGCTGGGCGGCAACCCGCCGCTGATCCTGGGCGACGAACCGACCGCGGCGCTGGACTCCAAGACCGCGCTGGCGGTGATGGATCTGCTGCGCGGGCTGACCCGCGAGGGCCGCGGCGTGGTCGTGGTCACCCACGACCATCGCCTGCGCAAGTACGCCGACCGCGTCGTGCGCGTCGATGACGGGCATGTCGAGGAGCTGCGCGCCGAGGCGCTGGCGGCCTGAGTTTTTGTTGACAGTCTGCAAAGCAAAGGGAGAACGGCCATGAAGAAGAAGGCGCTGTGGGTCATGCTGGGGCTCGGGGTCGTGGGTGTGGCGGGGTTCGCGCTGCGCTCGGGCGAGGGCGCGCGGGCCGATGTCAGCGTGGCGGGGCCGCGCGGCGTGGTCGCGCCGGCCCGGGTCGAGACCCGTGACGACGTCATCGATCTGGCGTTCGAGCTGCAAGGCGGCGGCCGCGTGGTCGAGGTCCTGGTCAAGGAGGGTGATCGCGTCGAGGCCGGCCAGGTGCTGGCGCGCCTGGACGACCGGCTGGCGCGCGCCCGCGTGGCCCGCGCCGAGGCCGCGGTGATGGCCGCCGAGGCGCGTCGCGACCTCAGCTACCGGGGCGCCCGCGCCAACGAGCTGCGCGCCGCCGAGGCCGAGCTGGCCGCCGCGCGCGCCGCCGAGAACGACCGCGAGGCCTCGCAGGGCAGGGCCGAGCGCCTGCTGGCCGGGGGCGCCGTGGGCGCCGCCGACGCCGACAGCGCGCGCGCCAGCGCCGATGGTGCGCGCGCCCAGGCCAGCGCCGCCGCCGCGCGCCTCGGCCTGCTCAAGGAGGGCACCCGCCGCGAGCTGCGCCGCGAGGCCGACGCCGCGCTGTCGGCCGCGCGCGCCGAGCTGGAGGAGCACCGCACCCTGCTGGCGCACACCGAGCTGCGCGCCCCGCGCGCCGGCGTCATCCTGCGCCGCCGCATCGAGCCGGGCGAGTTCGTGTCGACCATGCCGCCGGTGGTGGTGCTGTCGATGGCCGACGTCAGCCAGCTCGAGCTGCGCGCCGAGATCGACGAGTCAGACGTGGGTCGCGTCGGGGTCGGGCAGTTCGGCTATGCCACCGCGGAGGCCTACGGTGATCGCCGCTTCCCCGGCCGCGTGCTGCGCCTGACCGGCGAGCTGGGTCGCAAGCAGGTCGTGGTCGATGACCCGCGCGCGCGCATCGACACCCGCGTGCTCGAGGTCATGTTCCAGCTCGACGAGGGGGCCCCGGAGCAGGCGCAGCTGCCGCTGGGGCTGCGCATGGAGCTGCACTTGACCCCAGGGGTCGAGGCGGCGACGGTGGCAGCCTCCAAGTAGCCTCTCTCGTGTAAGGCCATGCATGTGATCCTCGTTTCACCCGCATGCGCCTGCGCCCCCTGCATGCCCTGTTCGCCGTGGCCCTGGCGGCCACCCCCGCGATGGCCCAGGTCACGCAGGGTTCCCTCCAGATCGCCGTCGATCCCGCCAAGCCCCCCGCCGAGGGCGAGCTGCGCGAGCTGCCGCTGCTGCACACCGACGTGCGCGCCGAGGTCACCGGCTTCATCTCGCGCGTCACCGTCACCCAGACCTTCCACAACCCCTCCCCGAGCCCCATCGAGGCGGTCTACGTCTTCCCTCTGCCAACCAACGCCGCCGTCGGCGCCCTCAGCATCAAGCTCGGCGGCCGCACCATCCGGGGCATCGTCCAGACTCGCGACCAGGCGCGCAAGACCTACCAGGCCGCCAAGGCCTCGGGCCGCCGCGCCGCCCTGCTGGAGCAGGAGCGCGCCAACGTCTTCACCCAGTCGGTCACCGGGATCCTGCCCGGCGACAAGATCGACATCGAGATCGTCTATGACGCCGAGGTCGGCTATGCGGATGGCGCCTACCAGCTGGTGTTCCCGATGGTGGTCGGCCCGCGCTACCACCCGGCCAGCGTGGCCGACGCGGGACGGGGGTCACCGCCGCTGCTGCCGCCGGGATCGCGCTCGGGCAGCGACATCTCGCTGACCGCAGTCGTGCGCCCGGGCGCGCCGCTGGCCGCGCTGGACAGCCCGTCGCACCACATCCTCGACAGCGGCGTGCGCGCCGGCCTGTCACGCACGGTGACGCTGTCACCCGAGGACAGCATCCCCAACAAGGACTTCGTGCTGCGCTGGCGCCTGAGCGACGACCAGCCGGTGGTCGCGCTGGCCACCGAAGCCGGCCCGCGTGGCGGCCACTTCGCGCTGCTGATTGATCCGCCTCGCGCTCCGGCGCCCACGATGATCGCCCCGCGCGAGGTCATCTTCGTGGTCGACACCTCGGGCTCCATGAACGGCGAGCCGCTGTCGATCGTGAAGGCGGCCATGCGCGTGGCCCTGAAGAAGCTGCTCCCCGGCGACAGCTTCAACATCATCAACTTCTCGACCGACGCCGGCCTGATGGCCTCGGCGCCCCTACCGGCGACGCCCGACAACGTGCGCCGCGGCCTGAGCTGGGTCAACGGCCTGGGTAGCGGCGGCGGCACCGAGATGCTGTCGGGCATCCGCGCCGCGCTGGGCGGGGCGCAGCCAGCCGCGGGTCGCCTGCGCGTGGTCTGCTTCATGACCGACGGCTACATCGGCAACGAGCGCGAGGTCGCCGCCGAGGTCACCCGCCTGCTCGGCGAGCACACCCGACTGTTCGCGTTCGGCATCGGCTCCTCGGTCAACCGGCTGCTGCTCGACTGGCTGGCCGAGGCGGGCCGCGGCAGCGCGCAGTACATCCTGCTCGGGCAGCCCGCCGAGCCGCAGATCGACGCCTTCTATGCGCGCATCGCGGCACCGGTGCTGACTGACGTCAGCATCGACTGGGGTAGCGCCAAGGTCGCCGACGTGACGCCGGCCAAGCTGCCCGACCTGTGGCTGGGCCAGCCGCTGCGCGTGACCGGCCGGGTCAGCGCCGCCGGCTCGCTCCAGATCCGCATCGGCGCCCGCCTGGCCGGCAAGCAGATCTGGTACCCGGTGCGGCTCGAGCTGCCAGCCGCGGTGGCCGACTCCGACTCCGACGCCGGCCCCGCCGGTCCGCTGGCGCGGATCTGGGCGCGCGCGCAGATCAGCGACCTCGAGCGCCCGCGCATGGGCCAGGTCCCGGTGCCCTACCAGGCCCGCATCACCGAGCTGGCGCTGGCGCACCAGCTGGTGTCGACCTACACCTCGTTCGTCGCCGTCGAGGACCAGGTCGTGATCGAGAACGGCGCCCCGCGCACCGTGCAGGTCCCGGTCGAGGTCCCCGAAGGCGTCAACTACCGCAACGTCTCCAGCGGCGGCGACGGCAGCGCGCCGACCTCGACCCCCGCTGATGCGCCCCCGAGCCCCGAGCGCGGCGGCGACGAGGACGACAGCGAGGGCGCCCCGACCGCGTCGACCGACCGCTTCCGCGACTGGGACGACACCCTGGCGCGGCGCTGGCACATCGGGGTCGGCTTCGGCGCCGGCTCGATGGGCGCCAGCGACTTCGACAGCTCGGTGACCACGGCCTACCACCTGCGCATCTCGCGCGACGTGGCGCGCCTGATGGCGCTCGGGGTCGACGCCACGCTGCTGCGCGCCGGCCCCGAGTACACCTCGGTGCAGGGCCTCGCCGAGGCGCTGCTCGGGCTGACCAAGCGGCTGCGCCTCATCATCGGCCTCGGCATCGGCGTGCCCGACGGCCACAGCGAGCTGGCCGCCGTCATCGGCGCCGAGTACCTGGTGCACTACGGCCCCATCAACTTCGGCCTCAGCGCGCGCCTGGATCTGACCGCTCCGGGGAATGACGGTCAGTCGATGCGCGCGATGACCGGCGGCCTCTACGTCGAGTGGTAGCGCGTCACAGCTGAGGCGTCAGCTTGCCGGCCTCCCAGCGCCAGCGCGAGGTCATGAAGGGCGGCACCGCGCGCTCGTGCACCACGCGGAGCTCGCCGCCGGTGCCAATCTCGACCGCGTTGATGCGCACGTTGCCGGCGCCGGTGACGTCGAGCTGCACGGGGGCGCCGTCCTTCCAGCCGAAGGTCACCAGGTACAGCGACTCCTGCTGCGCGCTCCCGGGGCCCCAGTACATGTGCCATAGCAGCACCACTGCCTCGGCGCCGCCGTCGCCGTCGAGATCACCGCTGGTCACGCTCTCGAAGCGATAGACCTCGGTGTCGTGGGCGCCACCCCATTCCTCCATGTACTCGTGCATCTCCCAGCTGCCACGACGCAACTGGTAGCGCTGCCCGTCGATCTGGTAGCTGTGCTCGCCCCACTGCACGCTGGCCAGGTCCCTGGCCGCGGGAGGTGACGGGGCAGAGGCCGGCGCCGGCGCGGGCGCGCCTGGCGGCCCGGGCGCCGGGGTAGCTGGCGGGCTGGCCCTGGGCCGCGGCGGCCGCGGCGGTGCTGCGCAGCCCAGGACTCCAGCCACCACGACCGCCAGCGACCACATGCGCATGGCCCAGGATACCCCGCAGAGGCCGGCGAGGCTGGATCTGCTTCAGCTACTTGGCCAGCCCCAGGCGGACCTCGATGTCACCGCCATAGCCGGTCGCGCTGACCCGCATCGACATGGTCGCGTCGCGCACGATGCGCAGCGCGCTCATCATCTTGGGGCCGCTGCCGCCGGAGCCCTGGCCCGCAAACATCGCCAGCAGGCCCTGCAGCGGGGTCACATCATAGCGCAGCACCTGGTCGGTGCCCGCGAACGCCTTGCGGGTGAAGGTCGACAGCGCAGGCGCCTTGGCCAGCGAGGCCTGGCCACCCGCCAGCAGCGCCTCGACCGCGGGCAGCGCCGCCGAGGTCGCCACCACCAGCCAGCGCTGGTGCACGATCAGCGTCAGCGACCCCTTGTCGGCCATGGCCACGGTCCAGCGCCCCGGTGCTGCGCGCTTCAGCTCGAGCTGGGCGTTGCCGAACAGGCGCGCCGTCGCCTGGTCGAGCGCGGCCTCCATCCTGGGCGGATCGCTCAGCTCGGCCACCATGGTCAGCGGCATGGCGCCCATGATGTCGTTCTGGCCGCCCATCATGGCGGACATCCCAGGCATGCCCATGGCGAAGCCGATGCGCCCGGTCAGCAGCGGCAGCACGTCGCGCCCCAGCTGGAGGTCGACCCCCAGGGTGGCCATGGCCTCGCGCCACGCCTTCTCGGCCTCCAGCGCGGTGCGGCCGCCGTCGGGGCTGCTGAGCAGGAGCGGCCAGAACGCCTCGAGGTGTGCGCCCATCTGCAGGGCCAGCAGCGAGTCCACCGGCAGGAGCTCCGCAGTCGCGCCCGCCTGTGGCGGCAGCCCGTACACCTTGGCGCCCATGGCGCGCGCCTCGGGGGTCATGCCCAGCTCGTAGCCGACGCGCATAATCTCGGCGCCCTCGGCCGCGAAGGTGACCACGGCGTCGCGATAGTCGACCCCGGTCTTGCCCATCAGGGTGAAGGCGGCGCGACCGACCCACACGAAGGCGTGCTGCCCGGCGCGCTCGCGGGCCTGCTGCCACGCCGGTTGCGTCGCCAGGGTCGTCGTCGGCGCGGCCAGGCGGGTCACCAGGTCGGCGCTGACGGGACGGTCGGACTCGCGCACCTCGACGGCGAGGACATGGCCGGCGACCTCGATCAGCACGGTGTCGTCGTGAAACTGCCAGTAGCGCGTCTTGCCGGCGCGCTGCTCGGGCCCGACCGCCGCGCCAAGCGCGCCGACCAGCTTGCTGGCGCTGCTGACCGGCAGCACGAAGATGCCACGGGGAGGGCCGCTGCCGCCGAGGCCCGCCAGCATGAGCGGGCGCTCGATGTCGATGCCGACCTTGCTCAGGCTGTCGATGCGCGCGATGTCGATCCCGGCGCGCACCGCCGCCGCTGGCAGGTGCAGGTCGAGGGCCTTCAGCAGGCCCTGGCTGTCGAGCCGGGCCAGCGCCGGATAGAACTCGCGATGTCCGCTCGCCAGCGACGGCGCGAAGGCCACGAACAGGGTGTCGGCGGGCAGGAAGGCCAGTGCGCGCACGGTGTCGGCAGCGGCGCTGGCGCTGGTGCGTCCGCCGGTGCCGGCTGGCTTGCGCGCCGTCTTCTTGCAACCCGCCAGCGCACCCGCGGCGAGCACTGCCAGGCCCAGCATCACCAGCGCCCCAGCCGCCGTCCTCGACCGACCATACCGTCGCATCATGCATCGCGAGTAGCACCCGGCCGCGCTGTGATCAAGACACCTTGCCAAGGTGTGCCGCCTCCGCTCACTGCTGTGCCCCGCGTGAAGCCGGGTTCACGCAGCCACTCGCGGATCCAGCCACTTGCGGCGCGGCAGCTGCTGGCCCCGCGCTTGCTCTATCACCGCGACATGCGCGCTCTTCGCCTCGTCCTGCCGCTGTCCCTGCTGGTTCTCCTCGGCGCTGGCTGCAGCACCGGCTTCGGCCTGCGCGCCAGCGGGCGGCTGGTCGCCACCCCGGTGCTGCCCGCGGGCGTGCTGTACGCCAACCTGCCGCCGCCCAGCGGTGTGGTCTATGCCGGCGCCGGCGGCGGCGCCATCGCGACCGCCGACGTCCAGGTCCGCATCAGCTTCTTCGGGGTCCCGCTCGACGGCGCCAGCGACGTGGTCTTCGTGCTCGATCGCTCGGGCTCGATGGCCACCACGTCCTTCGGCGTCGCCGGTCGGGACGTCGGCATGAGCCAGGCCGGCAGCGTGCTCGGCGAGCTGGCCGGCACCGTGATCAACCACGCCGCCGGCGCGCCGCTGCCGTCGAAGCTGACCGCCGCCAAGCAGGAGCTGGCGCGCGTGCTGCGCCTGATGCCCGATGGCACCCGCTTCAACATCGTGTTCTTCGACGACGACATCGCCGCGCTGTCGGGGACGATGGTCACGCTGGAGCCATACAGCCGCGACCACGCGCTGGCCTTCGTCGCCGGCATCCGCACCGGCGGTAGCACCGCCGCCGTGCCTGCGCTGCGCGCCGCATACACGAGTGGCGCCCGGCGCATCGTGCTGCTGTCCGACGGCCTGGCCAACACCGGCGGCGACGGCGGCGACCTGCTGCGCGAGGCGCGCGCGCAGATGCAGTACGGCGTGCGCTTCGATACGGTCGGGGTGGGTCTCGATCAGGATGATGCGTTGCTGCGGACGCTGGCGGCGCAGAGTGGCGGGATGGCGGTCACGCGCTGAGGTATCATCGGGCGGCGAATGCCCCGCGCCGCCGCCGTGCTGGTTCTGGCCACGTGCCTGTGCGGCGTGGCCCGCGCCGAGCGCTACCACCAGCTGGGTCGCCTGGAGCGCGAGGCCGTCGACGGCGCCCTGGCCAGCCGCCACCTCGAGCTGGAGCCCGCGCCCGAGGGCAAGCACATCGGTGCCATCCACGTCGTGACCCGCAAGGTCTTCAGCGAGCGGGACGGCTTCCTGCGCTGGTTCAACGTCTTCCACCGCACCACCCGCGAGAAGATCATCGCGCGCGAGGTGCTGACCCGGCCCGGCGACCTGTGGTCCGACGCCCTCAACGACGAGACGCTGCGCAACCTGCGTGACGTCTTCATCCACAACGTCGTGGTCATCGTCCCGGTCAAGAACGCCAGCCCCGAGCTGGTCGACGTCCTGGTGGTGACCCGCGACGTCTGGAGCCTGCGCCTCAACTCCAACTTCGAGGTCCAGGATCAGAAGCTGACCTTCCTCAGCTTCTCGCTGTCGGAGAACAACTTCTTCGGCCTGCGCAAGAAGCTGGCGCTGTCGTTCCGCATGGACCAGGGCTCCATCGCGATGGGGCCGACCTACACCGATCCCAACATCGCCGGCAAGCGCCTGACCATGCAGACCGCGTGGCGCGCCATCTTCGGCCGCGAGTCCCTCGACTACGAGGGCACCTCCAGCGCGTCGTCCTTCGCCTATCCGCTGTGGTCGCTGCGTAGCCGCTGGGGCGCCGGCACCGAGGTCAGCCACTATGACGCCATCGACCGCAACTTCCGCGGCACCAGCCTGCGCACGTTCGATGCCCCCGAGACCGCCGCGGTCGAGATGCTGCCCTACCAGTACCCGCGCCGCGCCCTCGCCACCGACACCTCCGTCGTGCGCTCGTTCGGCAGCTCCATCATCCAGCGCGTCAGCGCCGGCCACGAGCTCGACCTGTCGCGCCCGCGCCTCAGCGACGACTTCACCGCCGATCCGGTGCTGCGCCAGTCCTTCACCGACCACGTGCTGACCCGCAGCGAGCTGGCCAGCGCGCTGTACCTGCGCTGGCGACTGTTCACGCCGACCTACATGACGGCGCGCGATCTCGACACCTTCGATCTGCGCGAGGACTACCAGGTCGGCCCCAGCATCGACACCAAGGTCTCGGCCGCGCGCACCGAGCTCGGCAGCGAGCGCGACTTCTTCAGGCTGGCCGCGGCGGCCCAGTACTCCGTCCCGCTGGCCGGCGGCCTGGGCCGCGCCAGCACCGGCTGGTCGGCGCGCGTCGAGGACGGCGACATCAAGGATCACCTGGTCTCGGGCCGCCTGTACCTGGCGTCACCGATCTGGCACTGCACCGCGCGCGTGCTCGCGGTCGCCGACTTCGACACCCTGATCGACGAGACCGGCAACCGCTTCCTGACCGCCGGCGGCGACACCGGCATGCGCGGCTACGGCATCGGCGCCTTCATCGGCCAGTCCCGCCTGATCACCCACGTCGAGGTGCGCACCGTGCCCGCGCGCCTGTGGTTCCTGCGCTTCGGCGGCGTGGCCTTCTGGGACATGGGCCACGCCGCGCCCGAGGTCGCCGCCTTCAACATGAAGCACGACGTCGGCATCGGCATCCGCTACCTCATCCCGCAGATCGATCCCTTCGTGTTCCGCGCCGACTGGGCCATCCCCCTCGACGGCCCCACCAAGGGCTTCCCCGGCCGCCTCACCCTCGGCGTCTTCCAGGTGTTCTGACTGGCGCGCTTCAGGCCTGCGAGCCCTCGAAGCTGGCCACGCTGTCGTTGCTCAGCCCGGCGGCGTTGGCCTCATCGGTATCGAGGTGCATGTCGAGCGCGTACTTCTCGCTCACGCGCACCAGGACGTCGCCGAAGATGGCCTCGCGATCGCCGTCGACCTTGACCCGGATCTGCATGCCGTCCTGGACCCCGAAGCGGGCCGCGTCGCTGGGGTGCATGTGCACGTGGCGGTGGGCCAGGATGACGCCGTGATCCAGCAGGACCTCGCCGGCCGGCCCGCGCAGCAGCAGCCCCGGGGTGCCGGCCAGCTTGCCTGACTCGCGCAGCGGCGGCTCCACCCCCAGCGCCCGGGCGTCGGTGCGCGACACCTCGACCTGGGTCTCCTTGCGCAGCGGGTTGATGATCGAGACCCGCTCCAGGGTGCCCTTGGGCCCGACCAGCGACACCGTCTCACGACAGACATACTGGCCCGGCTGCGACACGTCGACCCGCGCGGTCAGCTCGTAGCCGGCGCCGAACAGGGCGTCGCAGTGCGCCCGCGTCAGGTGCACGTGGCGCGCGCTGACGCCGACCGGGATGGCGTGGCCGGCGATCCCGGTGCGCGCCGCCGTGGGCCCCGCCAGCACGCGCACGACCTCGCGCGCGATCATGCGCTCCTCGTCGGTGGCGATGACCAGCACGCGGGTGGGCGCCCGCGCCGCCGCGATGTCGACCACCCCGCCGTTGCCGCGGGCGTCGCACGCCGCGTTCTTGTCCTCGTCCAGCGCGACGCCCATGTACAGCAGGCCCTCGCACACCGCGGCGCGCACGCGCGCGCTGTTCTCGCCGATGCCCCCGGTGAAGCAGATGGCGTCGGCGCCGCCCAGCACCGCGGCATAGGCGCCGATGTACTTGCGCAGCCGGTGCTGGAAGACCTCGATGGCCAGGTGGGCGCGGTCGTTGCCCGCGCTGGCCGCCTTCTCGATGTCGCGGAAGTCGGCCGACACCCCCGACAGCCCCAGCAGGCCCGACTTCTTGTTGAGCAGCTCGTCGATCTGGGCCGGCGTCAGCGCGCCGTCGCCCTGGCCCAGCACCAGCGCCAGCGCGGGATCGACGTCGCCCGAGCGGGTGCCCATGACCAGCCCCTCCAGCGGGGTCATGCCCATCGAGGTGTCGACCGAGCGCCCGCCGTCGATGGCGGCCACGCTGGCGCCGCCGCCCAGGTGGCAGGTCACCAGCTTGAGCTTGCTGGCGTGCGTGCGCAGGTGCTCGCTGGCGCACGCCGCCATGAACTGGTGGCTGGGGCCGTGGAAGCCATAGCGGCGCATGCCGCGGGTCAGGTACAGCTCCCAGGGCAGGGCATAGGTGAACGCGTGTGGCGGCAGCTCGCCGTGGAACGCGGTGTCGAACACCGCGACCTGGGCCACCCCGGGCAGCGCGGCCTCGGCGGCCTCGATGCCCGCCAGGTTGGCCGGGTTGTGGATGGGCGCGAACTGCGCACAGTCGCGGATGGTGGCCTTGACGGCGTCGTCGATGGCGACCGGGCGCACCAGCTTCTCGCCGCCGTGCACCACGCGATGGCCGACCGCGCGCAGCTCGCCCGCGCGCACCACGCCGGCGTCGCCCAGGTGCGCCATCACCAGCGCCAGGCCGGCGCGGTGGTCGCCCGCCGCGGCCGCGGCCTCGCCGCTCTGCGCGCCGACGCGGTAGCGGTGTGACGCCGCCGCCGACCCGACGCGCTCGACGACCCCGCTGGCCAGGGTGGCCTCGGTGTCCATCTCGTAGAGCTGATACTTGATCGACGTGCTGCCGCAGTTGATGACGAGGATCTTCACGCCGGCATGGTCCGACGAAGCCGGCGCGCCCGCAAGCCTCACATGTTGGGCATGCGCGGGGTCGGTCCTCGCTGCTGGAAGTCCTGCTGGGTCATGTCGGTGTCTTGCCCGTTGGGGATGCGCGACAGGGCTTGGAAGAAGCTGGGCGACTGCGCCCAGCTGCCGCCCTCGCTGAAGGCGTGCTGGCCCGAGCCACCGAACGCCATCGCGTCAATGACCTGGTTCATGGGATCGCGCACGGCGAACGCCCCGCTGGAGTTGCTGGGTGGGGGCTGGTCGAAGTTGTCGTCGATGCTGCCGCTGTCGCCGATGACCCAGAACTGGTTCGGGTTCAGCTGGATGCCGATGTTCATCTTGAGGATGCGGTCGTCGGGGGCGGTCACCGGATCCATGTTGAAGCCGTCCCGGTACACCAGCTGGTGGTTTTGCAGGAAGAGCGTCTGCATGCAGGGGTTGTAGAGCTCGATGAAGCGACCAAAGCCGCCGTTCATGGGGCTGACCTCGTTGATGACCAGGTGACAGGGCAGCCTGAACTGCGGGTTCTCGGTGCTCGGCGCGCTGACCGGGAACGAACACACGAAGCCCATCAGGCCATCACAGTTGTCGCCCATGCCCCACATCTGGAACGGCTGATCGGCCATCAGCTGCATCGCGGTCAGCGTCACCGTGCTGCCCTGCGCGAAGCTGGCCGTGCAGGTCCCCGGGCAGTCGATCCCGGGCGGGCTCGAGGTCACGCGCCCCATACCGGTCATGATCACGGTGACCGGGTGGGTGCGCAGCAGGAAGACCGCGTTGGCGCTGCGCATCGCCGTGTTCGCATTGATGATGCACTGGGTGCCGACCAGCGAGTCACACCCGGTCCAGCCCGAGAAGGTCGAGTTCGGGTCCGGGCTGGCCAGCAGCGTGATGCTGGGCGTGGTCACCATGACGTCGCAGGTCGTCGGACAGCTGACCGCGCCACCCGAGATGCTGCCCATGCCGGTGCCGGTGCGCGTGACCGTGAGGCGCATCTGGCCGGTGCCGCTCAGCGGCACCGAGGCGCCGCCGCCCGGCGAGGCCACGATCGACAGCGACGCCGAGCGCGAGCCGCCCACCGTGGGCGCGAAGCGCAGCGCCACCGTGCAGGTCGCCGACGGCGCCAGCGACTGGCCCATGCAGGTGTTCGTGAGGATGGGGAAGTCGCCCGGGTTGGCGCCGCCGACGCTGGTGGTGATGGGGCCGGTGCCGCTGCCGCCGGTGTTGGTCACGGTGACCGTCTGCATGACGTCGGAGCCGATGCTGACCACGCCGAAGCCGAGGCTGGTCGGGTTGGCCATCAGCGCGCCGGGCAGGATCCCCATGCCCGACAGCGGCACCATCACCGGGCTGGCGCCGGTCGGGTTGACCACCAGCGTGGCCTGGCGCATCGCCGCCGGAGCCACCGGGGCGAAGCGCAGCACCAGGGTGCAGCTGCCCTGCGGCGCCAGCGGCATGCTGCAGCCGTTCGTCATCACGCTGAACATGCCGGCGTCCGCGCCGGTGATGCTGACCATGA
>Ga0154020_10001990_pt1 | contig 25002 bp, 26 predicted proteins | sample Klosneuvirus_201_FD_109709 | JGI IMG/M metagenome (GOLD analysis project Ga0154020, IMG submission 109709) | Active sludge microbial communities from wastewater, Klosterneuburg, Austria - Klosneuvirus_20160825_MG | ecosystem: Engineered > WWTP > Aerobic digester > Activated sludge | place...
CCAAACCCTGCCAACATACTAAGATTTTTATTCATATGGATATGAAATTAAAATTTAATACGTATATACTACTACACCGTGTAATAGTTGGCAAGAATTTTGTCAACATATCGATGTTAATAAAAAACACCCTTCAAAAACGAAGGGTGTTTTTAATACGTATTTTTTGAGAAGAAATTCGTCGCCAGGTCTATGTATACAAATCTTATACACACAGACCTACACCGACGACGAAAAAACTTCTTTTTGTCGACCCGACGACCCCTTGCCGACTCTCTAGCTTGCTGAAACCTCAGAAGCAATGCGGCTATCCTCAACGAAGAACTCTGCCACACTCGCTACAGATGAAGCCAGCAGGTTGAGCGCAAGACCGCACCGAAAGTCAACATTGGACTTCTGTCGCAAGTCATTCTGCATAGTTGCAACAACATAGGCTGCGGTTTCCGATCTGTAGTCAAGGATCTCCCCCTTGCTCACCACCAGATCATCACAATAGACCACTAGCACATGGACACGGCACTGGAAACAATCGCCAATCTCGATCTTGACCGGATTACGGGCGACCCTCCAGTGCACCTCAAGCGCATGCCCCATCTGGCAGGTATTGGTCAGATTCCCATAAACATCGCCCTCTTGATGTGGCGCGGTTGGCACATCAGGAAGAGCCGCAGGAACGTCATTCATTGCTCGTTAACTCCACATGGAGGCAATCTTTCCCCTAAGAATTGCCTGGTTTTTAATTACGGGGATACAATATACACAGATATACTCTATTCCCGCAATTAAATTCTCAAAGACTACAGTATAGACCAAAAAGCATCTTTTGTCAAACTAAACCCCTTTAATTATTGACAAAATTCATTTTCTGTCATATAATGCGGGCAGATGTGGGATCCCGACCACTCGGGAGTTTGCACCACTAACAATATTATATATATGTCAAAACGCATGACCGCCAATTTGGCTAAGATAGACCAAAACAAAGTCTACTCTTTAGACGAAGCGGCAAAACTTTTAAAAGAGACTTCCAGTGTTAAATTTGACGCCACTGTAGAAGTTCACGCCAACTTGGGTATTGATACCAAAAAAAGTGAACAACAAGTTCGCGCTACTGTTGTATTGCCTCACGGAACCGGTAAAACCAAAACCGTAGCAGCATTTGTCAGCCCAGAAAAAGAAAAAGAAGCAAAAGAAGCTGGCGCAGATTTTATATACGGAGAAGAAGAAATCAAAAAAATCAAAGATACTGGAAAAATTGAATTTGATATTGCAGTAACCACTCCTGATATGATGCCTAAGCTTGCTTCTGTAGCAAGAGTACTTGGTCCAAAAGGTTTAATGCCTAACCCAAAAACAGATACCGTAGGCGCCAATCTCAAAAAAATGATTGGTGATATGAAAGCAGGTAAGGTAACCTTCAAAAATGATGATCATGGAAATGTACACCAAGCTGTGGGCAAAATCAGTTTTGGAGAAGAAAAAATCAAAGAAAATATCAACACATTCCTTGAAGCATTGCGCAAAGCAAAACCGACCACTGCTAAAGGAACATTCCTAAAAAATGTGACTATCTGCTCAAGCATGAGCCCGTCAATCAAAATTTCCGCCTAAACCAAAATCATCCCGAGCATATCGGGATGATTTTAGATATAAAGCAAAGATAAAAAAATAATAAAATTATATGTTTATTATTGCTTCTGTAGGTACTGATAATTTTTCCGAAGATAAAATCAGAAAAATTATCCTCGCCGGCGCCGATGCTTTGCGCTATAGTTTTTCATACGGACCCATCGATACCACCATTGAACGAATAAAATGTGGCATGCGCGTCATAGATGAACTCAACTCTTCAGCAAAAATAATTGTCAATCTGCCTTCAAACCAGCTTCGGCTTGCCAGTCCGGAAACACCGCGTAAAGTATTGGAAAATGAAGAAATAATTCTCAGCTCCGCCACCCACCTTCCTCTTCAAGAGGAGTACTTGTATGTACACACCCCAGAACTTGGAAACTTAGTATACATCAACCAAATTACCAGCATTGATCACGGCAAGATCGCATTGCAAGTCACCGAAATAATCAACAATCATAACATTCGCGTCCGAGTACTCAATGAAGGACTACTACAAAAAAGCTTAAGCATCCATATTTCTCAAAATACCAAAGCACTTGAATACTTAGAAAAAACCAAAGAAGTTTTAACCAAGCTAGAAGAGCTTACTCCCGAATACGTAGCAATACCTTATATAAGCCCCGCAATCAATGAAGAAATAAAAAAATTATCTGATTTTAGCTGGCAGCCAAAAATAATTGCCCGCATTGAAAGTCGCACCGCTATAGAGAATATAGAAAAAATTTGCCAAGATGATTTCTACGATTTGATACTGCTAAATCGCGGCAAGTTAGGTCTAGATATGCCATTTGAACGTTTGGGAATTTTTCAAAAAGAATCTATTAAAAAAATTAAAAAATATAAAAAACAAGTTATTATATCTTCTCAAATTTTGGAAGGAACTATCCATAATTATATTCCTCTACGCTCGGATATCTTGGATCTTACCAACATTGTTCTTGATGGCGCAGACGGTATTATGTTATGCAACGAAACTGCACTTGGCACTCGCCCTGCCTACACACTTTCAGTGGCAAAAAAGATTATTTTAGAAGCGGAAAAATATAAAAAATTAAACAGTATTTAACATTTGCCAACCTATTTTTTTCTTGCTAGAATTAGACAATAACTGTCTATCAATCCCTTATGCAACTAGCTCGAGAAAACTACATTTCCTGGGATGAATGTTTTATGCGAATGGCACATGTAATTGCCGAACGCTCCAAAGACCCATCCACTCAAGCCGGCGCCGTAATTATCAATCAAGACAACATCGTGCTTGGTATGGGCTATAACGGCTTTCCTCGCGGCATAGATAACGACAAACTTCCATGGGAACGAGAAGGTGGCTTTTTGGACACCAAATACGCCTATGTCTGCCATGCCGAAGAAAATGCTATTTATAATGCGACCGGCTCTGTCAAAAACGGCAAGATTTACTGCACTTTATTTCCTTGCAACGAATGTGCAAAAACCATGATCCAAAACGGAATTACTGAAATTATTTTTGAAAGTGATAAATACCACGACAGCGATGTTTGGGTTGCCTCTCGCCGGATGCTCGATGGAGCGGGAATTAAACGACGCCAATACATTTGTGATTTTGCAAAATAAATAAATTGTAACATTACATCAAAAACCATTCAGTATAGACCGATTTCTAATTTGATTCTGCCCTAGTAATTATACATAATTTAATATGGCACAACACAAAGTCATACTTGGATTTACGGGACTTATGGCGAGCGGCAAAGGTACTGCCGCCGCTTATTATCAACAAAAGTATGGGGCCACTACATACAGATTCTCCACCATGCTCAGAGATCTGCTTAAACGACTACACCTAGAACACAGTCGTGATAATTTAATCAAAATATCCGAAGCAATCAGACATACTTTCGGTGAAGAAACCATGGCAAAAACCTTGGCAGGCGACGTTGCGGAAGATCCTAATAAAATTATAATTGTAGAAGGAATCAGGCGCATGGCAGATATTGCCTACTTATCCAAACTAGCCAATTTTGTCTTGGTAGAAATTTTTGCTGATTCAAAAACCAGACATTACCGCATTACCCAACGAACCGAAAATCCCGACGATCAAACCAAAACGTTTGAACAATTTATGGAAGACCATAAAAGATCCACAGAAATTAGTATCCCTGAAGTGATAGAACATGCCACTGAACATATAGATAATAATGGCAGCACGGAAGAATTACATCAAAAACTTGATAAATTATTACAAAAATATTCTGCCTAAATTATGCAAGTCAATATCAAACGCATTGATATATCTCTTCCCTTGCCCGAATACCAAACTACGGGATCGGTTGCGTTTGATCTGTATAGTCGTATAGATATGACCATCGCCCCGAAATCACTCGGGCTCATTCCAACCAATATTATCGTACAAACTCCTCCCGGTTATATGCTTATGATTGCCAGCCGCTCCAGCACTCCCAAAAAAAAGGGCTTACTCATTCCACATGGAATTGGTATAATTGATCAAGACTACTGTGGTGAAAAAGATGAGATGCTATTCCAAGTTTTCAACTTTACCGACCAAGAAGTCCTCATTACAAAGGGCGAGCGCATTGCTCAAGGAGTGTTTGTAAAAATAGACCGAGGAGAATGGACCGAAGTAGCCGAAATGACCGACCCGAACCGTGGCGGATTTGGGAGCACGGGATTATAAAAAAATTATTTTTAACTTTACATATATGGAACACGATACTAGAAAACCTGACTCTCAAGATATTCACGAAAAATTTGATGTTACCGATATAGAAGCAGAAAAAATAAAGGCTGAAGAAAAAGAGTGGGATAAAAAAATAAAAGAAGTAAAACAAAAGCTTACCTCTTCCGATCCCGATAAAAATGAAATTGATTTTGCAGATGGTACTGGAGAAATAGAACTCCACGATACCGATCTTATCGAAGATACTGAAAATAATTAATTAATCCTAGCCATGCAAACATACCTAGACATCGTACGCCGAATTTTAGACACTGGCGAACGTAAATCAAATAGAACAGGCACAGACACCATCGCCATTGCCGGCGCCATGTTTGAACATGACATGTCTAAAGGGTTTCCTTTGCTTACCACCAAAAAAACACCTTTCAAACTAGTTGCTTCAGAGTTAGAATTTTTTATCAAAGGTATTACTGACAAAAAATGGCTTCAGGAAAAAAATAATCACATCTGGGACGAATGGGCAGCACCAAAAAAAGCTCCATATGGTCACGATGAAGAATCAAAAAAAAGAATGTTTGAAGAACGAGACCTGGGACCTATCTATGGATTTCAATGGCGCCACTTTAATGCTTCCTATACCGATTACAACACAGACTATGTCAACCATGGAATAGACCAATTGCAAAAAATTGTTGAGACATTAAAAACCAACCCTAACGATCGTCGGATGATTGTCAGCGCATGGAATCCATCATTTTTAAGCGAGATGGGATTACCTCCATGTCATTATGCCTTTCAGATTACCGTAATTAATGGCAAACTAAATTTACTTTGGAACCAGAGATCTGTTGATGTTATGCTCGGTCTGCCATTTAACATAGCAAGCTACGCGCTCTTACTGCATCTCCTTGCCAAAGAAAGTGGCTTTGCCGAAGGTAAGCTCGTTGGTTTTTTGGCAGATACCCATATCTATACAAACCATATTGATGGTGCCAAAGAGCAGCTCACTCGAGATCCAAACACCTACCCACTCCCAAATATTCAAACAGATAATTTTACTTCCATTTTTGATTGGAAATGTGAAGATAGTAAAATTTTAAATTACCAAAGCTACCCTTCTATTAAATTTGATATAGCTATATAACATGTCTTTTTCTCTTATTGCGGCAGTAGCCAAAAATAACTGTATTGGTAAAAATAATAAAATTCCTTGGAACGTGCCTGAGGATTTTCAATACTTTAAAAAAACTACATTAGGCAAAACATGCCTCATGGGTCAAAAAACATTTGAATCGATTTTAGGATACTTGGGCAAACCATTGCCTGGTCGCCAAACGGTAGTCATTACCCTCGACACCACATTCCAACCGCCAGAAGGCGTCCGTGTTTTTTATTCTCTGGACCAAGCATGGGAGGCATTAAAAAATGAAGATGTTTTTGTATGTGGAGGCGCAAGCATCTACAAACAAACTCTGGATCGCGTTGATCAACTTTACATTACCTGGATAGATCAAGAACCTGACGGCGATGTCTTCTTTCCTCCTATCAACCCTACTCTCTGGAAAGAAACTTGGCGTGAAGATCATAATGGTTTTTCTTTTGTTACCTACGAAAAAAAGTAATCTCTCCTATGTTAATCATGATAGATGGCATCGAAGGTGGCGGCAAAAGTACAATTATTGAAGCATGGAAAAAATACCTAACCGACCAAAACAAAACTTTTTTTGATTTAAAACAGTACTGCCTGGAAAACAACAAATACCCGGACTACACAGAAATAGCAGCCTATGATTTTATCTTCAGTGCCGAACCAACCTATTTTGGCATCGGTAAAACTATCCGAGAAGAATTGATTAAAAATGGTACTTCCTACCCCGAAACAGCTGTCGCTCAAGCGTATTCCTTGGATCGATTGATTTTATATACCAAAATTCTTATTCCTGCATTACGAGATAACAAAACCATTATTCAAGACAGGGGTGTGTCCACTTCTCTTTGCTACCAAGCTCTTAGTCAAAATCTCAGCATTGAAACATTGGCAAGCTTGCCTGGAAATGCCTTGGCCCTACAATACAGACCAGATTACCTCATGCTTACCGACATGAGCCCGGAAACCGCTCAAAAAAGACTGGCCACACGCTACGACAAGCAAGACAACGCCATATTTGATAGAATTGATTTTCAACAACAGGCAGCCGCCCGATACAAATCAAATGATTTTCAAAAACTATTTACGGACCGAGGTACTACCATAGAATATTTGAATACTGACGTGGAAATTGATATAATGAAACAAAATTCCCTCACAACTTTTACTCGTTTTATTAACCAAAAATCATAATTATATTTTTATGTTAAAAACTTCAATGGAAATTGTCAGTGAAAGCTGGCACTTATACAAAAACAACTGGCGCACTTTAATGCCATATATAATTATTCTCTTTGTTCCTAACTTAGTACTATCAGCTTTGGGTACAACTTTTTTATATTTAGAAGCATTTTTACCAGGATCTTTGATTGCTAATAATATTATTACCCTATTAATTTTTGCTGCCGTCTTTGTGCTTAGCATTTGGTCTTCTATTGCACTTGCCAAAGGAATATTTGCCTTATTAAACAACCAAGCACTTGGCTGGAAAGAATCTTTTTCAAGTTCACACCACCTTATCTGGCCGCTTATCTGGTCTTCTATACTAGTATTTTTAATTGTCCTGGGAGGAGCTTTACTCTTAGTAGTTCCGGGTATAATTTTCATGATCTGGTACAGTTTCTACTTCTTTACAGTTACTTTTGAAGGTACTAAAGGACTCAACGCACTCAAAGCAAGTAAAAATTTAGTTGCCGGTCGATGGTGGAGTATCACAATCAGGCTTGCTATTCCTGCTTTGATTTTCGGTGCAATCACAGCCCTTGTTTCTTCTCTTGTTTTTTCTCTAATAAGTCTTTCTGGAATGCCAACCTTTCTGGAATCTACTATCGCAAGCCTAGCAAGTTCTTTAGTAAGCTCTATTACCATACCTCTCTCTTCAGCAGCAACGATCATTCTCTACTATAACGCCAAACAAAACCCTGTTATTACAACCAATACGCCGCCTCAAGTATAAAATACGACTGTACACAAAAATCCTCTATTATAGAGGATTTTTTATTTAATTTATCTACCAGTATGTGGGTTGCAAATGCAAAGTAAAAATGATAATCTTAACCCATAAAACTATCATTCTTTATGGCTACATATATCCCTATTATCGGCATGGAAATTCACGTGGAGCTCAAAACAAAAAGCAAAATGTTCTGCGCCTGCAAAAACGATCCTTTTACCTCTACCCCCAACACCAATATCTGCGAAACCTGTTTGGCACACCCAGGCACATTGCCAGTGCCAAATAAAACGGCTTTGGAATGGGCAGTAAAAATCGCAAGCGCATTAAACTGTGATATAAATAAACATAGTAAATTTGATCGTAAGCACTATTTTTATCCGGATTTACCAAAAGCATACCAAATCTCACAATATGACCAGCCTATCGGGGAACACGGTTTTATTGACTTGGAATTCTTACCAGGGAAAAACCATCGAGAAAAAGCCCATATTGGCATTACTCGCGTACATATGGAAGAAGATACTGCCAAGCTTTCTCATGACTCTGCGCATAATACCCTGGTTGATTTTAATCGTGCCGGTGTACCACTCGTTGAAATTGTTTCTGAGCCAGATGTTACTAGTTCTGCTGAAGCCAAGGCATACTGCCAAGAATTACAAACCATTTTTCGTTATTTGGGAGTAAGCGACGCAGATATGGAAAAAGGCAATATGCGTTGTGAAGCAAATATCTCTCTGCAGGAAGAGGGCAAATTTATTAACGATCATGGAATAATTAAACCTGTAGACGGATATACTCTCAATCCCAAAGTAGAAGTAAAAAACATCAACTCATTTCGAGCTGTAGAAAAAGCCATTGAATTTGAAATTAAAAGACAGACCGCCATGCTAGCAACACATGAAACATGGAAACAGCAAACACGCGGCTGGGACGATTCTAAAGGAGAAACAGTAATGCAACGAGAAAAAGAAACGGCAGCTGATTATCGGTACTTTCCAGAACCCGACATTCCCCCATTCCACCCTCAACAACTAGGAGAAAAAACCTCTTTACCCGAACTACCTCAAGCAAAACGACTACGATTTCGTGAAGAATACGGCTTCTCTTACGCGGATGCTGAAATTTTGTCTACCGATCTAAACTGGGCAGGATACACTGAACAGGTTATGACCGAACTCACTTCATGGCTTCATAACTTAAGCGACACCAAAACTGATACCGATGAAATTATACGCAACAAACAACAGCAGCTGGCTCGTTTGGCTGGAGGCTGGCTCACTAGCAAACTAGTTGGTGCGATGGCAGATCGTAAAATTGATATTCGTGTTTTAAAATTAAAACCGGAAAATTTTGCCGAACTTATTGCGCTTATTTATACAAATAAAGTAAACTCAACTAACGCACAAAAAATTCTTATTGAAATGCTTGATTCGGGCGTAGATCTTGACCCCACTCACGTCATGGAAGAAAAAGGATATGGACAGATAAGCGATGAAGGAAAACTTTCAACTGTGGTAGAAGAAGTCATCAAAAGCCATCCGCAACAAGTGGAACAATTTAAAAATGGCAAAGAAGCAATCCTACAATTCTTAAAAGGCATGGTAATGAAAGCTACTGAAGGATCGGCAGATCCGACAGTGGCAGAAAAACTACTCCGAGAAAAAATGAAATAAAATAAAAATTCCAGGGTACCCTGGAATTTTTATTTTATTTTTTACTATTACGCGCCGTCTGCTTATCAACTTCTTGCTTCATATAATGCGTATACCAATTATACGCCGACCCAAACAAGTTTGCCGCAAGCTCCACCACCAGCTTGCCCGTTTTTTTATCTTCATCCATTTCAGGAGCCAGCTCAACTATATCCACTCCTACTACCGGCAATGTACCTATCAATTTTGTAATAGCGGCAGCTTCTCTTCTGGTAAGCCCATCCGGTGACGCCATAGGCGTCGCAGGCGCATACACAGAATCAATCGAATCAACATCCAAACTTACCCATATATTTTTAACTCTTTTTTGAAGTTCTGCTAATTTTTGAGCTATCGGATCAATACCGCCTCGCATTAAATCCATGATTGTAAAAACAGATATATTTTCTTTTCTCATGATATCAATTTCAGCTTGATCCAAATCTTTAATGCCAATATAGACAATATTTTCACTCTTAATTTTAGCTCCCGGTTGCAGTACCTCAGTCAATCGATGATGCCCCATACCAAGCACTGCCGCTACCGGCATGCCGTGCACATTGCCGGACACTGACGTTTCATTCGTATTAATATCTCCATGCGCATCAATCCAAATCAACCCCAAATCCCCTTCACAAGCTACAGAAGCACCGGAAATACTCCCGATAGACAATGCATGGTCACCTCCTAATACCAGCATCTTGTTTCCCATTTTAATTTCATCTTTTACTATTCTGGCAGTCTTATCAACCACCCGGCTAATCTCATCCAAATATTTTATTTTTATATCTCCTATATCTACTGTTGCCCGATCAGCACATTCTATATTGCCCAGATCTTTATATAATAACCCAATACTCTCGCACATCTCTTTCAGTCCGCATGCACGAATATAATCCGGACCCAAATAAGTACCTACTGTATCCTTGCCCAAATCAAGCGGCACTCCCAACACAGAAATATCTCCGATCAATTTTTTCTTTTCGTAAAACCCTAAATTATCACTATTCATAGTTTCGCAAATAGACACTTACTTATTTAATTCTTTTCCCATAAAATTTTTTATTTCAGAAATTGTACTCATAAACTGAGCTGGGAAAATAATGGTAGAATTTTTTTCAACACTAATTTCAGCCATTGTCTGTAAATTACGAAGTTGTAATGCAATTGGATGGGCTGCCATAATATCAGCGGTATCGGCTAATTTCTGAGAAGACAAAAATTCACCTTCAGCCGCAATGATCTTGGCACGTTTTTCTCTTTCCGCTTCTGCTTGTTTTGCCATAGCTCTTTGCATACCTTCCGGTAATTCTATATCTTTAATTTCTACTACCGACACTACTACACCCCATGCTTCCGTATGCGCATCAAGCACTGAAGCAATGCTTTTATTAATCTGTTCACGCTCACTCAAAATCTCATCGAGTTGAAATTTACCCACAATATTACGGATAGAAGTCTGTGCAATCTGGTTGATGGCACTCATCACATTTTCGATAGCTACAATACTTTTAATCGGATCTACAATTTTATAGTATGCCACCGCAGACACATCCACAGAAACATTATCACGCGTAATAATTTTTTGCGTTGGTACTGGCAACGTAATTGTACGAAAGTCTACAGTTCTCACTTTATCGATAAGCGGAATAATCCAATTTAAACCAGGCTCTTTTACTCCAACAATTTTACCAAAACGAAAAATAACACCTTTTTCATATTGTTGCACAATTCGAAAACCGGCAATGATAATAACAAGGGCTACCGGTAGTAAAAATCCAAAGTCCATATACTTATATTAAATGAATAAATAACGATTATTTAATTCGCTGTAATGCCTCTTTCAAGAGTTGCTCACTAGTTTTACCAGCTATGCTAATATCTTTAATTGCATTTCTTGCTTCTGCAATAGAGTATCCAAGCGCACCCAACCCTTCTACTACATCCGCCAAGACACCTTCAAACTCACCAAACGCCAATTCACTATTCATCTTATTTTTAAGTTCTACCAAAATTCGTTCAGCGGTCTTTTTGCCAATTCCACTTACTTTTGTCAAATAAACCAAATCTCCTCGACTAATAGCTGAAGAAATTTCTTGCACACTACCTAACGATAATAAATGCAACGCTGTTTTTGGACCAATTCCACTAACCAACAACAACTTTTCAAATAGTCCTTTTTCTTCATTACCTGAGAAACCATATAACTCCATAGCATTCTCTCGCACTGCGAGATATATCATAATCTGCTGTTCCGTGCCAATTTGCCATTGTTGAACGGCAAACGCACTTGCCATCACTTCATACCCCACGCCACCATTGGTTAACACCGTAAGTTTATTACCATTTTTAGATAAAATTTTTCCTGAAATAAGCGAAATCATAAATATTTATTTCTTTTTTACTCTACTTACACGAATCAACCCACCGCACGGCACTATCTCTATACCCTTTTTTTCCAACTCATCCAAATATAAGTTCATGCCAAGAGAATCTGACGACATATGTCCGGCAACTACTACATTCATACTACTTTCACTGGCTTTATCTCTTGAATCTTTTTGCATATGCATTCCCACTATTGTACTTATACCCACGCGAGAAAGCTCGCTATATATTTTATTTGAGGGTTCGGTGCCGCCAGTCATTTCCAGCACAAACTTCCCTACTTTATTTTTTAAACTACCAGAAAAAACCGTCGGACCAACTCCTCTTTTTTTTGCTTCTTGATATTCAGGAATTTCCATTAACGCATCCATTATATCTCCCACAGTTTCCGGCTTACGGTTATTTAAAAAATCTTGCAAAAATCCATGCACCAAATTATCTGTAGGCGTATGCATATTCAACAAATTAACGCCCAAAAGTCTGGCGGTATCTATAATCTGATAATGATTATACGGATGCAACCCACGACCAACTTCCGCTATCCGTTCTTCCATATATTTTTCTGCCAAATGTACAGGCACGCCCAAGTCTTCATACACTTCCACTACCATATCCATAACTCCATTAAGTGTTGCCAAGCTGCCTCCAATAGGATGATGCACCACAACCGCATCTATTTTTTTGCCACGCTCATTAAGCTGCGTCGCTAATAATACCTCGCCTACACCGGCATCTATACCTGCCAATACTCGCTTAATCGGAGCTTTAAGATCACCTGTATGAATACGACAATCATCGTAATACGGATTTACCAAACGTTCCTGATCAAAATATTCTTTATCCGCTGGTCGGGCATTGGAAAATTCTTTCTTAACACGCTCCAGATACTGTTGTACTCGTTTTACCCCTCGCGGATCAGCTTTCATTCCCATCTTTACACCAAGGTCATAAACTTCTTTGAGATTCAACATATTTTCGCTAATTAAAGGTTAATTATTAGGTAATTTACCCCAAAAATCAGAGGGTGTCAAACACAAAATCGCACCAAAAAACAGTCTTAGTAAGACTGTTTTATAGGTGCCACGAGCCAAAGAAAGGACTCGTGGCAATATGTAAGGATTAGTTCCGCATGAACACCTCTTTCGCTGGGACAATCCCGATATGCGCTCCTTACCCCCAATTAAGGAGATATGAAGACATATTAAAATAACACAAAACACCCCTTTTGTCAAGGGATGTTAGGGAAGTTTTATGAAAGACTAGATAATTTCTATAATTTTTCTACCAAAATATTAATCTTCGAACTTTCTATCTCTTTTTCCTCTCCTCCACTTCCTTCTATCACAGTTTCTGCCAATACTGATTTCTTAATTTCATCCACATACTCAACAAAGACGGACTTGAGCAATTCATCTTGCGTATAAAAATGCACGGATACTCTATCCGAAATGGTCAATTTTTGATCTTTACGAATCTGATTGATGGTGCGAACAACTTCACGAAGCAGCCCTTCTTTTTTGAGCTCAGGAGTAATTGTTGTATCAATAATAATCGTACTAACAGGAAGAATATTATTTATAAATACTTCTTTTGCCAAACCATCGCCTCGCCCTGTTTTAATATTTTTTATATTCAACTCATCTGCAACAACTTCAGCAAAACCATCTGTAAAACTTAGCTTATCCGTATAAATAGTGCGTAAAGGCTGTCTAATTTTTAATCCTGCTTCCGCTCTCATGGCAAGTCCAACTTCTACAATTTTTCGTGCTACTGCCATTTCTACAAGAACTTCTTCATTCTCAAAATTTTGATTTATTTCCGGCCAGTCCTCCAAATGCACACTTTCTTTTTCTCCGCCCATTTCGCGATATATTTTTTCAGCAATAAATGGAGTAAACGGCGCCATCACTTTGGACAAGGTTAATAACACTTCATGAAGCGTTGCTAGCGCTGCCTGCTTATCTGTTTCATTATCTCCTTTAAACCTGTCACGCGAACGACGAACATACCACTGAGATAATTCGGTCACAAATTCCACAATTGGACGACTTGCTTCCGTCAATTTATAGGACTCCATTCCACCAGTTACTTCTCTAATCAGAATTTGTAATTTAGCTAAGATCCATGTATCCAAAACATTTGCTGATTCTGTTTTATCTGGTCTTTGTTCACCAACAAACATTTTATAAAATTCCACGACATTATAGAGGGTATTGATCAATTTACTATACATTTCTCGCACACCAACTTCGGAAAAATTAAGCGACTCTGCTGCCATGACCGGCGACGTAACCAAATAATATCGCAACGCATCAGCGCCATATTTTTCTATCAAAATTTCTGGTTCAGGATAATTTTTCAAACGCTTACTCATCTTACGACCATCTTCAGCAAGTACAATGCCGTTTACAATGACATTTTTAAACGCAGGCTCTGAGCCAGGAACAGGAATTGAAGGTTTTTCTCCCATAGTAAGAGCAGTTGCCAACACATGCAACGTATAAAACCAACCACGAGTTTGATCTTGACCTTCCGCAATAAACTCAGCTGGAAAACTGGCTTCAAATTTTGTTTTATTTTCAAATGGATAATGCATCTGACCATACGGCATACTACCTGATTCAAACCAACAATCCAGCACTTCCGGAATACGTTTCATGGTACCAGCGCATTTTTCACATGGCAATTCAATGTTATCAATAATATGTTTGTGAAGATCGGTAATTTCTTGTCCAGACAATTTTTCAAATTCTTTCACTGAACCAACAACCACAATATTGTCACATTTCTCACCAATACACTGCCACACCGGCAGCGGAGTACCCCAATATCGACTACGAGAAATTGCCCAATCTCGCGCACCTTCGAGCCACTGACCAAAACGCCCTTCTTTTATATGTTCCGGCACCCAATTTATTTTTTGATTATTTGCCAACAACTGCTCTTTAATTTGTGTAACCCGAACAAACCAACTGGTGGTGGCATAATTCAAAAGCGGTGTATCGCATCTCCAACAATGAGGGTAGCTGTGTTCTATTTTTTCTTTGCTAAATAACTTGCCATTATGAGCTAGCCATTTAATAATTTCTACGTCCGCTTTGGTATTATCGTCTTTTGGCTTTACTTCCATGCCGGCAAAATCAACCACATCTGACACAAATTTACCATCCATAGAAACATGCTGCACCAAAGGAATATTTTCACGCTTACCTACCTGAAAATCATCTTCACCAAAAGCAGGCGCAATATGCACGATACCGGTACCATCGGTTGTAGACACAAAATCAGCCGCCACGACTCTAAACGCGTTTGGTGTATCTTTATAATATGAAAATAACGGCTCATATTCCAACCCAACCAAATCAGAACCAACAAACTCTTTTTCAATAATAATTTTTTTATCTTTCATTACGGTTTCTGCTCTTTCGGCTGCGAATATAAAAACTGCATCTTCACCTTCAATACGTGCGACTACATACTTAATTTCAGTACCAACTGCCAATAAAACATTGCCTGGTAATGTCCACGGAGTAGTAGTCCAAGCCAATATATATGCACTTTCTGGCAACTGATGCTTCTCGGGATTTTTAACTTTAAATTTTGCAATAACCGAAATATCTTTTATATCTTTATACCCTTGAGTTACTTCAAAATTAGACAATGTAGTGGAACAGCGCGGACAAATATGCATGGCTTTATAATCTTTGTAGATCAAACCCTTGCCCCATAATTGCCTAAACACCCACCAGACACTCTCCATAAAACCCGGGTCCATAGTTTTGTAATCATCTTCCATATCTACCCAACGACCCATGCGATTTATAGTCTTCTTCCATTCAGCGGCATACTTCAAAACTGTAGACCTGCAAGCTTCATTAAACTTATCTATTCCATAATCTTCGATATCCTTTTTTGAAGCCAAGTCCAGTTCTTTTTCAATAATATTTTCTACTGGCAATCCATGGCAATCCCATCCCCACTTGCGCTCTACTTGCCTGCCATTCATTGTCCAATAACGAGGCACCGCGTCTTTCATCAAAGACGCCACAATATGACCATAATGAGGCAGCCCGGTTGCAAATGGAGGTCCGTCATAAAAATGATACGGCTTATTTTCAGAACGGTTAGAAATGGATTTTTCAAAAATCTTATTTTCTTCCCAAAATTTAAGTATTTCTTGTTCTTCTTTATTTGAATCGTACATATTATTCTAAATTTAACATCTTAACCGCATAATTTTGTATTATATCGCTACCGTAGCTACGAATCAGTTTTATACTACCCACATCTTGCTCCGGCAATTCTGCCAAAGAGTCTATTTCTCTGACCAAATCATGCAATCGCGCCAAAAGCTCTTCAACATCTCTGTTAAGAGAAACATTTTTTAATTTATTTGATTCTATTCGTAATAAAACTCTATTAATTTCAACCACAGGCTGCTCTAACCTTGATTTAATACCCGCATTTTTAATACGCGCAAGATTATCAAACATTACCTCGCACAAATCATGCTGTTTCTGGGCATTTTCTGCAATAAACTGGGCTTCATTTTCCATTCTCATAGCAATTAAACAACAAGGTTTAAATACCTGTAAACAGTACCAAAAATGCTGACTTTAGTCAAAAAACGGCTCTTGCAAGGCATTGTATAACAAGGTACAATTATATAGTAATTAAACTTCATTCTATGCTCTATATCGCTTCGGATCATGCCGGTTTTCAACTCAAAAAAGAATTATTCAAATACATAAAAACTGACTTAAGCAAAGAAATAGAAGATCTGGGACCGGAAGTATTTATAGAAACCGACGACTTCCCCGACTTTGCCGTCCCGCTCGCTACAAAAGTGGCTCAGAATAGGGAAAATATGGGAATTTTAATTTGCGGCACTGGTCAGGGCATGTGCATTGCAGCCAATAAAATAAAAGGCGCATACGCAATCATTGGCTACAATCTTACTGCAACCGAACTTGGACGTAGACATAATGATGCTAATATTTTATGCCTTTCTGGCAAGCCCGTATCTATAGATTTTGCTAAAGCTATTGTCAAAAAATTCCTTGATACCAAATTTGACGGTGATCAACGACTAGTACGAAGAAATCAAAAAATTAAAGACTTGGAAAACTAATATGCTTCCTCTTATTACCCCGGCAATTTTAACGGATAATTTAGAAACATTTAAAGAACAACTCAATAAAATACATACCAACTACTCTTCCATACAAATAGATGTAATGGATGGAGAATTTGTAAAAACCCGATCTTTTATTGAGCGCGATGAACTCAACGACATAGAATCAGAAGCATACTTTGAACTCCATCTCATGGTCAAAGATCCCTTGACCGAACTCTCCCGATGGCTTAACGTAGCCAATATTAGCAGTGTTGTCTTTCATCTAGAAGCAACTACAGATATCGCGGAGTGCATCAGTCATATAAAACGACACAATTGGAAAGTAGGTATTGCCCTTAATCCGGAAACCGTTCTTGAAAAAGTCCTACCCTACATAAACATGGTAGATGAAATATTATTTATGACCGTCCATCCTGGACAGCAGGGCTCTATGTTTGTAGATGAAGTATTAGAAAAAATAAAAGCATTTAAAAAATTAGGAGCAGAAGCAATTTGTTCAGCAGACGGCGGTATCAACGAACAAACCATAAAATCTGTAGTTGATGCGGGGGCTGATAAGCTATACATTGGCAGTGCCATTGTCCAAGCTTCGAACCCAGAAGCCGCTCATGAAAATCTTATTAAAGCTATTGGCGAAACCACTATTTAACCCTACTATATGCTCGACCTTATTATTATCGGCGCAGCTGCTGCCGGATCAAGTGCTGCTGTCTATTCTGCCAGACGCAATCTGAATTTTAAAATAATTACGTTAGATACGGGTGGAGAAGTTGCACTCTCAGGAGAGGTCGGCAACTGGCCCGGGATTATCTCTATCCAAGGCTTTGAGCTCGCACAAAAATTTACCGAACATGTAAAATCATACGGCGTAACCATTGACGATGGTTGGCGAGTAGAAAAAATTACACCGGTAAAAAAACATTTCGTTGTTACTGCCATAAACGGAAGCGGTAATACTCAAGAATTTGAAACAAAAACTGTAATTATAGCCACCGGCATTCATCCACGACACCTGGAAATTCCCGGAGAAAAAGAACTTTACCAAAAAGGTATTACCTACTGCACTGTTTGCGACGGACCTCTATACAGAAATAAAAACACTGTCACTGTCGGGTCAGGCAATGCGGCGTTAGAATCTGCGTTGATGATGGCGGGCATTGCTAAAAAAGTATACGTGCTTAGTAAATTTCCTAATACACCCGAACAAAACGGCGGGTTTCCAAAAGGAGAAAATATTTTAATTGAAAAAATAAAAGCATTGCCAAATATCGAAATAATATACGAAGCCACTACCACAAAAATCACCGGTGAAACTAAAGTTACCGGTATTACTTACAAAGACACCTCTGGGGCTGAAACCAAACTTTCGGTAGACGGTGTTATGGTGCATATTGGGCAAATTCCAAATTCGCAATTTGCAGATGTGGTAGAAAAAAATAAAATAGGCGAAATTATGGTTGATGAAAAATGCCGTACTAATATACCCGGTATTTTTGCTGCCGGCGATGTTACCAATGTCGCCTATAAACAAATAGGAATCGCCACGGGACAAGGAATTATTGCGGCACTGGCAGCAATAGAGTATATTAATAGATGGACAGAATAATCTTATTCTTTTAACTAATTCCTATGCAAGAATTTTTAGACTTATTCTCTACTATGCCCTGGCCTCTTTTTGACATTATCATGAATGTAACAGCAGGTCTCGGCGCCATCCTATTAACATACGGCGTATTTTTAGAAGCAGAACGACGTCAAGACGCGGTTTTTATTATCGCCTCAGGCTGTTTACTGGTTTATTCAGTTTGGATTGGTAACAAAATATTTTCTCTTGCCATGATCGGATTATTTGTTGGCAGCTGGATAGAACTTATTGAAATACTGCTCGGCAAACACCACCATGTCTGCATCCCCGAACCTCATATAACAGAGAAAAAATAATATATGTTTGATCTTATTACTATTGGCGATGCACTTATTGATACTCATGTTTTTATCGATAACGCAACACTTGAATGCGATATTAACCAACAAAATTGCCAGCTCTGCCTTAATTACGCTACCAAAATACCTATCACCCACAGTTTCCAAGCACTAGGGGGTAATGCTGCCAATGTTGCCGTTTCCACGTCTCGTTTAGCCCTTAAAACAGCTATACTTGCCTCTATAGGTAAAGACGCAAACGGCAAAATGATTAAAGAAGCACTAAAAAAACAAAAAGTGGGAACCGGATTATTGCATACTGACACACTCACACCAACTCGCTATGCTGTTGTGTTAAATTTTAAAAAAGAACGAACAATTTTATCATACCACCAAAAACGAACATACGTTTTTCCAAAAAAACTTCCCGCTACAAAATGGGTTTACTACACAAGTTTAAGCGAAGGATATCAACAATTACAAACTCAATTTCTTGAATATTTTTCAAAACATAATACGATCAAACTGGCATACAATCCGGGTTCTTTACAATTGCAAAATATCGATTTGGCAAAACAAATTATTACTCATACCGATATATTAATCCTTAATCTGGAAGAAGCACTTATACTATTACAGAAAAAATCTACCGACCTTACCAACCCTGCACTGCTTATCAAAGATCTTATACAACTTGGCGCCAAAGAAGTGGCAATAACCGACAGTCATAAAGGCGCCTGGGCAGGGAACAAGGAAGAAATATGGTATTGCAAAGGTTTTCCAATTGAAGTGGTATCAAAAACCGGCGCCGGAGATGCTTTCTCCGCAGGCTATCTGTCTGCTCGTTTCTACAACCATACTATTGATACCGCCCTCAGCTGGGGCATTGGCAGCAGCTCTTATATTATTTCTACCAGTCATACAGAAAAAACACTTCTAAACAAAAAAGAAATGACTGAGATCATTTCTAAATTTAGCACCATCAAACCGGAACGCGTATAAATGCTAGCTGTTAAAAAAATCTATTTGCATCGGAATATTTATGCCGCGCATTCTGCTTAATTCTACTTTTCTTCCTTTAAAAAAATCATGCGCTTGACATACGGCTTCATAATTTAACTCACTGCCAAGCAAACACAGACCGTGTTCAAAATCTTTAATTTTAGCCTCGATCTCTGCCACAAGCGGTGATCCGTCTTCTTCTTTTTCTACAAAATTACGCAATGATTCTAAATTAAATTTTATTTTTTCTAGTAAAATTTTATACTCTTCTACTTTAGACAGATATGCATTGCGGTTTACAGCTATCACTTCCCTGTCCACATACTGTTTTAGTTGTAATTTCATATCCACTAATTTTTCACATAACTCCCCTCGCTCATCTGATGTAAAAAAAGATGCCGGTCGCCCCGAATGTAAATCATGCAATGTTCCACCAAAATCTTTAAAACTTAGATACTTTTCACGCAAGCAATCACTCATGGCAGGAACTAAAAAATGTTCCCCTAATTTATTTTCTGCCAAGTGCAAAAAATATGCATACGCCTGATTCCACGGCCATACATGATAGCCAAATCGAATCATCGTTTTTTCTACCTCCGCAAGTGTTGCGTTGCAATTTTGCTCTAACCGAATCAATTCTTTTTCCATTGAAAAAACAACTTCTTCAGGAACAAGTGGCGGAATATGATTATATAAAAAACGAAATAGCTGAAGAGTTGATTGCATACTACTTTTAAAATCAATCTAGTTAACTATTGATGATGCCAATCTGTGTTGCGTAATATGATACATGGCAATACCGGTTGCCACACTAACATTTAAGCTATTCTTTTTACCATGCATTGGAATTTCAATTGCCTGATCACAATATGCAAGCAATGATTTTGGCACGCCTGTCTTTTCATTTCCTAACACAAGCACCAAAGGAAACTCCGGTTTCCATGTAAATATACTTTCGCTATTTTTTGTCTGTTCCAACGCTACTATAGTATACCCTATTTGCTTTAATTCTTTAAGTAATCGACCGGTTTGTTTTCTATATTCCCACGACATCCACTTTTCTGCGCCAAGAGAAACTTTATCAATCTGCACATGCGGCGGACACGGAGTGTATCCGGTAAGATACAATTTATCTACACCTGCCCCATCGGCAGTACGAAAAATTGCCCCTACATTATGACCACTGCGAATATTAGGAAGAACAAGAATAAATTTATTATGAATCGCCATATATACTAAAAAAATACTGCGCAACTTTACTAAAAGTATACTATATAGAAGTTTTTTTTCAAAAAAAGCCTAATCAAACAATTGGTCAGGCTACAGTAAAACTTACACATAAAATTTGGGTGACGTGGCAACCGCTTGAGGTTGCCACGTCTTTTTCTCCCCGCCAATGACTATCTGAACGACAAAGTCCGCCAGATGTCCTTGATGAGACACTTCAACAAATACTTCGCATCAAACATCATGCTCAGAAACCTCCGGAGAAACATCTTGTGAATTGCTACAAGCGTCTAAGGCAGACACTCCAAGCTATACAAGACATGAAAAAATACCATATAATCTAATCCTTGTCAAGGATACAACAAGCATACACACTACACACAAATAAAAAGGCCGCTCATTTAGAACGGCCTTTTTATCTAGCTAATCAGATTATTGATACAACGGAAAACTATTTACTGTCGTAGGAAGCGCAGCGTTATACACTGTTTGACCACTGCTATTTACTAAGAGTAACGTACCACCACGAGCAGTATTACTGAAGCGTACTGTGGCAACACTGCCGTCTGCAAAGGTAATACGAGTACCCGTTTCAGTAGCTGTGCTATCTGCCACTGCGGATAATACTTTACTATCTACCCCCACCACATGCAGGAATAATGATTGTGCACCATTAGTATCTACCGCTTCGGCTCTTGAACCACTAAATACCGGCACTGTTGTCCAAGGAATTGCGGCAGGAGAAACTCTCCATACATCTGCTCTGTGAGCACCACTGGTAAATGTTAATTGATTACCAGAGATAAACGGAGCGGCTGACATTTGCAATTGGAAAATACGAGCAACTGCAGATGCGTTGGAAACAGCTCTATCAAATAAGACAACTGCTCCAGATTTGATAAATAACATTTCGCGTTCAGATTTTACAACCTCTGCTTTATTGTTATAAATCGGCTTTGTATTCATCAATTCATAAGAGAACAAAGTTCCATCTGAGACAGCTACTACTTGAGAAGGAGACGCTCCTTCTACTTGTCTTACTGTCGCACCCCCAGAACGGAATCTAACTAAATTGTGGAATTCTTCTTCTTGATCAATACCACTATTAGAACGTCGGTTTGCATCATCAAACAACCAAGCGCCAGCGACATTAAGCATGAAAGAGCCCTGATCTTTATGCGCATGACTTTGATCGTATGGTCCAGCAATTGTATGAACCATAATTGCATTTGTGTTCCAAGCTGAGCGAGTATAAAAATTACCAGTACCATTACCAAAATAAGTGGTATTAAGCACAGATAATGGCTGAGAAGCTATACTTGACCATTCATTGATGAAATCAGACCAATAACTGGCACTAAATTGCATTCTTGGTACATTAGATTGTGCCAACAAGGTCTTGATTGCTCCTGAAGCTTGTTCATTTGGATAAAGAGAAATTAAATTCTGCAATAGATCACGGTGATAATCATAGAGTTCAGCGGTAGCATCACGAGAATGATCACCAGTCGGCACCAACTTATCAAGTGATGGTACTACTGAATGAGCAAACCAGAACATAGTACCCAATGTATGCGGTGTTTGATTTGCAATATTTACACCCGTAGATTTTTCCCACCAGAAATATAATTTAAATAATCTCTTTAATGCCGTACCATATCCGGTACCTTCCAAAGAACCGCCCCCTGGAATGGTATTCATGGCAGGGATTAACTGAGCAGTAATTTTATCATCGTAAAACTTGTTGATCCATTGCTGAGCTTGAGCATTTTCTCCATAAGTAGCTAAGCCGGTAAACATGGTAGCTTCCAAGAAGGAATAATAATAATTATTAAATGGATCATCTTTTGACCAACCTGACCAAGGGTGTGAAACACCACCCCAACGTACAGCCGCAGGATCACCCCATAAATTATTTAATACCGTATTCATGTAATTGATCCATCTGGTTTTTTGAGATTGCGTTAATCTATCATTAGCCCAATCATAAACCAATGCCACATCACCTACCATATCCCCAACTTCTAAGAAGCTGTCCCATGAAGCTTGTGGACGCTGACCAGAATTGATTAAGGCTTCTTCTGAAGCTACAAATGCGTCTACTTTGTTTACTGCAAATGTTCCATAGCTTGCAGTACCAGTTAATTTGTACATCAAAGCAGCAAACCATCCTTGAAACGCATAGTTGGTGCCAGGAGTTGCTAACTCATTATTTACCATAGTTCTAAAACGAACTGCGCCGGCAGAATTTGAAGCAAGAGCAGCTTGCAGTCTAGTCAATGTTGCAGAATCATTTAACAATATACGAGGATTAGCAGTAGCTAATGGTCTAATATTTGAAGCGGAGGCAACTGCAGCAAATGTCGCACCAACACTACGAACAGCTGTCATTGATACAACACAGGCACCAGTTCCACTACAAGATCCGCTCCAGCCAGAAAAAACATACCCATCAGCAGGAGCAGCAGTAAGATTGACTGATGTGCCATTAACAAAACTTGCCGAGCAAGTTGTGCCACAAGAAATTCCATTTGGCATAGAATTTACTGTGCCATTTCCTACTTTGGAAACAGTTAACATGTAATTTGTGGTCGGTGTGGTTGTTGGAGTAGGAGTAGGTGTTGGCGTAGGTGTCGGTGTAGTCGCTGTCGAACCAGTATATCCAAGGGTTGAACGCATCCACCAATTAAATTTACGAGGTGGGTTAACTCTATATTTAGGAAGGGTCAATGTGGTGCGTGTTGCATCTGTAAAGGCATGTACCGCACAAGATCGTAATTGAGCTTGGCGAGCAGTTACAGCAGTTATAGGCAAATTAAGCGCTTGTTTAGCAGACACAGCAAATGAAACTAATCCGGAAACATCTAAACAGTGATCAAAGTCCCCTTCTGCTGGTGTTTCATTCAGATAAGGACCAGTAGGACCAACAAGGTAATATGCTGCTTTAATACCGGTAAAAGCAGCATCTAACACACTTCCATCAAAGTACCCATTTTGTTCCATCCAATCTGCATAACGACTTACCTGCTGCAATACTTCCGTATTTCCAGTTAAAATATTTAATCTACGAGCGGCTTGGAAATAAAGAGCGCTCATCCATGGACTTGTTACTAATTGAGAACCTCCGCCACCTTCGTGCTTATCAACAGTTACAAGAGGTACACCATTACCGGCATTTGCCACTACTGTCCATTGAGCTACTAAAGCATTGGCGCGAGATAAAGCTGCCTGATCTCCAGTTAACTCATACCAGGATACGGCTGCTTCTAAAGCTAAACCAATTTCACGCTCTGTCCAAAGATCCGCAGAACTTGCATTGTAAGTACTGCTAAAGTCACTTAACCATGCGTTATAAATTCTTTGAGCGATTGGACGATATTGAGCATCACCAGTTTCTTTTTCATACAATAAAAATGGTGTTACATAACTATATTTTGTATCTCCATATCCTTTTGGAGTAAAGATGCCGTTAGCATCTATATGAGATCTATAATATGCAAAATCAGATAAAAATTGCTGATACCAACGAGCTTTTTGAACTGGATCTATTGTACGTTTATAGAGATAGAAACCAACAGAAGCTCGATCAAATAACCAAGGTTCGTATGTTGTTTCAGTATAATTCCAGTTGCCACTATTTCCACTAAAATTTGGATCAACAGTATACCCTTCAAAATTCCAATTTCGTGCCCATGTTTCAGCAAACTTAATAAGCGGAGCATCCGCCGGATCATTCAAATTAAATGCTGGATATGACATGCTTGATCCTGGAGTAGGAGTAGGTGTTGGCGTAGGATTTGGAGTTGAATAAGCAGCTAAATAATCTTGTACCGAGTAACCGTCGAAGCCAGAATCATAATTTATTTGCCACCAATTAAAACCACTAGCACTGACAGGTCCAGATAAAACAGTCCCTAAAGCACCCAAAGTCTGAGTACCAAGCAAAGTACCAGCAGTACTTGGAGTAGATCTTACGTTAAGATTTGCAGTTGTTTGTACACGTTGACCAACAGAAAATATTCCAGTTGGTGTTGGGGTAGGGTTAGTTTGAGTAGTTTGAGCACTACAAGTTGCGGTTGTACCACCATTGGAACCAGCGCAAGACCATGACCATGGACCAGAGCCAGTTACGGAACTGGCAGAACCAGTTGAACAAAGACCAGAAGTAGGAGCAGAAGAAACATTAGTGTTGTTAGCTGATCCACAAACACCATTTACTGG
>Ga0154020_10001991_pt1 | contig 25000 bp, 47 predicted proteins | sample Klosneuvirus_201_FD_109709 | JGI IMG/M metagenome (GOLD analysis project Ga0154020, IMG submission 109709) | Active sludge microbial communities from wastewater, Klosterneuburg, Austria - Klosneuvirus_20160825_MG | ecosystem: Engineered > WWTP > Aerobic digester > Activated sludge | place...
GCTACACCGAGAGGGTCCGAAGCGTCAGGTTGTGGTTCACACATACACCCCGGGTAGCGTGCCGCCGAGCTACCAAGCACGCATGGATGCTCTGATCAAGGTGGCTAACGAGTCTACCCGAAAGAAAGAAGATGAAGATCCTAGTTGAAGAACGTCCGAACGGGACGGCTACCTGGCGTTTGCTTTCAGGGAGTGCCACACTAGCACGCTCTACAAACCCACATGCAAACACCAAGGCTGCTCGCGAAAGCGCAAAGGTCTTGCAGGACGCGATGTTCCCTCCACCTGTCATCGAGGTTCGCCGTGCCCGAAGCAGAGTCTCCTGAACTAGAGCCCTACGAAGTATTCGTACCTGGTGACCGCAGCGACGAGAGCAACAACGGTAAAAGCGTCGCTAGCGAGCCTCGACTCAAGTACAACTACAACTTGGCAGAGGCTCCCAAAGGCAAGAAGTTGATCTTGCTGACGATAGGCCACATCGCTGTCTTCGGGCAGGTGTACGGTGGGGTGAAAGATAACGATATCCTCGGGTGGTTTCCGCTCCCCGCCGAGGATAAGGAAGCAGAAGTACAGGCAAAAGCGGCCCGCAACCTCCCCTAGTGAGACGACGATGAAAAAGACCTCAGTTCTGGCACTTGCTGCCTTGTTCCTTAGCGTTGGTGCTGTGCAAGAAGCCAACGCGACGTACTGCTCCAACGGTGCGACCAACTATCCGAAGTGCGACAACAACAAGCCGCCCGCACCGCCTCCGCCGGCTCCCGCCCCTACGCCTGCTCCGGCGCCTGCTCCAAGCAAGACGTGGAACAACAACAAGAATCAGAACACCAACAAGAACCAAAACAAGAACCAGAACACCAACCAGGCTCAGGCAAAGGCTCAAGCGGAAGCAGACGCTCAGGCCCAGGCCAAGGCTGAACAGCAACAACGCCAGCAGCAGGCACAACAGCAGGCACAACAACAGCGTCAGCAGCAGGACCAGGCGAACCTTCAGACTCTGGAAGGTAGCGGCAACAGCAAGAGCAAGAACGACAACTCACTCGCCGTCGGTGGTGACACGGTCAACAGCAAGAGCAGCATGTGGGTTCTGCCCGCCCCGGTGTTCACTCCGCCGCTGCCGCAGATTGCAGACTGCCCGGGTGCCAACGTCAAGCAGATGGCCGCCGCAGGTTTGTGGAATGGGTTCAGCTACGCCGAAGCAAGCGTCAACACGGACAACTGCACTGCGATCATCCTCTACAACCAGTACGTCTCGACCTGCAAGTACCACTCGGCACAGCAGGTGCTGAACCTTCTGAGCAGCAAGGTACTGCCCGGGTTCGAGAAGTCTGACGTTGCCTTGTTCGACCTGAACAAGCGAGAGTGCGACGCCCTGCACGCTCCGATCATCGAGCAGAAGATCGAGTACCCGGTGATTCCTCCAGCAGCCCCGGCGTCGGAGCCGCAGAAGGCTAAGCCGTGTCCGAAGGGTCAGAAGCGCAACAGCAAGGGCGTCTGCTTCACACCGAAGCCGCCGTGCGACGACGGCAAGGTCTTGGCCTGCACCAAGAAGAGCACGCCGAGTGTCGCAAAGCAGTAGCAAGATCTACAGTGCGAGTGCCTTGCACATGCGAGGTACTCTGAGGCAAACGCACTCGCACTACAAGGACGACCAAGGCACCCTCAAGTCTATCTGGGTGTCGTTCTCTGACAGCGAGATCGAAAGGTTAGCGCACCAAAACCTAACTCTTCGCCCTGGCCTGAACCCGGTCTGGTCGCATGATGTCTACATCTTGAAGACGGACCCCTTGTTTACCCATAGGTGCTACGACCTGACCATAACTCCTGTTGCTATGGTCGTGCACCAAACTTGGCCAAGGCAATGACACCTGCTCTTTTAGCGACTGTAGGCAACTCTGTTTGGGTACACGAAAACACTGACAAGCTCAAACAGGCGTTGCCTCAAGAGTGGTCTGAACCTGCGGAGGCTTTCGGGCTTCCGTTCCGTTTCAAGATCAAACTTGCTGGCGTTGACTACAAAACCGAAGGCGAACTATCCGAGGTCCTTGCCCTGCTCTACAGCAGTGGCTTGCTCCTAAGGCAAGGTAACCTATGGAAGGTAAACGCAGAGTGGTCGTACCTAGACATCTCCCACAACTCGGTTAGCCATCCGAGCTCACTTAAACTGCACTGATGAGAGCACCCACACACGCCCCAGTGTACGCCGCGTTCTTCCCGATCTTAGCCGAGATCGCCCAGAAGCGTGGGTATGCCTTAGCAGTTCACGGTAGCCTGAACAGCGACATGGACTTGGTTGCCATTCCCTGGACCGTCACCGCAGTGTCTGCAGACGAACTGGTGGAAGCCCTTCGTCTGTACGCAGCCCAAACCATGGCAATGATGTTCTCTGCGGCAGGCACACTTGACGGACCCGAACAAAAGCCTCACGGTAGGCAGGCTTGGTCTATCATAGTGGGCAACGGCGCGGTCATCGACATTAGCGTCATGCCTCGCGTGGTCTCGTACAAGGACTGACATGGGAAAGAAGAAACGGGAGCCCTTAGAGAACGGGTCAAACATCAAGGCACCCCGGGTCTTCGAGGAAGGTGAGGTCGTCCTGTTCATCCAACGCATCTACGGCCTGTCCGTCTGCTTTGGTACAGGTGTCATCCACAAAGCCTTAGACATGCCTGCGGGTTACGCACGCACGGAAGGCGACAAAGTCCAGTACATCATCAAGGGTCGTCGCGTCTTCTTCCACGAAGGCGAACGGCACGAGGAGACCGGAACCTTTAGAAGCTGGCTAGGTTCCGCCTCCATAGTCATAGTCCCACGCAACGAAAGGTCACAAGCCTGGTTGAAAGCGTCTATGCGTCAATGGAAAGAGCACATCGCACACAACGCCGAGCTCTTCCACCTCATGAGGTTCAGATGAACACACCCGCTCGGGTCTTAGAGACCGAACAGATCAAGGTTCCACAGGCTCAGGATTTCCTTCCTAGCTTTGTGGCACAGCAGGTAGGCAAAGGCAAGACGGTGACCTACAACCAGGGCCGCCGCTTGCTCGTGGCACGCAAGGTCAAGCACCTAGTGGTGCTCCAGTCCGCGTAGCCAAATTTCCAAACTCGTGCCGGCCTAGCGTGCAAGTCGCATGCGAAACTGTTACATTTGCGCATGTTGCGCAGGCCGGTTTCGTGCTACAATCGTGTACGGTCACTACGATCGTATAGGCATAACTTTGGAAAAGGCGCCAAATTCGGCGAACCTACCAAACAGCCTCAACCTACAGGAGCTTCATCATGAAAGCGCAACGAGTCCGTGTTCCCGCCGTCCGCATCGCCAAGAACGTCGTCCAATCGGTGACGTTCGTCGCACGCAAGAAGGCTGTGGTTGCCCGCACCAAAGGTCAGCCGAAGATCAAGGTCACCCCGCTGGTCGGCCTAGGCGGCAAGGTCAACAAGTTCGAGGCCATCTCGGTCAAGAAGCCGAGCGTGGTGTGGATGGGCAAGACGCCGGCGCAGGCGTTCGCTCGCGCTGCCAAGAACGCCTGGGCCTGAACCAACAGGTTACGGTGTGACCTGAACCAACACACCTGTTCTCACTTACAACTCTCAGGAGATTTTGATCATGGCAACTTTGGCATCGCGTCTCGTCAAGCACCACAATCGCCGTACCAACAAGGTCCGGTACAGCCTCAACTACCGAGACGTCCCTGTGGGTTTGACGGCTCACATGCAGGACTTCAAGGTCATCGGCAAGAACCTTTTCGTGGCCAAGAAAACGGTGACGACGACCGAAGTCCGCGCGAAGATGACTCTGGAGGACGCGCGCAAGCAATTCGGCAAGGACTTCCGCATCGGCGACATCCTGGGCGATCTGAAAGGCACTTCCTGGGTCAAGGCAACGCCGGAGCAGACGGAAAAGTACCGCGTGGCTCGGATCAAGTTGGACAACTGGATCCTGGCAACTACGGAGGAGAAACTGGCTCGTGACCTGGTTCACTTCGACAAGCGGATCGGCAAGGCACGCAACGAGCTGACACGCGTCACGATGTTCCGTGAAGCCACAGAAAAACAACTGGCTGAGGTGGTGAGCCAGATGAACAGCGTCGCAACCACAAAGATCTAGGCAACAGGCTCTACGGAGCCCTTTCTCTACAATTCGGTTTTCACAGACACAATTTGCATAGGACACGATCATGTTCATCAATTCGATCTTCTCCCTGACCAACACTCGCCGCGTCTCGTTCAAAACGGACAACGGCAGTTTCGCATACCGCGGGCTCGGTTACGCCTACATCATCCGCCCCACCACCGACGGGGCATCCGCAACGCTGCGGATCACCAAGTCGCTCCTGACCAAGTTCCTCAAGGCGTACTGGCCCAAAAACCAGCACCCGAACTTGAAGGACATGGCTCTGACCCAATCCGGCTTCGGCTGGTGGCGCGTTCACAGCCTTTCCGAAGTCGGCGACTCCAGCGTCCATCGCTTCTTCCGTTACCTCAATATGTGGGTTCTCGCCCGCAACAAGGCAGCGGAACTGGCTCACCAGGTCTCCCAGCACGTCAAGCGTCGCTATACGCTGCTGGTCGAGCAGGTGGGTCACGCAATGCGCGTCTCCCCTCCCCAAGTTCCCTCGCCGCAGGTCCAGGCTACGCAGCCGGCCCCTGTGAATCCGTCGCGCCTCGAGCAACTTGCTCGGGTCGTCAATGCCAAGTTCGGTCACGTTTCTAACTAAGGAGCAGGTCATGCTGAACTGCAAGCTTCGCCAACTCAAGGCCAACGACGTCGTCTACCTGGACGGTGCCCCCTCAATCGAAACCTCCTACCGCGTGGTAGGCTGGGTCGCGGCGCGCCCCGAAAACGTGGTGCTCGAAGCCACGCACGGCAAGCGCATCGTTCGCCACCAGGACACGGAGGTCAAGTTGTGCCAGGAAGTCCTGGTGTGAGGCCGTCGTTCGACCTCGCAGCAACTCGCGTCTGGGGCCGGCTGGTTCGCCGGTTCCCCACGACACAACTTACGGTTTCCGACGTGAAGCATAGGTGGTACTGGAAAGGTACACCGTGGGTTCAGCGGGACCGGTTCGGAAAACTTCGGAGCATCTCATGAACAAGATCTATCTCAAGGACGACCTCAACAAGCACCTCCGCACCTTCGTGCTTGGTCACTGCTTCCTGTGGAACGAGGCCACCAAGCAGTTCTCGGCACACGACCTCGAGTTCTACGGCTTCGTCAACCGTACGCTCGGCCAGTGCATGCTCTACCTCAACGCCGAGATCACGCTCGACGGTTCGTGCTCGGACTTCGAGTGCGTGGTGGCTTCGGAGGTCAAGGCTATCTTCCACGACCACATCCTCCACTGCCTGCAGCGGGACTACGACCAGTTGGTGGACTACGGCAACGTCGACGGCGCCAACGTCGTGAAGGCCAAGATGCAAATGATCCGGGCCCGAGCATGACCATCGACCTCAAGCCGTTCGGCGGCAGCCACAAGCGTTTGCCGGAGTCCACCCACAAGGTGTCCTACTGGTACATCCCAGGTGGCGCCGACTACCATCATGCCGAGGCTACCTACGCCTACTTCACTTCGGCCGAGCAAGCCGAAGCCTTCGCAACCAAGTACGACCTGCGCGCCCGGTGCGAGCAGGTCGTGCCCCTCACAACCGACACGGAGAAGCAACATGCTCAACGTTGACCGCCTGTACATCCTCGAACTCGCCCGCGTCGGCGACCACGTGTTTCACAACGCCAACGAAACCGACCTGGAGTCGTGGTCGTACCACAAGGCCCGGAAGGCGCCGATGCAAGGCAAGGTCGGCACCATCACCAGCTTCTCCTCCATCAAGTGGTTCATTCCCCGGTTCGGCGTCTATACGAAGAAGGACCTGCACCCGGGCATCTACATGCGCGAAGTCAGCGTGGACGTGATCTGGGACGACGGCACGGTCACGCAGAACCAAGAACTGGCAGACCTGTCACTGATGCTGCCAAAGTCCTACGAGACCTTGCCGCACTTCGAGTACTTCAAGGCCCTGCGGGACTACAACCGCATGACGATCAAGGACCGGCAAGCCGAACGGCCCGACGACCGCAACTTGGAGGACTTGAAGCGGCTGAAATACATCGAACGGCTGCCGGACCTGTTCTTCTACGAACTGGACGAGGTGAACACCCGACACGGCCGTGGTGTTGTCCGTGCCATCAACTGGCAGTACCTGGATCAGCGGCGTGACGACGGCTCGCCGATGCCAATGTACGACGTCACTCTCGAAGACGGCGGCAGCATGTCCTTTGACGAGAAGGAGATGTCGTTGGCCCGGCGTGGCAACGTCTGGGACTGGTACCAAGGCAAGCGCGATCCCAAGTTCGTGTCGACCGAGGAGGCCTACCAGTTCTTCTACGGCTTGGGCATGATGACCCAGGTGCGCAACGCCCAGGACAACTACGGCGGTGTTTCGTCTGAGGTGGCGAGCCAACGCATTCGTTGCGGTGAGGCCGACGTGATGATTCGCAACCACGGCCAAGGTCAGGCTTCCAAGTACAACCTGTACAAGGGCACGACCGAGGAAGTGAGCAAGTTGGTGCGGGGTACCAGCCCGTATGTGTCGTGCTGACGCACCGCGGTGTTCCTGTTTCTGACCTGGAGGACAACATGCCTGCTACCCACGAACCTTACCAGTTCGGCAATCTCCGACAACTCGAGGCTGCTGAGGTCCAGGCCGAAGCCGACGGCGACGAGTTCGAGCAGATCACCAACAACTTCGGCTTTCCCGAGCTTGGGTTCTACGAGAAAGGCTCGTGGTTCCCTGTCTGCTCGCAGTGCCGCTGCCACAAGCTGCCGAACCGAGGCCAAGGCATGCTGTGCTCCGACTGCGAGCACGATTTTGATCTCGAGTGCGAACGCGACAACGACGTAGATTTCAGTTGGGGCTGGGACACCGTAGTCACTGCGGACGAGCGGTACAAGCACACGATGCGTCGTGAGTTCCTCGAGGACAAGGCTCTCGACGGCGTGACGTTCAAGGCAACTACCAAACCGCGGTTCTCTGACGTCGGCGAGTTCGGCTATTCGGCAACCTGGGTGGTACACGGCTTGGGCCGGCGTGCCCAGGAAGTTACGCTCCTGAACGGTGCCGACTACGTCGATCCTTCGGACTTCGACGAACGGTCTGTCTACAACGTGGCCAAGGTGGCAAAGGCCAAGGGCTGGAAGCGGGTGGTTGCTCGTCACACCTGGTACAACGGTCGTCGATCGATCATGATCCTGAACGTCGCGCAGTGGAAAGCGTTCCAACTCGACGGTCTTTTCATCCTCATGTAAGGAGGGCTGACCATGCCCGTAAACGAAAAACACGCCTCACGCTACGGCACACCCGAGCAGTTTCACAAGTTCCTGAACGTCCCCGTGATCTACGATCGCTGGCGGGTGCACAGCTCACGGCCGCCGTTCGAGATCCTGGGCTACGTGAACCACCCCGAAGGTGCGACGCACGAAGACATCATGGCTGCTGCCCGGCAGCGGTTCATGGAGCCCTGTCCTGTCCTTCAGGACATGGTGCGGCAACAGATCGACGACCGAGAAACCATGATGGGCTACTACAAAGGCAAACCCATCAACGAACTAGGATTCTGAACATGGAACTCAAGCACAACAACACCTACCGCAACCGTCGTGGTGGCCTCGTCACCGTCCACCGCAAGTTCATCGAACGGGCTGCACCGTTCTGCGCCGCTCATGACGAGAGCTTTACGTTTCACCCAGACGGACGATGCGTCGGTGCTCCCAATGACGACCTTGTTGAGCACGTCCGTGGCCCGAACGCCTACAATGTGCAGATCAAGATCGAGGTCGTAAACGATGAAGGCGAACCCGTGAACATCAAAGGCCACACCAACACAGGCACCTCGGATTTCCCGCTGGTCACCTGCACCCGTGCTGGTGAGTTCGAGACTCCGAGGGAGGCTTTGGACCGCCTGAACAAGCTGCACGCCGTGATCAGCCCGCTCAAGGATCTCTAAGTCGTGTCGCTTCTCCTAGGAAAGTCGCACGCCGAAAGTTGCACAGCGCAAGCAACCGCGTGCTATAATCGTTTACGGTCACTTCGACTGTGCAGACACAACTTTGGAAAAGGTTCGATATGCACCAAACTCTGGGTTCAGCCCTCGCAGCTCACATCGACTCGCACCGCACCCACAACACGGTGTGGCCTGACGACGCAGAGTTCTGCGTAGTCTACGCTTACTCGACTTGGCCGTGCGGCTTCTCGCGGCACGCCAACATCAAGTTCTTCACCTCGCGTGAAGAGTTTGAAGCGTGGCAAGTTGCCCAGCACAAGTGGGCCGAGCTCGAGGACAACCACGTGGCGTACCGCGTGTTTACCTGGGACTTAGGCCCAAGAGAGCTGGTCTGCGAAGGCTACTCGACCGGCAACGTTCCGTCGTCTCTGTAAGTTGGCAATTCTGCCTCGTTTTTCTGACATCCACTCAAGGAGTTATACCATGCCCCAAGTTTCCAAGACCTCGAAGACCAAGACCACTGCCAAGACCCGTGCTGCCGACAGCTGGCTGGACAGCGAAAAGGCAACCCCGACCAAGGCCAAGGCCAAGCCTGCGGCGAAGAAGGCTGTGGCCAAGAAGGCTGCGCCGGCCAAGAAGCGTGTCGCACGCAAGGCCCCGGTGAAGGCCGTCCGCAAGGCCCCGGCCAAGAAGGTGGTGGCTCGCAAGACCCGCAAGCCGCGTCAGCCGAAGGCTGCGGTGGTGGTGAAGCCGATCCGAACCAAGTTGGGTCGTACCGAACTGCTCGCACACCTGTGCGAAGCCTCTGGCCAGGACAAGGCTGCTGTGAAGAGCGTGCTCGAGGCCCTCAAGGTCACGATGCAAGGTTCGTTGGCCCCTCGCGGTGCCGGCGAGTTTGTGATGCCCGGCCTGTTCAAGGTCGTGACCAAGAAGATCGCAGCCCGCAAGGTCGCGGCGATCAAGAAAGGCACCGAAGTTCGCAACCCGCGTACGGGTGAGACCTACGCCCACGAAGGTCGCAAGGCCTACACCAAGCCGGCGACGGTGAAGGTGCGTGTGCGTCCGATGGCTGGCCTCAAGAACGCCGCACTGGCGTAAGGAGGTCGGTATGACCCGGACCTTCACAGCCCTCGGCGGCTGGACGTTTGTACTTCGGAACGTCACAGCCTTGGGACCCCTTCAGCACGCAGGGCCGCGGCACTACTACGAAGTACACCTCGTTGGTGGCCGCGTTGTCCAAGTTGGTGATATCGGCGTGTCCAACCGCCAGATCGAAACTGACCGTGCAGCGTTTCTCGAGCTTCTGAAACTCTACGGAGACTGACATGCCTGACAAGTACGATTGGAAAACCTGGTTCGCCTGGTACCCGGTGGCCTTCGGGCCATTCATCGTTTGGTTCAAAACCATCCAACGTCGCTACGACGAAAACGGCGACGTGTGGTACCGCCACATTCCGGCGAACCCGAACAGCCGAACCTTCAACCACCGGCGTCAACGCATCTCGCGTTGGTTCCGGCAGAACCAACAACAGTACCCGCAACGGAACAGGTAGGACAACATGGCCAAGATGAAAGAGTTCCGCTTCACCATCACCGACGTCATCTACGCAAACTTTGGAATTGACATGACTGACAAGACCTTCCCCTTCGACCCGACCGTGACCAGCACCCACTTCGAGTTCGAGACCAAGGACCGTCTCTTCCTGGACAGGAATCGCCATCACTTCTACGGCCTGATGCCGACCACGCTGTGGCAAGTTGGCTTCGGTGAGTACATGGAAGGCGGCTACAGCGGCAACGACAAAGAGCCCGGCTACATGATGAGCCAAACCGAGTGGTTCGCCGAAGACGACTACAAGACGGCTCACGAAGCGTTTGTGCTCCGCATGAACAGCGAGCACCCGGGCAAGAGCTCCTTGCTTGGCAAGCCCTTGAACGACCTGTGCGAGCCCGACATGTCCGTGATCCGTGAAAACACTCGTCGCATGAATGAGATTCGTGCCGCCGAGAAGGGCTTCCAACTGCCGGTCGTGGAGCACATGGACCCGATCCCTGCGCACTCGAATCCGTTCCACTACGATTCGTTCAACATGGGCACGGACATTCCTGGAGGCATCCTGGTGATGCACGCAGGCTACCAACGCCCTGAATCGCCCCGGCCGGTGCAGTACCTGATCATCATCAACCAACGAACGGGTCAACGCGTTTGCGTCCGGTTCCGGCAACCGACGCAGTATCGCTACCGTGGTGTGCCCAAGCACGCAGGCGACTGGTGCATCGAGGGCAAGGACGACCTGATCGGCCGTGACGGCGTGCTCGAATGGTGCAGCAGCGAAGCCGATGCCCGAGCGATGTTCACGACCATGCGTGAGTACCCGCAGTTCTCGACGCTGGTCGCACGCGAGTTCGAGAAGGACGACACCACGATCATGGCATACACGAAGGACTGATCATGCACATCAAGAAACTTAAGGCTGTGGCCAAGAAGGCTGCGCCGGCCAAGAAGCGTGTCGCACGCAAGGCCCCGGTGAAGGCCGTCCGCAAGGCCCCGGCCAAGAAGGTGGTGGCTCGCAAGACCCGCAAGCCGCGTCCAGTCAAGCCACGGACGGACGTCCCGAAAGTGCTGCCTGAGGAAGTGCTGCTTGTTCCCGTTGCAGGCACTATCGGAAAGGGGAAGGGCGCGGGCGGCGAAAAGTGGCGCATTGAAGTAGGGGGCATACGGGCGGGTGAGGTCTATATCAACGTGATCGACGAGCCGCCGGTCGGCCTGCATGCGTCGATACAGATCTACCTCAATATCAAGAGCCAGGGCCGCGGAATTGGGCGGGTCGGTTACGCGAAGGCTTGCCAGCTAAGCAAGCATGAGGCGGTGTACGCGCACATGCGTCGCTCCAACACAGCATCGCGCCGTGCAGCCGAAGCGGCTGGCTTCATTGACGCCACACCAGCCGGCTTTACACAACTGATTCTCAGGTGGAGACGCTCCGTGGGCGGCCTCAAGAACGCCGCACTGGCGTAAGGAGGTCGGTATGACCCGGACCTTCACAGCCCTCGGCAGCGGACGTTTGCTATCTCGGAGCCGCCTGCCAAGTTTTGGCTGCGGAATGTGCACAGTGACATCCAGAACGTGGTACTTCTCAACTCCGTTGAGATCGACGCGGCGACTTACGCCGAGGCCAAGCCGCTCAACCCACCAACCAAGTCTTACTATTGGAAGTTGTCTGCAGCCGACGCGAATCCGTTGCCTGACGACGAAGAAGAGGACGACGACACCATCGAAGGAGGCTGAGATGATTCTGTTTACCATGTCAGACGGCCAGATGCTTCAGGGCAAGGTCGAACGCCCGTTCAACAAACACGGGCCCCGCAAGCCTACCCTCAAGGGCTTCAAGGCTGTCTTCCGCGAAGGCACTTTCGCCGTGTCGGTGCGTGCCGACGGCCCCGAGCTTACCTTCATCTCCGAACATTTTTCAGGCATCCGTATGTCACGCGCACCTGTGGTGACCTGGCGTGGCGAAGACGCCTGTTTCATCGCTGACAACCTTCCATAAGGACACACCATGAACTTCTACATCGCGTTTTCGATCCACGGCACCAAGAGCTTCAAGGTTGCCACGCTTCACATCGTCGGCACTGCCGAGGCGGCACTTGCCCGTCTGGGCCCTGAGTTCAAGGTTGCGACGTCGCGTCGTCCGGGCAAGCGTCAACACGGACAACTGCACTGGGATCGCCTGCTTCGCCAGGATGGCACGCCCCTTCAGGACAAGGGATGGGTCACGAAGCGGTTCAACCAACTGAAGGCCCAAGGCTGGAAGCTCGTCAAGGCCAAACCCCACACCTGCTAAGGAGGTAACGTGGAGACACTCCGACTGTACCGCGGAGACTACCGAAAGATCACCGAGTTCGACTTCCACAAGACCAACAAGTATTGCTACGTTGGTCCTGGGGTCTACCTCACCGATTCGTTGAAGGTTGCTGAGACCTACCGCACCAAGGGCTCTTCGGAACGCCCGCGTGTCTCTCTGTTGTTCTCGGGTTCTGCAAAGGACCGCACTATGGCACTTGAGAAGGCCTTCGCTGCCTTCATGGAAGAGAAGTGCCGTGAACAAGGCGTGCGGTTCACTCGCGACAGCAACACCAAGGCCTGGCACAGAATCGGTGAAGAAGCTCGTGCAGAGTTCCAAAGGCTGGTCGACGCCAAGAAGATCGTTGCTGAGTACACCTCAACCGGTTACCAACTTCGCGAGCGTGCGCTTGACGTCACCTACTACCGCGACGACAAGGTTGGGTACATCACGGAGTTCTTGTTTCCGAGGGCAGCCTTCTTGAGCTCGGTCGTCAACATTGACGAGCGGATTGTGGACAGGATGTTCTGGGAGATCGTGCACGACGCTGGTCAGGTCTACGGTACGCCGTACAGCAACCGCGACGACTTCATCCGCGCTAACATGATGAAGAAGTTCGAGCGGCAGACCACGCGGTCTGTGAACGGTCGGCTTGTTTTGTCTGGAAGGCACGATCGCCACGTATTCACGACGCTGCGGCGTATCCTCAAGCCCTACGGGTACCGCGGCTTCGAGTACAACGGTGGTGTCCACGTTGGAGGTTTTGGTAGGCACAGGGCGTTCTGCATCTGGGACGACGATTTTGTCAACGAACACCGCGTCAAGCGGTTTAGGTAGGAGCACATATGAAGATTGAACTTGCACCTGGTGAGACCCTTGTGGTGTCTCTCAAGGAGTCCGACGGAGAGTTCACCATCAAGTTTGGTGAGGATGCAGTGACCGTCGAGGCCGACATGCCTGACACGCAGGGCCGTACAGGCGTCATCTACGAAGAGGTGTTCAGGCCTCCCGAGGATCTCAGTGGCTTCACGGACGTGAGATCTCCGACGTGGGCAAGCAAACCCGGCGGGTTCGTCTTGTACCCGGCAGACAAGGCAAAGTTTCTCGCCTGCTTGTCTCGGCACGCTCCTCTTGCGGTTACTGCCGAGTCAATCAAGGACGAAACCACACACATCGACCTCGGCTACGACAGCATGGACATTCAGGATGTGATCCTCGATCTCGAGGAGACCTTCAACATCAGCTTGCCCGACGGCGATCCCTTTGACTCTGTGCTTGAACTTGAAAACAAGGTTGCAGAAAGGCTTCTCAATGCAGACCGATGACCTAGTCCTCGAGTGCCTCCTCTTCATCAAGGCAAACCCGGGGCGTAAGCACTACGTGGCTACCGCACGGCGAGAAACCGCAGAGGTTCTCGACGCGATCCTGAACCCTTATATGGGCTCAGGCATGTTCGAGATAGGCAACATTGCCTGGATGAGCACAGGCTGGCATGACGACAACGCCAACGTCGCACTCTGCTGCACGCACGCATTCGGTGAACGCCACGTCGACAACTACGAGCAACTTCGGTGGCGTCTCAGGCATCCCGACGCCAAGGTCTTCGTTCAGATGAAGCCTGTCGAGGATCAGGACAGCCTGCTGTTCCGGGTTCGCGACTACGGCGTGGACTCCTTTGTGTCCAAGAAGGATGCTGTGCGGTTCTTGGCCCCAGATGAAATCGAACCGTGGCTGGCCGCAAAGTCGAGGCCCGGCAAGTGGTTCAAGAGCAAGACAGGAACCGAGCTGTTCTGCCTGGCCAAACCCTACAGTTACACCTGAAAAGCGTGGTTTCGTAGCGTGCTATACTTTAAGCACGGCAGCTACGGCTGTTCCTAGTTACACCTTCTCGAAGGACTTTGACATGAGCATTCCGAAGAAATCGTCTGGCAAAAGACAGACGCTAACCCAGAGAGCGACAGCGTTCTTTGACGGCATCACCAACCGGGCGAAGGACGGCATGACCCTCAATGTCAAACTCGTCGTTGACGAAGATGACGACGAACGAGACGACAAGGACACCAACTACCCCGGGAGTGTCTTCGAAGTCTCTATCCAGCACATGCACTGGAAGAAAGCTGTCTTGATCACCGCTGCGTTGATCAAGCCGCGAACCATCAAGTTTGTCAACGAGGCTGCGGAGTGGACGTACTCGATACGCATGCCTATCTCCGATGCACGGGATGTGCGCGCAGCGTTGATCACAAAGGCCAAGGAGATTCACAACCTCCGAGCCGTGTTTTTGCTGCAGGAAGACGTTCCTGAAAACCGCTCACCGTTCTCGATCTACACGGCAGCGGGTGAGGTCCTGGACAGCAAACAGCTTCGCGTCTACTTGGACATCCTGAACAGCGACACGCCTGTCGACAAGGTACCTGCTGCATTTGCCCAGAAGCTTCGCTTCCTCGGCGTCCCGATACCGCCAAGCCTTCAGCACCACGTGGCCCTCAACATATCAGCACACGCCTTGCTTCTGGTGAAGAACCTGCAGGAAGCAGCGGTTAGCCTCGGTCGCTTTCAAGATAAACACGACGGGGCAAGGTCTAGTAGGTGCGACGAAGCCCTGAACGCCCTGACAAAGTACATTGGACACCTGGAGAACAAATGAGCAAGCTCAAGAACGCCCGTGCATGGCTGGTGATCGAAAACACTGTCAGCGGCAAGATCTTCAACCGCGTTGGCCTCCGTGGCAGTGCGTGCAACAACCCCGGTACTTGGAACTTCTTCGGTGGCAACGTCGATCCCGGCGAGACCTACGAAGAGGCTTTGGTGCGTGAGCTCTTCGAAGAGACGGGCATGATCGTCCGGGCCGAAGACTTGGTGCTCCTGTTCAAGGAAAACGTGAAGACGTCCAAGGGCAACACCAAGCCTTGTGCGTGGTACAGCGTCGACTACAGCAAGGTCAACATCAACGGCATTCGGTTCACGCCTGAGGTTTCCGACTACGACTGGCTTGACATGAGCTGGGTGGGTCGTACCGACCTGCACTACTCTGTGGTCAGCTGGTTCTCGTGGCGTCTGATGAAGGACCACGAACACCTCGTGGACGGCAACGGTGCTCTTGCACAGTGCAAAGCAAAGGGGTTCCTGTGAAAAGCGACAACCTAGGTCAACTCAAGACCATCCAGCAGTGCACCAAACCGTTCTACACGGTGGTGTGTCGTGACAACCGTGGCTTTCTGTGGACCTTCATTCGGGCCCACATCATGATCCCGGTGGAGACGCACGCTGACCTCGAACGCTACAGCCTAGTTGGCTTGGCCAAGGTCCGCCGGACCATGCGGGCTAAGAGCAAAGAGTTCTGGGAGCAAGACCTGTGGCCTGCCGAGAAAAGCAAGAAGCCGTGCGTCCTGGTCAAGGCTTCGCTGCGATTCTATCGCATTGATCCTGTGACCACTGTGCTTGACGCGTGGGACTTCCCGTACGAACGTCCTGCCTTGAAGGCTCGGGCAGAACGACAAAGCAACCGTCTCGCGAAAAGCGACTTCCCTTACTTGAGTGAGGATACTTCATGCTGAAACCTTTCGCAAAGAACAAACGAGCAGAGCAGATGGACGACTTCCGCGAGCAGTTCATCTTGTTCCTGCGGTCACGGGTTGGTATCAACCCCAACTTCACCTTCGAAGAGCTCCTGGACTTCTGGGGCATTGACGGCATCGACGAAGTGGAGACCTTCTCCATCGAAGTTGACTCGCAGACTTGCCTATGGCAGTCCAGCATCGACTTCATCAAGAGCTCGCTGCTTGCCCTTGACGTTGGTGTCATGCCGGTCGTCAACGTCAGCCACGTGCCGACTACGGGTGTGAAGCCTGTTCGCTGGCACGTGTGGCTGCGCGTCGGCAGGTCGCACCGAGAGATGTTCAACAAGTGGCTAAGCTCAACACAAGAGCAGTCCAAAGCCAACGACAGAGAGCAGGCCAAGATAGCTAAGCTTGCTCTTGAACTCAAAACGCTAAAACGCGCAGGCCGAGCTAAGCCTGCTCGCGTCAAGTAATTTCACGACATCCTTCACAGGAGATTCTCATGTCAAACGATACGATCATGGCCGTTGCGGCTACGTTCTGGATTGCGGTAAGCCTTGCGGTTGTGGCTTCCTTGTTCTGGTGGTTGTGGGCACGCACCAAGTCACCGCGTGTGATCAACCAGGCCAGTCTGCAGGATTTGGCTGCGGCTACTGAGGCCGGCAAGGCCGCCAAGTCCAAGAAACGCAAGCCGCGAACCAAGCGAGCCAACGGTGGGCTGCTCAAGCCTATCGAGTACGTCGACTTTGACCCAGACAACCACGAACACCTGGTTGCGCTGGCAATGTTGATGCGCAAGGATGGTGACTCTCGCATTCACCCGACGCTGCGATTCAAGTTTGACCCGTCTCTCTACGACAACGCCTACGCGGCTGCCTTGTCTGCTGTGGCACACCACGTTATCGGCCCGCAACTCCAGCAGGAAGCCGAACTCAGGCTGGAACGGGTGAAGACGAAGGCTCGGCGGGCACGCCGGGTAGCGTCTGCTCAGGCAACCTCGCCTGCACCCAAGAAATCGCTGCCGGCCTGGCAGGAAGCGGTGAAAGGCTCGTCCACGCCGAACGCCGCGCCTGTGGTGCTCTACAAGGGTGGGAAGAAATCCACGTAACTGTAAATCGAAGGTGTGCGGCACGGCACATCTTCTAAGAAACCTTTTCCGAAAGACATTCACATGATCAAGGTAAACTGCGAGTTCACACGCCACGGCAACTTTGCGGTCTGGGAGAGCGGTTCTTACAGCTCTAAGACGCACAACGGCTGGTCAGTCCTAGTAGGTAGTCCTGAGGCAAAGCCCTTGGTGACCCTGTTCAACCGAAACCCTGCGCAATCGAGAAACCACTTCCTGTTCAAGGTCGACACCGGTTACCTGGTAGTGGTGACCAACGTCAAGCCGTGGACCAGCGGTGACCTGGTTACGGTCAAGATCGTGATCGGGTACTTTAGCAACCTGGTGTCAAAGTCCGCACAAGGCAAGGCCAACGCAAGCCAAGTCGAGTACGCGACGAAGACGCTGTGGAGCGAGTCGCTGATTGCACCGAAGGGACAGGTCGTGCAGCGGTCGGACGACCTGTCGATCGACATCGAAGGCTACAGCCCCGAGATCATCGCACGCCTCAAAGCGATGGCGAGTGCATCGGTCGAGAAGGCGATGACGCTGCCTGAAAAGCAACGGTGCTTCTACGGCACTGTGCGTCCGCTTGAACCGAAGAAGGCTGCCGAGCCGGCCCCAACTACCGAGACGGTTGTTGAAGAGGCCCTCGATGCAGACCTAGGGCTATCAGCCGAGGTCGAGGCCGAGGACACGTCCTTCGCCGTCGAAGAAACCGCAGTTTCCGCAGACAGCTCGCAAGAGCAATAACCAAAGAGGTATAGACCATGAGCAATCGTTTCCTACGTATCGTGCGTAAGCAACCGAAGCAAAAGCCGGTTGGCGACTGGAAGCCTTACCAGCGAATGTCGCATCAGGAGTACGTTGACGAACTGGACTACCTCTTCACCTGCGCTGGCTTTCCTCAGATGAAGACGGCCAGCATCGAAACGTTTGTGGTGACCGTGACAGCAACGAAGGTAGCGTGATGCGTCTCTTGAATCCTGAGGAGTTCTTCTACGACCTCAACATCGTAGCGAACGGGTACTGGATCAAGGAGCACTCGCCCGAAGTCTACAAGTGGCTTGAGCGTAAGGTACCCAAGTACCTGCGTGAAAACCACCCTGAGATGTTCCTGCCAGTCACAATCAAGAAGTCTATGATGTCAGGCATCAAGCCTCGGCTTGAGGTCAAAGGTATCGACGAGCGTGTGTACGCCAACACCGACTACGATATCAAGGACGTCGAACGTGGGCTTCTGGTGTACTACAAGCCTTCTGTCTACAAGAACCCGAAAGCGGAGACACCGCTTAGGTCGCTTAGGCTTAGCAGCCTAGTCGAGTTCTTGCTCTGGGTACGGTCTCGATCTACCAAGGTCGATATCATGGCAGTCACCTACGAGGTGGCTGTGCAACGCCTAGAGCGGTTCGAGCAAGAGAAGCGCGCAGCCCTCGAACTCGAACGTGCCAAGTTCGAGAAAAACCGTGAAGAGCTGATGCGCAAGATCGCGAGTGGGGAGTTTCACCCTATCCGCATTCCGATCTCCGAGGACTACGTCTTCCAGCTGTTCCACACCGAGCAGGAGTTCCAACAAGAAGCGGCATTCCAGAAAAACTGCATCCACTGGTTGATGTACCCAAAATTCTGCCGCAAACATACCCTGATCGGTTCGATCCGCCGCGTCCAAGACGTGGAAACACCGTGGATTTCGATAGAGCTGAACGAACAGAACTTTGACCTGGTTCAGGCAGAGTTGGACAACAACCAGGACGTCCCGTTCACAGAGGAGCCTGTAAATACTCTGGCGCAGTACATCGAGGCTAACCGCGAGATGTTCCGCACGCTCAGGCAAGAAGTTTTCAGTTACTCTGATCTAGTTAGGCAGGTGAGGGAGGGCGCACCTTCATCTGATCTCAGATTTGCGGTACGGTTACAACGCCCGGCAGCGTAGAACCATACTGTAAATAAGGCGTGTGAAGGCCGATATGCCTAAACACCCGTGTAATTGCGCAAACGTTTGCACACTTTTCAACAAGGAACAGATCATGCCGAAAGTCGCTAAGAAGGCCGCCAAGAAGTCCAAGGACGAGGACAAGAAGAAGGCCAAGAAGGCTGCCAAGCCGGAGAAGGCCGAGAAGAAGGCCAAGAAGAAGGCCAAGGCCGAGAAGGAAGAAAAGAAGAGCAAGAAGAAGGGCAAGGCCAAGCCAGAGAAGGCCGGCAAGGGCAAGAAGGCAGAGAAAGCAACCAAGTCGAAGAAGGAAGCCAAAGTGTCGAAGAAGTCCAAGGGCAAGGCCGAGAAGGCAGAAAAGAAGAACAAGAAGGCTGGCAAGGCCGGCGGCGGCAACCAGGCTGAACTGGTGAAGCTGCTCGAAGCTGCACTGGCACTCGCCAAGGGTGGCAAGGCCGGCAAGGGCAAGAAGGGCAAGGACGAAGACGAAGACTTCGGTGACCTCGAAGACGGCGACGACGACGAGTCTGACGACGAAGACGACGAAGACTCCGATGACGACGAAGAGTCGGATGACGATGAGGAATCGGACGACGACGAAGACGACGAAGAGTCGGACGACGACGAAGACGGCGATGATGACGAGTCCGATGACGACGAAGAGTCTGATGACGACGAGGACGACGAAGAGGACGACGAGGAGGACGAGAAGAAGTCTAAGAAGTCCAAGGGCAAGAAGGGCAAGGACAAGGGCAAGAAGTCCAAGGGTAAGGGCGACGACTGGTCCGACCTGGAAGACTAAGCAGTCTTCTGCCTAGCAGGTAGGGTGGCTTCGGCCACTCTACCCTTCGCCGCTTAACCATTGAGGCAACTAATGCCGAACGATACTTCGACCGCAAACAGCCAAAACAAGACTGGGCCCCGCCCTGCTGTACCGCTTGCAGACATGCTGCAAGACCCGGACGCAGGTGACGCCTCAGCAGGGGATGCTGGTAGCCCCGGACAGCCCGACGCAACGACCACACCCGTTGCATCGACGACAGTAGCCGTAGTCGCCGATGACGACGACAGCGATGAAGACGAAGGCATTGAAGGCGAAGCTGATCACGCTCTGGTCTTTGTGCATCAGCCAAAGTGCTTGATGTGCGGCCACCTCGTAGCCTTCGCTGAGAAGAAGTACAAGAGCTGCCACTTCACGGCAGGCAATGAGAGTTGCCCTGCACAGACGATCAAGATCGCGATTCAACTGGACACCAGAAACATCGTCAGGAACTTCCTGAACGCAGAAGAAGAGGGTGACTCTGAAAAGCTGTCGCGACTCTATGCAAGTTTGGCAACCAAGCCCGAATGGGGTCAACGTCAGATCATGGAAGACCTCACCGCTGCTCGTGCAGCCCGCAAACCCCGCTAGTTCATGGATGGCCGCGAAACCTGCTCTTCGGAACAGGCGTAGCGGCCGTCTGTGTTTTCCGGTCTGTACCCAAACCCAGGGTGGTGAACCATGACGGCTAAGAAAATCAAGCTAAAGCCACTGACCTTTGTCCTCAACCGACGGCATAAGGTCGCGTACCCGAAGAACGATGAGGACTTCGACGCGTTGCGAGTGGTAGGGACGTCGATCAAGTTTTGCGATCCTGACTTTGTGCCGCTGCTCACGACCTACTGTGAGACAAAGGGCTACGGAGTTGAGGTCGTCCTGTTCGATGACCTAGAGACAGCAGCATTGACTGCGTTGCAAGGCCGGTGGCCTGGTGAGTTCGGTAAGCTGGCTAAGGACGGCTTCTGGCTAGCCTGCCCCAAAGACGACGAGCACCTGGCAATGATGAAGAGCGTCCGGCAGTCGCTGGTTGCCTTCTACGCAAAGCACGGCATGCTTGTTCGATACCAGATCAAACGTGGTGCCCGCAACGTGAAGGTCGTGTTTACGACCGAGGTGCGTGCTGACGTTTTTGTGACACAAGACGAGAGGTGATTTATGGTTAAGAAAAGCCCCACCAAGTCGGCTGCACCGATGCGCACGGTAACTCGGGTCGCCCAAAACATGACCCCTGTTGCAATGGTCATCTTGCTCGAGGCGTACTACAAGACAGGTCAGGTCGAGTACACAACCGTTGGCGAACGCTCTGCACTTGAGTACCTGAAAGACAAGAACCTTGTCTCTACCACAACAGGTCAGGGCCCCAACAAGCCGCTGACCGTTCAGATTCTCTCTCGTGGCAGGTTCTACGTGAAGATGCTTCTGGCAACTCCGTTGCCTGTTCGCGTGTCGCAGTGGATGGACCCGAACGATGCTCCTGACATTGAGGAAGAGGACGACGCATGAACACCTTGTCCCAGAAGACGCTGGAAGAGATCCTGAAGGTCATTGACAAGCGCATCGGAGAGCACGAGGCAAGCATCGCCTACATGCGAGGTAAGCAGCGGTACGACGATGCCGCTATCGAAGAGACGCGGTTCAGTGAGTGCGTCAAGGTGCGTGCAGCAATTCTTGACGGTATGCGTAAGGAGCCGAGCAATGACGCTTGAAGAGGCGGTTGTACGCAACGGATTTGCCAACGTGGTTGAGTTCAACAGCATGGTGGCTTCGGTCAACATGACCACACCTCAGAACCGAGTCCGTCTCCGCATGTGGCAAGAGCAGGACGGCACTCACGCCGGACTCGAACGTGTCATCCGTGTCAATGGTCTTGCGGCTGTGCCAGACACGTTGACCGTGGAGAAGCTCAAAGAAGCGTTCAAGGACGGGTTAGCCTTTGCTGCGCTTCACCTGAAACATCGGGCCGAGGAATTCCAGAAGTTTGCAGACGGAGAGCTTGAAGCAAGCGGGAAGTCGAAACGTTACCAGAACCTTGTGGCAAAGGTTCACTTGTTGACTCAAGAAGCAACTAGAATCGAGACCCTACAAACAGAAGAGTAGCCTATGTACTACACCGCTGATGAATTTCGAGCTATGGTCAGGCGGTCTCCTAAACGGTTTTACGTCTATACCATCCTTGCTCAGGGTGTACCAATCTACGTGGGCAAAGGTTTGCAAACATGCGGGACTATTAGAGCGCTTGCTCACGCAAAGGCTGCGCGACACGGTGACACCTCGCCTAAGTCGAAAGCTTTGCGGTCTCTGTGGAGACAAGGTAAGCACGAGCAGTACGTCCTTGAGATAGCCTGCAACTCCGAAGAGACTGCTTTCTTTGTAGAGCAGGCTACGATAGGACAGTACAAACGGCGGTGCGATGGTGGCACGTTGTTTAACCGTGCGACAGGTGGGCAAGGCAGCAGCGGATACCGTGCAAGCAAGGCTACTCGAACAAAGATGAGCGAGTCGCGTACAGGAAAGCCTCTGTCGGCAAACCACTGTAAAGCGATTGGCGACGGGCGAAGACTCTCGCTGAAGGTTCGCTTAGACAACGAACGCCGTAAAATACCTGTGCAGGTTCACGGCGTAACTTACTCGTGTAGGCAAGATGCAGCAGACGCTCTTGGACTATGCCGAGGTACTCTTTCATATCGCCTAGGCAAATGGCCGGGCTACAAGGAACTTCGATGAGCGGCTACTCAGAAAAGAACATCGAGCGGTTTGCAGGACTAGCAGGCATTCGGAAGAAACCTACTCCGTACATTGGACCGACTGACCACAACGGGCTGTGGTGCCTGTGGCGAGAGCCTGCGGACAACGCAGTAGACCAAGCACTAGCAGGTCGCAACAAGTTGGTTCATCTCATTCAAGACGAAAAGCCCAACACATACTGGGTACTCGACGCTGGTGAGGGCATCCCTGTAGGTGTGAAGACATTCGATGACGAGCGTGGTCGCAAGGAGAAAATGTCTACCTTGTACGTCGTCACAGGTTTGACACACGGTGGCAGCAACTTCTCAGGCGACACCATTAGCAGAGGCACACACGGCATCGGCATCAAGGCGACAAACGCCATGTCCAAGTCCTTCCGAGTATGGACTTACCGAGAAGGTCAGTGGTGGGTCATTGGCTACAAGGACGGCAAGGTTACAGACGACGTTCAGAAGGCAAAAGCCCCTAAACTGCCTCACGGACTCTCGGTCAAGAAGGGCACGGTTGTCCGGTTCGAACCTGACCTTAGCCTGTTCCGCAAAGACACTAAGATCGATTTCAATGACGTAAAGAACTGGTGCGAGCTAACTGCGTATCTCGTCAGTGGCCTTGAGGTAAAGTTCACGAGCAAATCTGGCAAGACAAAGACGCTTGTCACCAAGGGTCCTAAGGACTACATACTGCACCAGGTAGAGTCTCTGAAATGTTCTGTCACAGGCAAGCCCTTCGTCTTCAGTAGCAAGGAGGCGGACATTGCAGTTGCTTTTACGGACGCAGAGGGCTCTGAACTGGTGCGTGCGTACACCAATGGTTTGAAAAACGCCGAAGGTGGTGAGCACGTTAAGGCCTTGGTAGACGCTCTTGTGACTTCGTTGAAACCGTTCAAAGGTAAGCTGCAATACACACCCACAGACCTACGTGAAGGTCTTCTAGGACTTGTGAACTACAAGATCAGCGCGCCGCAGTTCAACAACCAGCCGAAAGACAAGCTGATCGATGAGCGCGTCTACCCCGTTGCCTACAAACAGTTCCTGTCTGCGTGGACCGAGTTCTGGAAGTCCAACAAAGGAATGGCCAAGCAACTTGTGCAGCGAGCGTCTGAACTTCGGAAGAAGACTGCGGACTTCCTCAAGGACAAGAAGCTGATCAAGAACGTCAAGGCAGCCCACAAGGGCTTGGCTGCAAAGCTTGCTGACGTTAGCGGTAACGCCCCGGCCTCGGCACGCGAGCTCTACTTGGTCGAAGGTGACTCTGCAGGTGGTACGGCAAAGTTGGCTCGGTACAGAGACTTTCAGGCTACGTTTGCGATGCGTGGCAAGCCCTTGAACGTCATGGAGACGACCAAGGACAAGGTGAACAACAACAAAGAGATCGCAGGCATCTTCGCTGGTCTCGGTCTTGAGCTGGGTGCAAAGAACCCGCTTGACACCATTCGGTTCGGCAAGATCATTCTGCTAGCCGACCCGGACGTTGACGGTCGGCACATCAACTGTTTGCTGCTTACCTTGTTCTGGAAGTACCTGCCAGTCCTGTTCAAGGAAGGCCGCATTCACATGGTGGTCAGCCCCGAGTACATGGCTCGGCACAAGGGCAAGCTCTTGTTCGGCATGACCAAGGCCTCGGTGTACAAGCAGGCCGGCACAGAGAAGGTCGAGATCAGACACATCAAGGGCTGGGGCGAGGTGTCGGCAACCGACATGCAGCCCCTGGCGTTTGAAGTTGGTAAGCGTAGGCTGTGGCGGGTTATGCCGCCGAAGGACAAGAAAGGCGTGCTTGAGTTCCATGCACTCATGGGCAAGAGCTCGGCGTTTAGACAGAAACTACTTGGAGTGGCGTGATGAGCAAGAAACCTGTTCCGTTGACCCCGGCGATGCGCAAGCACCTCGAGGCGCTCTGCGAGAAGGCACAGACACACGGCCTGATGCTAGACCAGGGCTCGCGTGAAGACGCAGCAAAGGCTCGGGCAGAGTACGAAGCAGCCAAGCTAAGGCTTGAACGAGCTATCTTGGCAGTGCAGAAGAGCTTGCGGAAGGCGAACGCACCGTTCCGCAGGCCGAAAGACAATGCAAAGGTCTACTGAGGGCCTGGCTGTGAAAGAACCGACAATGCTTCACATAAAACCTGGCGACACGGTAACGGTCAGGTTTCTCCCGCCGCTTCCTGACAACAACTTTGGCAAGCACCTCATTCCCAAGGAGAAGATCTTGAGTGCAGACAACGGTGTGTACATCCTCCCCGTGCATACGCGGTACGGACGTGCCTACTACGTGAAGCCTATGCAGGCTGTCGAGAACCTGATGTCCGATCCTGATCGCAAGGACGGCTACAACAGCGCCGAGGTCATCATGTTCATGGTCGATAGCACCAAGTACACCGACCGCGTAGCCGCGTTGGAGGCTGCTCACGATCTGATGGCCGACATGACCGTGTGTGAGTATGGCGTTCAAGAGCTCCCACCTGTAAAGTTGGAGGACTAGATGAGGAAAATCGGACTAGGTCTTCTCATAGTAGCAGCGGTGCTCTGCTTGGGCATTCTAGTGGCACCTTTAGCAGGCATCGTTGTGCGAAACGCCTGGGTTCAATGGACTTATACGGGCGTAATGCTTGCGTGCTACGCAGCAGGCACTTTCATTCTGGTGAAAGAGTACGGAGAACACGGTGGCAACAAAAAGACGTAAGAAGATCGGCAAGGGCTCAAGCAAGGGCCTACCCGACTTCACTCAAGACCGCATCCGTTCAGTAGACCTCGACACAAAGGCCAAGGAAGAATACTACGAGTATGGCATCGAGGTCATCGAGAACCGAGCCATCTTCTCTGGCATCGACGGCCTGATCCCAGTGACTCGGAGGTCGTTGCTCGTAGCACACGAGCTAGGCTTGTCGCATACGGCGAAGCGAGAGAAGTCTGCAAAGATCGTCGGCAACACACTAGCATCGTATCACCCGCACGGTGACGGTGCGTGCTACGACAGCATCGTCAACGCAGGTTCGAACTGCCAGCC
>Ga0154020_10001992_pt1 | contig 24998 bp, 16 predicted proteins | sample Klosneuvirus_201_FD_109709 | JGI IMG/M metagenome (GOLD analysis project Ga0154020, IMG submission 109709) | Active sludge microbial communities from wastewater, Klosterneuburg, Austria - Klosneuvirus_20160825_MG | ecosystem: Engineered > WWTP > Aerobic digester > Activated sludge | place...
GGATCATCGGCCATCGATTGGTCTCGATCGCGACATGGAGCGCCTGCAGTCGTCCACCCCAGAACGGATGCGGCCCGATCGCGTTGACCAACGCCGGGGTCTCGGCGAGCGCCGTCGACACGGCATCGGTGTTCCCCGCGCCAACATCGCGCAAGAACGCTACGACGCGCTCCTCGGAAATCTCCGCGCGCGGCACCGTGCGCGACGCTCGGACGTGATCGACGAGTGCGCGCCAGCTCTGCTGACCATGCTCGCGCGCGATGGCGAGCTGCGCGGCGGCGAGCGTGCCGCCCGTGCTGCGTTTGCGCACTTTGGCGAGCTTGCGCAGACGATCGAGATCGAGACGGACCATAGAAACCTTCCTTCCGGATACGCCCGAGGTCCGCGTCGACGGGCAGGAAGAAGGTCGAGTCGTGCAGTCAGTGACCGAGGAGCCTGGGGCTCTTCACGCGGACCGTGGGCCGCTCGGAACGGCCGAGATCGACTCTAGAGCGGGTCACCGTGATACGGAAGCGGAATGCGCCGCTTCGTCCTTCTCGTGTACATCGCATGCCTCGCGGCTTGCAGCGATCCCGAGACGCCGCCGGACATGTCCGTCGAACAGCACGGGCCCTACTCCGTCGGCACGGCGCGCTTCACGAGCGATGGCCGCACCCTGCAGAGCTTCTACCCGACGGACTCCGCCGAAGCCGACGTCGCGTTCGAGTCGCTCGAAGACGAGCCGCATCGCACCGACTACGCGACCCTCTTGGCCATGGCCGATCCGGCATGCCCGACACGCCGGCTCTCGCTCGCCGTCGATGCGCCGCCCGCCGCGGGTGCGTTCCCGCTCGTCGTGGTCTCGCATTGCTACACGTGCACGCGCTTGAACCTCGCGACCGTGTCGGCACGACTCGCGAGCCATGGCTTCGTCGTGCTGTCGGTCGATCACGAGGGCGCCACGCTGTGGAACTTGCTCGCGATGAACCAGACCGGCCTCACCTCCCAAGCGCTCGATGCTCGGATCACCGACATGCAGGCCACTCTCGCAGCGGAGCACGCTTCCCTCGCGTCCGCCGACCGCACGCGCATCGGTAGCCTCGGTCACAGCTTCGGCGCCGTGACGGCAGGAAAGCTCGCGCAGCTCGACGATCGCGTCCAAGCAACGTTCGCACTCGCCGCGCCGATCGACAGCCCGCTGTTCCCCGGCGTCGAGCTCGCGCCCATTCCGCTCGCGTTCCTCGTCGCGCGCGAAGACAACTCGATCAGTGAATTCGGGAACGACTTCATCCGCGACAACTTCGCTGCCGCTCCGCAGGCCGCCTGGAAGCTCGAGGTCGCCGACGCCGGCCATTGGTCGGTGTCGGACCTCGTAGGTGTCGTCGATAATTTCGATGCCGGCTGCGGCATGGACGTCCGCCAGACCGACGACACGCCGTTCACGTACCTCGGTCCGGCAACCGGACGAGCGATCACCGCCGCGTACGTGACCGCGTTTTTCCGAGCCACGCTCGACGACGATCCCGGTGCACGCGCCTACCTCGCTCGGGGTTTCCCCGACGACAACCTCGTCGACGCCGCCCATCACGACTGACCGAAATCATCGACGCGTCGTCGTGTGACTGGTGATACGATTCAGTCTCCATGCAGGGTAGCAATGGGTTGTCGGACTTTTCGGCGATCGTTTCGCGCGAAGACTTCACACTCGACCAAGCCGCTCTGCTGATCGGTTCGTGGGACTACCCGCAGCGTGATCTCGTTGCCTATCGCGACCTGCTCGACGACATCGCTCGTCGCGCCGCACCCGAAGTCGCGCGCGCTCCGTCGGGCATCGCTCGCGCACGCGCGATCAGCGACTGCCTGTTCGATCGCCTCGGCTTCGCAGGCAACACCACGGACTACTACGACCCGCGTAACAGCTTCCTCGCCGACGTGCTCGATCGCCGGATGGGGATTCCGATCACGCTGTCCGTCGTCTACCTCGAGGTCGCGCGTCGCGTGGGCGTGCTCGCGCAGGGCGTGAACTTCCCCGGGCACTTCCTCGTGCGCGTCGCGATCGAGGACGCGTGGCTTTACATCGATCCGTTCTCGGGTGGCCGCTCGCTGACCTCCGCGGATCTCGAAGCGCTGCTCAAGAAGACCACCACGCCGGACGCCGTCCTCGAGCCGAGCGTGATCGCGGCCGCGAGCAAGCGCCAGATCCTGTCGCGCATGCTCGTCAACCTCGCCGGCATCTATGGTCGCAACGGCGACCTGCCGCGATCGCTCGACGTGCTCGAGCGCTTGCACATTCTCGAGCCGATGAACCCGCGCATCCAACGCGACCTGACCTCGCTGCGCGAGCGCGTCGGCGGCCTGAACTAGCGTTCGTCGAACGTCGGTTCGACGTCGAGCGCCCGTCGCACTCGTCGCACGTCGAGCCCTCGTTCGCCCTTCGCCGAAGAGGCGGCTCTCGTCGATGCCCTCAGCAATCGACCCATTGCTGCCCGAAGAATGCGACGCAGAGACGCAGTGAACGCAGAGCAGAGATCGTTTTGGACGCGTTTCGATCGACCTACCAAGGTCTGCTCCGCGCACTCCATTACTCCGCGTCGCATTCCTGGTTTCCGTCGACAGTTGCTTACCGGATCCCGTCGATCACTCGTCGCCCATCGGCTCCATCTCCGTCCTTCGAGGGTCCTTCGATCGCCGTCGAGAGCGCCCGTCGAGCGCCTGTCGCGAGGTTCATCGAGCGTGTATCGACCGTCGTCTAGAGCGCCCGTCGAAGCCGGCTAGCCCGTGGTCTCGGGCAATGCATTCACGAGCTCCTGTAGCGCGTCGACGGGCGTCCCGTGCTTCTTGCCGAGCGCGATGAACGTCGACATGAGCTCGCGCGTCTGATCGCCCACCTTCGTGAAGTGCGCCGCGAAGTAGGTCTCGAGCGGCAACGGAACGACGCGACGCGCGAACCACATCGCCGTGCGGATCGTCGTCTTGCGCGCGACGAGGCGCATCGTGATCGGAATGCGCCGCTTCGTCGACGCCGACAATGCGCCGAGCGCTTCGCGCGAGCCCTGCGCGGCGAGCTTCGACAACGAGCCACCGAACAGCGAGCGAAACTTCCACTCGCTCGCTTCGAGCGCGACGAGGTACGCGTGCAGGATCGCCGACGGGAACAGCGCGAACGCGTGGGCATCGCGATGCTTCTTCGCGGGACAAGAGCCAGCGCGTAGCGCGTCGACCGCGGAGGCCGCGCGCTCGCCCGAGAGCAGCGTGGGGGATGCCGGCGGAAACCAGTAGGCCATACCCGGTGCGGGGAACCGCGTCTCGCCGGGGAGAGGTGCGTGATAGCTGATCATCGAGATCACGCCGACGACGATCCGCGGCAGCGGCACACCGGCGGCTTCGAGGACCCCGCGATCGTCGACGCCTGGTTGGAGCATCACGTACGTCGCGTCGGGGCCGGTAGCGGCGACGAGCGCCGGCAGCCACGGGCCGTGCAGCGCGGGCGAGGAGACGGTCAGCCACACTTGATCGAACGGCTGCGTGATCTCGGTCGGTGACGAGATCGTCGTGACGTCGGTGAACGAAAGTCGCTCGGTCTTGCCGGCGCCGCTGCGGTTGAGCGCGTACATCGTGAAGCCGCGTTCGACCTCGGCGCGGTACTTCTCGCGCACGAAGAACGTGACAGTCGCGCCGCCGAGCTGGAGGTGACGCCCGTACACCTGGCCGACTGCACCGGCACCCACTACGAGGACGCGCATGGCACGAGTGTAGGCACAGCGCGCGGACTGGTATGCTGCGCGCGATGACGTTCTCGCCGGAGTCGGTGGCGAAGCAGCTCGACTACTGCACGTTCTGTCCGAAGATGTGCCGGCACGCGTGCCCGGTGTCGACGGCGAGCGGCCGCGAGACGTACATCCCGCAGGTCAAGATGGACCGCGCGAACCAGCTCCGCCTGGGACGCAGCTCGTGGTCGGCGGAGTCCACGGATCCGCTGTGGGCGTGCACGGGATGCCGCCATTGCACGATGTACTGCGATCACGGCAACGAGCCGGGCTTGGTGCTGCTGTCAGCGCGCGCGGCGGCGGTGCAACACGGCACGCCGCATCCGGCGCTGACGGGCTACAGCGAACGCTTTCGTGCGCGCGAGCAGCGGTTGGCGACGCAGGTGCAGACCATGTTCCCAGATCAGCTCGGCACGTCGGGCGAGCTCGGTGTGTGGCCGGGCTGCGACGCGATCGACAAGGGCGCCGGCGACATCGCCGCGACGCTCGCGCTATTCGAGCGCGTCGGTCTCGAGGACGTGCGCATCGTCGATGCACCGCAGGCATGCGCGGGATATCCGCTGCTCGCGGCGGGGCATCGCGATCTGTTCCGGTGGCACGCGGGTCGCGTGGCCGCGTCGCTGCGCGGGTTCAAGAAGGTCGCGATCAACTGCTCCGCGTGTCTATACGCGATGCGCACGCAGTATCCCGCCGAGGGCGTGAACATGAAGACGGAGGTCGTCTCGATCGCGGACGTCCTCGCACCGACGGTGCCGAACCTCGCGTGCTCGCTGACCAAGCGCTCGGTCTACTATCACGACCCCTGCTATCACGCGCGCTACAACGGCGTGATCGAGCAACCGCGCCGCGCGCTCGGTCAGCTCGTCACCATTCACGAGTTCGGGTGGTCGAAGACCGATACCGAGTGCTGCGGTGGCGGTGGGCTTCTGCCGAAGACGATGCCCGCGGTCGCGGATCAGATGGCGAAGCGACGCCTCGCCGAGGTGCAACAGACTGGCGGTGGCATGGTGGTCACATCGTGCGCGACCTGCACGTTCATGTTGTCGCGCAACGCGCCACCGAGCGTCGAGGTCGTGAACCTCGCGACGGCGATCGCGAAGTTGTCCGAGACACCGTTCACCGTCCCGCAAACGCGTCCCACCGACCCGAACGACGACGAATGAACCGCCTCGTCGACGATCGCATCGTCGAGGTAATCCTCGACGAGCTCTTGGACCTCCGGCCGCTCGCGGCCCTGCCCTACTTCGCGGATCACGATCGCGAGACCTACGAGATGGTGCTCGCGTCCGCGCGCAGCCTCGCGCGTGACGTGTTGTTCCCCGCGTATCGCACGCTCGATCTCGCGCCGCCCACGCTCGTCGATGGCCGCGTCCACGTGCATCCCGCGCTGCGATCGTTGGTGCAGCAGATCATCGATCTCGGCTTCGTCGCCGCACCGCGGCCCGCCGAGGTCGGTGGTGCACAACTGCCGCTCACGGTGTTCTCGCTCGCGACCGCGTACCTCATGGCCGCGAACCTCTCGGTCTACGGCTACGTCGGACTGACGCAAGGCGCGGCGCACTTGCTCGAAGCGTTCGGCAGCGACGAGCTCCGCGCGACGTACATGGCGCCGATGTATCGCGGCGAGTTCATGGGCACGATGGCGCTCACCGAGCCGCACGCGGGATCGAGCCTCGCGGACATCACGACGACGGCGACACCCGCGGGCGATCACCACGTACTCTCCGGCGCGAAGATCTTCATCTCGGGTGCGGATCACGACATGGCGGACAACATCGTCCACATGACGCTCGCGCGCATCGCGGGCGCACCCGCCGGCATGAAGGGCGTCTCGCTGTTCTGCGTGCCGAAGCGGCGCATGGAGAACGGCACGCTCGTCGACAACGACGTCGCGATCACCGGACTCGTGCACAAGATCGGGTGGCGCGGATTGCCGAGCGCGATCCTCGCGTACGGCGAGCGCGGTGATTGCCACGGTTTCCTCGTCGGGGAACCGAACCAAGGCATCCGCTACATGTTCCAGATGATGAACGAGGCGCGGATCATGGTCGGCCTGAACGGCGTGTCGACCGCATCCGTCGCGTATCACGAGTCGCTCGAGTACGCGCGCGGTCGCACGCAGGGCCGCCCGCTCGGCGCGAGGGATCCGGCAACGCCCGCGGTGCCGATCATCGAGCACGCCGACGTGCGCCGCATGCTGTTGCGCCAGAAGGCGATCGTCGAGGGTGGCCTCGCACTCGTCGCGCGCGCGTCGTACTACGCGGACCTCGCCGCGCACGGTGACGGCAATGCCGCCGAGACCGCGCAGCTTCTCCTCGACGTGCTCACGCCGATCGCGAAGTCGTTCCCTGCCGAGCGCGGCTTCGAGTCCAACGCACTCGCGCTGCAGATCCACGGCGGCTACGGCTACTCGAGCGAGTACCTGCCCGAGGCGTGGCTGCGCGATCAGAAGCTCAACTCGATCCACGAAGGCACGACCGGCATCCAGGCCGCCGACCTCCTCGGCCGGCGCGCGGTCGCGAAAGGCGGCGCTGCCCTCGGTGCACTGGCCAACGCGATCGCCGAATCGTGCTCCCGCGCGCGCACGGCCGGCGTCGACGCCGCGTGGATCGCCGAGCTCGCGCGCGGGGTCAGCGTCGTCGGTGCGCTGACCGGCGAGCTCGCACAACGCGGCCTCACGGGCGATCCCGCCGCGATGCTGTTGCACGCGTCGGACTACCTCGATCTGTTCTCCACGGTCGTGATCGCGTGGCAATGGACCGAGCTCGCCGCCGTCGCGCGCGAAGCCCTCGCCGGTCCGCTGCCGCGCGGCCGCGCCTCGCGCGACGAGGCCTACTACCGCGGCCTCCTCGCCGCCGCGCAGTACTGGATCCGCACGGAGCTGCCTCGCATCGATCACCTCGCGACGCTCTGCCGCGACGGCGAGGACAGCTACGGCGCCCTCGACCCCTCGTGGTTGTAGGAAAACAGGGTCCGTCCCCGGTTTGGAGGAAACTGGGGTCCGTCCCCAGTTTCTGCGCAACCCGGGCCCGGTGCCCCCGAGAGGGCCGCCCATGTCCAAACGGCTCCTCGCCCTGTGTTCCCTCTTCGTCACCGCTTCGGCGGGCCTCGCGCAGGCGGATGCGCTGACCACCGACGAGCTCTACGTCGTCAAACCGCAAGGCACCGCCGAGACGGCGGTCCACAAGCCCGGCCGCATCCCGTGGTGCGAAGGGAAGTTCACCGGCGAGACATGGGACTACCGGCGCATCCTTCGCTCGATCAACGGCTACGCGGATTGGCAGCCCGATAACGGATGGGAGCGCGGGCTCGAGCAGATGTGCCAGTTCGCCGACGATGCGCTGTGGCAGCGCCAGGCGACGTACGTCGTGCAAGCCGCGATGAACAGCGACACCGACAAGACGCAAGACGAAGTCGTCGCGCGCATCAAGCGCCTGATCGCCGCGAGCCAGAAGGAGCGCGCGAACGCAGGCAAGGAACCGACCGACGAGGATCGCTTCGCCTTCGACGCGAGTCACCTCGCAGCGGTCGCGCCCGATCGCGGCGTCGACACCGCGAAGATCAGCGGTCCGGTTCCGTGGTGCGATGGCGTGAAGGTCGGCGAGAAGTGGGACGCCGGTCGCATCGCGCGCAACTCGGAAGGCCGCGATGGCGTCAGCCGCGATGGCATCGTCGAGTCCGCGCTTCATCTGTGCCAGCGGCCGAGCGATCCGACGTGGAAGCAGAAGGCCGGCACGCTGCTGCAAGCGTGGATGAACTGGACGAAGCAATCGCAGACCGATGCGATCGCATCGATCAAGGTGCGCATCCAGATCGACAAAGTGACCGCCGAACGTGCGTCGCTGTGCAAGCAGCTCGTCCCCGGCGGCGAGCTCGCCGGTGCAGGCAAGGCGTACGCGCTCGCGAAGCAGAAGCTCTTCGGATGCTACGACGACCGCTACGGCGAGACCTGGCAAGGCAACCTGCATTTCCAGGGCGACGAGACCGGCTACTACGTCGACGGCACCGACGCGGTCGAGTCCGAGATCGCGCGCATCTATTGGCTGTTCGCCGCCACGAGCACGCCGCGAACGGACCTGCCCGCCAACAACGCGACCGACAACAAGCAGCTCCTCGCGTACGCGGCGGTCGCCGCCGACATGGCGAACCTCGACGACAACGCCGCGGCCTCCGAGCTGTCGCGCGCTCCGTTCGCGAACAGCGACCTCGCGCGCGTCGTGGTCAACGAATCGCTCGCGGTGCTGCGCTGGCGCAAGAAGCTGTTCGACGCGGCGATCGACAAGCTCGCGAGCAGCGACGCCGCATACGCCGCGATCCTGCGTGATGCGTCGAAGCAAGCATCCGCGAGCTGGTCGAAGCTCACCGCGCCGTGGAAGGCCGAGCTCGACAAGGCGTTCGCCTTCGAGAAGAAGCTCGCGCAGTCTTCGCGCAGCGCGGTCGCGGGGTGCTCGAAGGACTTCGCCGGCGTCGTCGAGAAGCTCGTCAAGTCGTACAAGTCGACCGACTACCTGGAGCTGATGACGAAGATCGGTGACGACCCGATCGCGTCGATCCTGCTCTCGCGGATCGCGCTGTGCCATGGCATCGACAAGCTGCCGAATGCAGGTGCGCTCAAGGACCTCGCGACGAAGAGCCGCCCGATCCGCGGACGTCGCTCGTTCGGCTACTACGCGATCGTCGACAAGCTCGCCGAGGTGAAGAAGGACCGCCCGCGTCTGCTCCTCGAGCTCGCGAACTTCTACAACCCGAACGGCGGCGGCGCGTCCGACCGCGAAGCGAACGACGACATCGACCTCGCGGGCAGCATCCCGCTCGATCCCAACGCGGTCGAGTCCCGTGGCGTGGTGGGCAAGGTGACGAAGACCGCCGGCGGCATCCGCGTCGAGTTCAAGAAGGTGTCGCGCATGGAAGCGCAGGTCGAGTGCAAGGAGACGAACCGCATCTCGCACATCGACGGCAACGGCAACATCATCTGGCGGCGCAACTGCTGGCAGACCGGCAAGATGGTGAAGGTCGACCTGACGCCCGCGCCGCAGGACGTACCCACCGTGTTCGCCACGGGCATCAAGACCGGCGCGTTCGCGGCGATCGACGACGATGGCGCGGTGCCGTACGTGAAGGCAAGCGCCGACGCGAAGGCGATCACCGCGTTCCTCGGCTACGCACTCTGATCGAGCTTCGCGCGTGGCATGCGGTAGCGAACGATCGTACTGCTCGCGCGATCCCAGACGGTGCGCTTCGCGGGCGTACGGACCGATGCCCAGATCACCGCGATCGGCACCAGGAAGAAGCCGAATCCGACGATGTCACCAGCCGTGACCAGGGCCGGCATCGAGAACATGTTGCCGGCCCACGCGAGCAGAATGTCGATGATCGGGAACGACAGCGGGATCAGGACACGGATCGCTGCTTGTCGCTTCCGCGGTAGCGAGCCCGTTGCCACGTCGGCGACCTCGAGCTCGAACAGCGCTTGTCCGGCGGTGCGCCCGTAGCGCGCGAGCAAGAAGAACGTGAACCCACCGAAGATGGTGATGATCGCCGGGTTGATGTTGAAGTCGGGTCCATAGCCCAGCGCCTCGGCGGCGATCGCACCGACGCCGATGAACACCAGCGTCACGAGCATGTCGACGAGCGCCGCCATGAAGCGGACCGAGGCGCCGGCGGGTCGCGTGTGCTCCGACGAGGTCAGCTCTAGCTCGCGCAGTAGCTCGTCGTAGCTCGCGAAGCGATCGGCGGGCTCGGGCGCCATCATGCGTGCGCACAGGCGCTCGATGCCGGTGACCACGGAGCGTGTCTGGCCGCTGTGGCGAACGACAGGCGGACGGACGGCGGTCGCGTGCTTGGTACGCAGCGCATCGGCGTTCTCGGCTTCGAACGGCGGCTTGCCCGAGACGAGGTGATACAGCGTCGCGCCGAGCGCGTAGATGTCCGCGCGGAAGTCGACGCGCTCGCCGAATGCTTGCTCGGGCGCCATGTACAGCGGCGTCCCCGCGACCGAGGTCTGCGCGACGCCACCGCAGGTGTCGTCGTCCGTGGGCTCTCGCTGCGCGGCGAGGCCGAAGTCGACGAGCTTCACGATGCCGTTGGCGTCGATCATCAAGTTCGATGGCTTCACGTCGCGGTGAGTGACACCGTGCTTCTCGGCTTCGCGCAGGCCGGTGATCGCAGCGCGGATGATCGCGATCGCGTCGTCGACGGGCAGCGGCCCTTTCGCGATCCGATCCGCGACGGTGGTGCCGCTGATGTACTCCATGGCGAAGTACAGCTGGCCGTTGTCTTCGCCGACGAAGTAGATGTGCGCGACGTGCGGATGCGAGACGCGGGCCTGTGCGCGCGCTTCGCGGACGAGACGCTCGCGGCGATCCGCGCGGGCCGCCATCTCCTCGGGCAGCACTTTGATCGCGACGGGCCGATCGAGCGCGAGGTCGGTCGCGAGATAGACCTCGCCCATCCCGCCCGCGCCCAGCAGACGTTCGATGCGGAAGTGACCGAGCTGCTTGCCCGCGCCGAGGCGAGGCGTGTTCGTGGGGACCGGAGCATCGCGACGTTCGGACAGCGTGAGGTCGGGGGCTGCCGAGCTCGACGAGGCCGTGGGTCGATCGGGCCCCACCTCGTTCGAGGCGGCCGCCGTGCGCCGATCGGGCCCCGCGTCGTTCGAGGCGGCCGGAGGCTGCGACGGTTTCGCGCTCGACGGATGCGCGGGATTCGCGGGGCTCGGCGGCGCCGCCACCGTGTCTTCGAGCCCGACCGCCATCGGAGGCCATGCTAACGCCGATTTCGGTCTTGTCGATGGCCTCGATTCGACCAGAACGATGGCCGCGGTTCGAGCGGAACCATGGCTTCGCTTCCAGAATCCTCGCTCAGAGCAGCAGACGCTCGATCGGATCGCCCACGCACACGACACCGCCGCGCTCGACGCTCGCATACCAGCGCGCCCAGCCGGGCGGTGCGTCATTGCGATGATCGACGCGCTTGAAGTCGCCACCGATGAACGACGCCGCGATGTTCTTGCACGGGTCGGTCGGCTTCACGAGCTGGAGGATCACTCCGCCGACGGCCCAGCGCTGTCCCGCTTCGAGGACGGTCCACGGAACGCCGACGGTCGTGATGTTCTCGCCGATCGAGCCCGGATAGATGCGATGTCCTTCGGCCTGCAGCTCCAGGATGCGTTCGAGCGAGTACAGACACACCGCGCGCGTGGGCCCGCCGTGAATCTTCGTGTGCTTCTGGACGTCGCCGACCAGACCGTTCGTCTCGATCGTTGCTTCGCGCACCGGCAGCTTCGGAACGCCACCTCGCGATGTGTTGAGCTGGAAGATCCGCGCGGCCATGGTCGTGTCTAGCGGGTCGTGGGCTCGCTCGCAGCGTCGGTCATCCACTGCTTGACGCCGGGGAGCGCGAAGATCGCGTCCATGTAGCCGCGGCACGTGGCGTCCACATCGATGCCGTACGTGCGGAACCGCGACGCGACCGGCGCGTACATCGCGTCCGCGATCGTGAATGCTCCGAACAGGAAGGGACCGCCTGTCCGCTTTTCGGACAGCTCCTCGCGCCAGATCTGTTCGATGCGCTTCACGTCGGCGAGCGCCTTCGGCGACGGCGCGCCCGTCGGCGAAGGCACGTTCGTCTCGAGGATCTGGAACGGAAACGAGTGACGCAGCGCCGCGAAGCTCGAGTGCATTTCGCAGCTGATCGCGCGCGCCCTCGCACGCAGCGCGAGATCCTCGGGCCACAGCTTGGCCGCTGGATTGCGCTCGGCGACGAGCTCGCAGATCGCGAGCGAATCCCAGATCACCATTCCGTCGACGTGCAGCACCGGGACCTGTCCCGCCGGGTTCACCGCCGCGATCTCGGCCTTCGCGGTGGGCGTGTCGAGGATGATGGTCGTGGTGTCGAACAGCTCGCCCGCGTGCACGAGCGCGAGGTACGGACGAAGCGACCACGACGAGTACCGTTTACTGCCGACGTAAAGGTGGGGTCTCATGCGCGAACTCTTAACACGCGCGCCGCGGCCCGAGGCGGATCAGAATTCGCGTGATCGACCGGTGCAGTTGGCCGCCTGCAACGTGACCAGAGACTGAGCGTGCGCGTGTCAGCGCGAGTTGGAAGCTCGAGCCTCACACGACTCTCGCCGAGCTCGGCGGGAAGTGGTTCGTGATCGACGTGCCGGGAATCCAAGCAGTCGCTCAGACGCCGAACTTCGCGAGCTTCTTGTGCAGACCCTCGCGGGTGATCCCGAGGGTGACGGCGGTCTTCGTCTTGTTGTTGCCGTGATCGCGAAGGGCTTCCGTGATCAGCCAGCGCTCGACCTGCTCCATCATCTCTTTTAGCGTGCCCTGCTTGGGCGCGATGCGAGTGACGGTGCCTTCGATCTTGCGCAGGCGCGGCGACAGATCCGTGATCTCGATCCAATGGCCGGGCTCCGCCTGGATCACGAGGCGCTGGACCTCGTTCTCGAGCTCGCGGATGTTGCCGGGCCAGTTGTACGACTGCAGTGCATCGATCGCGTCCTGCGTGAAGCCGGGGATCTCGAGGCGATACTCCTCGGCGTAGCGCTTGAGGAAGTGCGCCGCGAGCAGCGGGATGTCTTCGCGACGATCGCGCAGCGGGGGCAGTTTGATCGGGAACACCATCAGCCGGTAATAGAGGTCCTGGCGGAACTTGCCCTTCTCGACTTCGGCGGCGAGATCGCGATTGGTCGCGCAGATGATGCGAACGTCGACCTGCTTCTCGTTCGTGGCACCGACGGGGCGAATGGTGCCTTCCTGCAACACGCGCAGGAGCTTCGCCTGCAGCGTCATCGGCATCTCGCCCATCTCGTCGAGGAACAGCGTGCCGCCGTCGGCGATCTCGAACAGGCCCTTCTTGTCCGAGTCCGCGCTCGTGAACGCGCCGCGCTTGTGACCGAACAGCTCGCTCTCGAGGAGGTTCTCGGGGAGCGCGGCGCAGTTCTGCGCGACGAACATCTTGTCCGCGCGCGCGGACTGATGGTGCACGCCGGCCGCGATCAGCTCCTTGCCGGTGCCGGTCTCGCCTTCGATGCACACGGTCGCGCGCGTATCGATCACGCGCTCGAGCTGCGCGAGCACGGCCTTCATCGCCGGCGAATCGCCGATGATGTTGTCGAACTTGATCTTCTGCTCTTTGCGCTTGAGGTAGACGTTCTCGCCACGCGCCCGCTCTTCCGCGACGCGCAGTCGCTGGACCAAGGTCGCGTTGTCGATCGCGAGCGATGCCTGCGCCGCGAGCAGCAGCGCGACCTCGAGATCGTTCTCGACGAACATGCCGATGCTCGCGCGATTGTCGGCTTGGATGAGCCCGATGATGTCGTCACCGCGCCACAGCGGAACCGCGAGGATCGACAGGATCTGGCCACCGAGAATGGACTCGCTCGACAGCGCTTCCTGCGCGTTCGCCGTCAGCACCGCCGCGCGATCTGCGAGCACGCGGCGAAGCACGGCGCGACTGGCACGCACCGGGTCCGCGCCCGTGCCGGCCGCCGCCTTCGCCGCGGGGCTCGGTCGCGACACCGCGAGAGCGAAGCGATCCTTGTCGCTCTCCGAGCGCAGCAAGATCGCGACGTGGGTCGCGCGCGGAAGCAGCTGGAACGTCGCGTTGACGCACGCCTCGATCACCTCGCTCGGCTCGAGCCGCGTCCCGAGCGGCTGCAGCGCCTTGTAGACACGAACGGCGTCGGCCGGGCTGCCTTCGATCTGATCCGCGACCGCGGGCAGATCCATGATCGAGCGCGATGCGATCAGCCGGTCGCCGAGATCCTCTTCGGCTTCGTCGCCGATCCGGACCGCGATGCGCACCGGATCGTGCGGATTGCCGAGGAGCAACGTGTCGCCGTCCGCGAGCGCGAGCTCCCATCGCGCCGACGCGTCGACGGGGATCCGCCGGCCATCGCGCTCGACCGCCGAGCCATTCGTCGATCGCAGATCGCGAAACACGAAGTGCTCGCCGACCTGCGTGATCTGCGCGTGGTCACCGGACAGGTGGAAGTCCGTGATCACGATGGTGCTCGCAGGCGAGCGTCCGAGCGTGACCGTCCCTCCCGCTCCCGACGAGAGCAGCCGGTGCGTGCGTGTCGCCGCAGTGCCTTGAAGGATTTCTAGAACGATCACGGAAACGTGGCGCTGTGCCGCCCCTCGACAGATACCCTCGGGTTTATACTGCATGCTCGTTCACTCGCGCATGTCGGGGTCCTCGAAAGTCATCGTGGTCTATCCGGACGGCCCCGCTGATGGGGACGGATTCGACGCGCGCGCCGGAAGTCAGATTCAACTCGGCTTCGAGCGCGAGGGCATCCCCACCGCCCTCGCGACGAGACCCGACTCGCTTCCGCTCGAAGGCGCCGGCCTGGTCCTGGTGGGCGGCACCGACGGCAACGCCGTGGACCTCCTGCGCAAAGCTCGAAGCCAGGTCGCCGCGGCGAAGCTCGACATCCCCATCGTGTTCGCGGGAAAGGGTCTCCACCGCACGGACGCCGAGCGCGCTGGTGCCGACGAGGTCGTGCTCTACCCTGCCTACCTCCGTGACGTCGTCACCATCGGCCGCCTCCTTCGGGGCGTCCCCAAGGCCAAGCGCGACCACATCGTCGGTAGCCTCGCCGAAACCACGGGGATGTTCACCCTGGTCCGCGCCCTCGCCGCCCTCGGTCGCAGCGCGGTCCTCACGGTGGTCCGCGGCCTCCGTCGCGGCGAGGTCCGCTTCTTCCACGGCGAGGTGACCTCTGCCGAGCTCGCCCTGATCCATGGCCAAGCCGCGCTGCACCAGCTCCTCCTGTGGACGGAGGCGCGGTTCGAGTTCCTCCACGAGGACGTCGTCCGCCGTCAGCAGATCCCCCTCTCGCACGAGGAGCTCTTCGCCGACGCCGAGCGCTTTCTCCAGGGCGTCCGCGACTCGTCGGGCTCGCTCTCGCCGTCGATGGTCCTCGAGCAAGACACCACACGGATCCAATCGCTCGGCCGCCAAGTCCCCACCGAGGTTCATGGCGTGCTCCGCATGTTCGACGGCCACCGCGTCCTCGCGGACATCCTCGAGGACTCGCCGTACCGCGTCTTCGAGACCCTTCGGGTGACCCAACGCGCCGTCGAGGTCGGGCTCCTCAAGGTGCTCGAGACCCAGCGCCCACGCGCGAAGTGGCGCGCGGTCCTCTCGATCGAGGAGTGGCTCACGGGCCAAGACCGCGACGCAGCCGTCGAGCGCGCGACCTCGCTGATCGATTCCGCCCCCGTCTCCGGCACTGCCGACACCGGCCAGGTCGAGAAGACACGCGAGTCGAAGCCCAAGTTCCAGAAGGGCAAGAAGCGCAAGACCAAGGAGAGCACTCCGCCCACCGAGCCGCCCGCGGTCGCTCGTACGTCCTCGCGTCCGGACATCGATTGGGGAGCGCTCGTCCCGCGCATCGTGGGCGGCGAGGTCGGCTCGCTCTCGCAAGTGGTGCCCGCGGCCCAGCGCTCCGGCGAGATCTCGCGCGAGCGGCTCGAAGCGCTCGACACCGGCGCACGCGAGCGGATCTTTCCGAAGGATGCAGAACCGAGCATCGTCGTCGAGCCCGACACCGAAGAGACGCCCGGCAAGCCCGCCGACCAGACGAAGCCAGCCGGAGGGATCGGTAGCAACGGCCACACGAAGTCCGCCCCCACGGTGATCGTGGAACCCGCCGCCGCGCGAGTTGATGCGAAGGCGAAGGCCGACGCTGATGCGAAGGCGAAGGCCGACGCTGATGCGAAAGCGAAGGCCGATGCCGATGCGAAAGCGAAGGCCGACGCTGATGCAGCCACCGCGAAGGCCGATGCCGATGCGAAGGCGAAGGCTGACGCTGATGCGAAGGCCAAGGCCGAGGCGGATGCAGCCGCGAAGGCGAAGGCTGACGCTGATGCGAAGGCCAAGGCCGAGGCTGATGCAGCCGCGAAGGCGAAGGCCGACGCTGATGCGAAGGCCAAGGCCGAGGCGGATGCAGCCGCGAAGGCGAAGGCCGATGCCGATGCGAAAGCGAAGGCTGACGCTGATGCGAAGGCGAAGGCCGACGCTGATGCGAAGGCCGACGCTGATGCGAAGGCCAAGGCCGAGGCTGATGCAGCCGCGAAGGCGAAGGCCGACGCTGATGCGAAGGCCGAGGCTGATGCGCAGGCCAAGGCCGACGCTGAGGTAGCCACCGCGAAGGCCGAGGCGGATGCGAAGGCCAAGGCCGACGCTGATGTAGCCACCGCGAAGGCCGAGGCGGATGCGAAGGCCAAGGCCGACGCTGATGCGAAGGCCGACGCTGATGCGAAGGCGAAGGCCGATGCCGACGCGAAAGCCGCGATCGATGCCAAGCGCGTCGAAGATGCCAAAGCGATCGCCGTTCCGCCTCCACGGCCGTCATCACCGACGATCGATCCGCCCGCGGTCGCTCGTTCGAAGACGCCCTCGGTACCACCACCGATCGTCCCCGTGATTCCGCGCACCAAGACGCCCTCGGCACCACCGCCGATCGGTGTTCCCGCGATTCCACGCACGAAGACGCCGTCGGCCCCACCGCCGATCGGTGTTCCCTCGATTCCGCGGACCAAGACACCGTCAACGCCGCCACCGATCGGAGTCCCCGCGATCATTCCGCGGACGTCCGGCGAAGCGCCCGCGACCGACGTGCTGCCCGTGATGGCGCCGACACCGCTGTCCGCGATCGCACCGACGCAGCTGACCTCGATCGCCCCGAGCGCGACCGAGTCGCCGGATGCGCCCGCGTTCTTGCGCACGCCGCCCTCGACGAGGATCGACAGCAAATTCGACGACAGCGACGAGGCGCATGCGACGGAGGTGTCGCGGGCGAGCTCACCGGCGATCGCGCGAACCAAGTCGCCATCGGTCCCACCGCCGATTCCCACCACGCCGCCGATTCCCGCGACGGCACCGATGTCCGCCGCGGAGCTGAAAGCGAAACGCGAGGCCGAGCAGGATGCCGAGGATGCGCGGCTACGCGCCGAGGCGGTCGAGCTCGCGAAGAAGCAGGCCGCCGCACGGGCAGCGGAGCAGGACAGGCAAGCGCGCGAAGCGATGGAGCTCGCGCAGCGATTGGCCGATGCACGCGCGAAGGCGCAGGCACCGCTGACATCGATCACGCCAGATCCCGACAGCGTTCCGATCACGCTCGTGACACCGGATCCAGATAGCAGCGTGCCGATCGCGTTGGCCACGCCGGATCCGGATGCCGTCGACGAGGAGATTTTGTGGCGGCAAGCGGAGGCGCGCGCACGAGCGGCCGCGGCGGATCAGAAGACGATGCCGGTGCCCAAGCTCGAAGCCGAAGATCTCGTGCGCGAGCTGCTCGGGCACAAGGTGACGATCGCGGAGACACCGATGACGAGCGTGGTCGTGCAGGAAGCGATCACCATCGATCGCTCGGTACAGACCGCGCGGATCGCGTCGTCGCAGATCATGACGGTGACCGAAGCGCCCGTCGCTGCCGCTGCTCCCGTCGCAGCAACGGTGGCGCCCGTGGCGACGCCAGCACCCGTGGCGGCGATCGATCAGAGCGCGGCCACCGAGCTGTTCGGAAAGCGCGAGCTCGCAGCACCGACGGAGATCGATGACGATCCGTCCGATGGCATCGTGCGCCACATTCCGACGGTGGAGACTGCCCCGCAGAAACGGCCGCCTCCACCGAAAGTCGAGATCCCTGATGATCGGCCCGGCGATCGCACGGGAGAGATCACGGCGGCCCGGAAGAAGCACGCGAGCAGACCACCGCCAAACGTGGAGCCCTCGATCCTGATCGAAGAGGTGGCGTCCGCGACGGCGGCCGATCTCGCCGCGGCGCACACGGCGGTGGCCGCGGCGGCCGTAGCGCAGGTGCCGGCCCCGAAGACAGCGGATCTCGCCGGCTCGGCGCTGGAGAAGTCGATCGCCGAGGTACGCCACGATGCCGCGATCGCGTTCAGTGATGCAGAGGAAGCGTTCTTCCGGCAGGGCTCCGAAAAGGAGAAGTCGACGACGTTTCAGGTCACGGGCCCCGTCGAGACGTTCGATGACCTCGACGATGACTACAAGCCCGTCGGATTTTGGGATCGCCTGCGCGGCAAGAAGCCCGAGAAAAAATAGACGCGGCTACTCGGGCGCGTCCCACGTGACTTCGATGCCGCCGCGCTCGCTCGATACGCGGAGGCGTACTTGCTTCACGTTCGGACCGAGGACGTTCGCTTCGCGGGGAAAGCGAAGGATGTACGCTTGCGCGAAGTCACCGAAGGCGGGGAACTCGGTGCGCACGACGAAGGCAGGGCGGCGATCTTTGATGATCTCGAGCGGCTCGACCTCGTTGCCGTTGGCGTCGAGGAGCATCACGCGCCACGTGCTCTTCTTGCCGCGGTCGAAGTCGTTCTCGCGGCGATCCCACGTGGTGACCATGAGCTCGAACTCGAACGGGCCCGCGGCTTCTGCCTTCGCCTGCGCGATGCGCTGATCGCGCGCGGCACCGACGAGACCGCGGTGCTCGGCATCGCGAGCGGCGTGGGCTGCACGCCATTCTGGCGACTTCAGCGTCGCGGCGAGCTCGAGCACTTCTTGGTAGGAGCCGCGCAGCGTGGCCTTGCGCGTCCAGTCGTCGGTGATGTCGAGGTAGTCGTCTGGATCGATCGCCGCTGCTGGAAAGTCCTCCGTCAACGGCTTGCGCACGACCGAGGCGCCGCAGGCGGCGAACGTCACGACAAGCAGAAGCGATACGACAACAGATGCGGCGGCTCGCAGCATGGTCAGCTATTGGGGAGAAAGTCGCGGCGCGTGAAGAGGGTGGTCAGCGGCGACTCGGCGACGACAGCCTCGCGTCCGCCTTCGAGCCGATCGACGAGCCCGAGAGAATGAACGACATGGAGCCCCGCGAGTCGCGCGCGTTCGATCGCTTTGAGCGTGGAGGCGCCCGTGGTGATGACGTCCTCGAGGATCACGACCTGCGCACCAGGCGCGAGCTTCGTGCTCTCGATCCATTGGTTCGTGCCGTGCCCCTTGGGCTCTTTGCGAACGATGAAGGCTGCGCGTGGATGGCCCGCGACGAAGCTCTGCAGCGACGTAGCGGTCGCGAGCGGATCCGCGCCGAGCGTGAGCCCACCGACAGCGACTGCGTCGGGTGCGACCTGATCGACGACCATGTGGAACAGCTCGCCGATCAGAGCGGCGCCTTCGGCGTCGAGGCTGACCTGTTTGCAGTCGATGTAGAAGTTGGACTTGAGGCCCGACGAGAGAACGACCTCTCGCTCCTGGAAGCCGCGCTCGCGCAGGAGCTCGAGGAGGCGGGTGCGCTTCGTCGCAAAACCTGGCCGATCGAGCAGTGTCTGCATCGACATCTCGGTGCACGCTACCACGCGAGGTCGTGGAACGGTCCGTTCACGACCGGGCCGAATTGACCGTGCGTAGATCACCCCCTAGAGTGCCGGGACTTCGTGCACCTCGTCGATGAAGCAGATGCCGTACCGGTTCGCTCCATGGCGGATCTCCTGGCGTATTTCGAGAGTGCTGGAAAGCCTGCTGCGCAGTGGCGCGTGGGCACGGAGCACGAGCTCGTCGGTGTGATCGCTTCGGGCGCCCACGTCGGCGAGGCGCCGCCGTACGAAGGACCGCATGGCATCGGCGCGCTGTTCGAGGCGTTCGCCAAGAACAGCGGCACGCCCGTGCGCGAAGACGGCTTCATGATCGCGCTCGCTCGCGGCGACACGCAGCTCACGATCGAGCCTGGTGGTCAGTTCGAGCTCGCGGCGCGGCCCGTCGCCGACGACAAAGACTTCGTCTCGGATCTGCAGGCATACGTCGCCGAGCTCGCTGCGGCGAGCAAGCCGCTCGGGCTCGCGTGGCTGTCGGTGGGCATGCGTCCGTTCGGAACACGCCTGTCGATTCCGTGGATGCCGAAGCAACGCTACGCCGTGATGCGTGACTACATGCCGACCGTCGGCTCGCGTGGTCTCGACATGATGGTGCGCACCGCCACGGTGCAAGCGAACCTCGATTTCGCCGACGAGGCCGATGCCGCGCACAAGATGCGCGCGCTGTACTCGGTCACGTCGATCCTCACCGCGCTGTGGGCGTGCTCGCCGATCGTCGACGAGAACGTGTCCGATTTTCAGTCGTATCGCGCGTGGATCTGGCGCGACACCGACAACGCGCGCGCGGGTCTCGTGCAGTTCGCGTTCGAACGCGACGACATCTTCACCGCGTACACGGAGTGGGCCCTCGACGTCCCGATGTACTTCATCTATCGCGGCGGCTACGTCCGCGTCCCCGCGGGCTTCACGTTCCGTCAGTTCATGGAGCGCGGTCTCGGCACCGAACACGCGACGCGCGCGGATTGGGCGCTGCACCTATCGACGCTGTTCCCCGAGGGACGCCTCAAGAAGTTCATCGAGGTGCGCGGTTGCGATTGCGGCTCGCTCGGCATGATCGCAGCGCTCGCTCCGATGATGCGCGGTCTGCTCTACGACACCACCGCGCGCACCGCCGCCATCGCGCTCACCGCGAAGCTCTCGTTCGAGGAGCGTCAAGCGCTCGCAGACGAGGTACCCGGCAAAGGGTTCGGCGCGAAGGCCGGTGACACCACGGTCGGCGAGCTCGCGAAGGAGCTCGTCGCGATCGCGAAGGACGGCCTGTCGCGCGTCGCGCCATCGGCGTTGTCACTCCTGGATCCCGTCGAGGAGATCGCGACGAGCGGTCGCACGCAGTCCGACGCGATCCTCGACGTGTGGAGCTCCACCAACGGTGATCGCAGCGCCGTGATCCGCGCGCTCGCACATCCGGGCCTCGACCCGGCGTAATCAGTCCTCGTCGTCGAAGTCGATCAGCACGCCGTCGTCGGTCGTCGGACGCGGAGCTCGTGTCTGTACGCGACCACTTGTCGATGCACGCTGGGCGCGCTGCGATCCGGTCCGCGGACGATTCGTTGGCGGGATCGTCGGACCGCGCTCGGTCTTCGCGTGGGGGATCGATAGATCGTCGAGATCGACATCGAGCGCCTCGAGCGCGGTCTCGAGGTCGTAGCCATCCTCGCCCTGCTGCGGCTGCGGCTGCGGCTGCGACGGTCGCAGGTAGCGCGGCTCGGCGGGAGGCGCCACCGCGTGGACATCGCTCTCGTCGAACTTGCTCAGCGGGGGAAATCCCTCGACCACCGGAGCCGCACGCGCGTACGCGGACGGCTTGTTGAAGTCCGCGTGCGGCGAATCGAAGTCGTCGTGAGGGATCTCGTCGCCCAACGAGAGCTCGTTCATCGGCTCGTACGCGTTCTGCGGCTCCTCGAACGCCGCCATCGCCTGGCGCGCGCTCAACTCCCGCGGATCGATGTGGAGCGGTGGCTCGTCTTCGTCCTCGTCGGGCGCGGGGGCTCGCGGGTGCTCGTCGGAGAGCTCGAGTCGCGCGTGGAAGTCAGGATCCGAGTGGCGCGAATAATCGTACGACGCGCGCGGCTGCGGCTCCGGCTCGGGTACCGGGTCGCGATCCGGATACACCGAGCCGCTGCCCGAGGCTTCTTCCTCGCCGTGCGACGCGAGCAAATCCGCGTCTTCCTCGTCGGCTTCCGCGAGGATCTCGAAGTCCTCGATCTCCTCGAGCTCTTCTTCGTTGTACTCGTCGGCCGCGGGCGCGGCAGATGCGGGCTCGGCGTACGCGGGCGCCGGATACGATGATGGCGCGAACCCGAGGTCATCGGGCTCCGAGTCCGCATCCGCGAGCTGTTGATCGAGGCTCGCTTCGATCGCCGCGGCGACCGAGGGCTCGGTGTACACGGGCGTGAGCTCGGGCTCGGCCTCGGGCTCGGGCGGCTCGGTACCGATCGCGGTGTGCTCGACCTCTTCGAAGTCGTCCTCGCCGAGCTGATGGATCTCGTCGGCGATCTGCTCGGGATCGACCTCGTGATCCTCGCCGGGCACGTCGTCCTCGTCGGACAGCGAGAACATCGGCGCGGGCGTTTCGACCGGCTCGACCTCGGTGCTCGCGGCTACAAACGATGGCTGCTCGGTATCGGGAGACGCGACGGGCTCGGGCGGCATCGCCTCGACGGGCGTTGGCTCCGGGTCGGCCTCGGGCATCGTGCGCGCGGGCATCGCTTCGGCACGCTCGCCATCGCCCTCGACGACACGCTCACTCTCGACGACACGCTCACTCTCGACGACACGCTCACCCTCGACGGCCCGTTCATCATCGACGATGGAGGGCGCATCGGGCTTCGCCTCGACGGGCTGAACTTCCTCGACGGAAGACGCTTCCTCGACGGAGGACGCTTCCTCCACGGACGTCGCCGCGACAGACTTTGCCTGGACGGACCGCGAGTCCTCGACGGGCGGCGGCGGAGCCCACCCTCGACGAACCGCAGCACCGCCGAGCTGGCGCGCGAGCTCGGCCGATGCGGCTTCCACGCTGATCTCGATCGGCGCCGATCCGCTATCGCGCAGCGCTTCGAGCTCCGCGTCGATGTCGCTGCCCGCGAGCGCGCGGGCCATCGCCATGACCGCGGCGACGTCGACCTCGTCGTCGAGCCCGGGCAGGTTCACCGTGACCGCGGCGACGGGGCCCGAGGCACGATCGATCACCTCTTGCAACGCCGGTCGCTTCCTCCGCGGTGCTTCGGGGGCGAGCGCGGACACGGTGTGCACCTTCGCGATCGCGATCGGCCCCGATGCACGGCGCGGCGCGGTCAGCACGCGTGACTGCTCGGGCTCCTTGCGCGGAATCGGCGCGCTCTCGAAGATCGGCGAGCTCTCGCGGACCGGGCCGCTGTCGAGGATGGGCGCGCTGTCGCGACCGGTGCCGTCGCGAACCTCGAAGCTCGGCGCACTATCGCGCGTGCCGCCGCGACTCGGCGCGCGGTCGATCGTCGTCGCGCCTGCGGGGATCGGCGTGGTCTCGACGGGGCCGGACACGAGGATCGGCGCGGTGTCGATCGTCGTCGGAATCGCGGTCGGGATCGGCGACGGCGCGGAGCCGGCGCCCGTGTCCTGCGAGGCCTTCGCGGCATCGATATCGTGCGGCATCGGAATCGCCACGTCGGGCAGTCCGAGCTCGCGGCGCTTCGCGAGGATCTTGAGGATCACGTCGCGGCTCTCGCGGGTCACGCGCGTGAGCTCGATCGCCATGCCGAAGGCCGCGCGTGGCTGATCGGGATCCACGGCCTTCGCCGCGCGCACCTTGCCGAGCCCGGTGATGACGACCTTGTCATCCGCGAGGCGCAGCTCGAACTTCACCTCGGCGCCGACCGCCTGCAGGGTCTTCGTGGGCAGGAACAGTCCGGACTTGCCGACGTTCGGGGCAAACCTCGCCGCCAACGTCTCGACGTCGTCGTAGCGGAGCTTGATCCGCAGCACGACCGGAGCGGGTCGTGCCCCGCTTGGATCGTCGGGCGGCATGAACAACTAATTATCGGGCTCCGACGAGACTTGGACAACTTGTACTCGGATCCCAATTTCGGACGTCCGGACGGGTGGCCTGATTTCGGCCGGTTGCCGGGGAGGCCGGGCGGCGATTCGCCGCGCGACTAGTTTCCGACTTCCCAGGTGCCCTGAACCGAGATCCACGCGCCGTCGCGCTCTTCCCAGCGCGGCTCGCGATAGCGATAGCCACGGCGCTCGCGCTCGTAGTGGCCCGGGACCCACACCCATTGGTCGCCCTGCCAGTTCCAGTTGCCGCGCACCCACAGATAGCCGGCGCGGTTGTCGTACCGCTCCACGCGCACCGCGGGCGGCGCGCTCGACGGACCGACGGTGATCCAGCCGCCGTCGACGCTCACGTAGACGCCGTCCTGCTGCTCCCAGCGCGGCTCGCGCCAGCGATAGCCACGACGCTCGCGCTCGTAGCGACCACCGACCCAGACGTAGTCATTGCCGTTCCAGTCCCAGTGACCGCTCACCCAGACGTGACCCGGGCGACGCTCCCAGCGCTCGACGCGCATCGCGGGCGGCGCGCGGTGAGCGCGGCGGCGATCGAAGCGATCCTCGCGACGCTCGCGGCGATCGTCGCGCCGATCCTCGCGGCGCTCGCGGCGATCCTCGCGGCGTTCGCGGCGATCCTCGCGGCGTTCTTCGCGGCCGCGCGACCAGCGATCGGCGATCGCGGGCGACGTCGTTCCAACGATCAGTGCGGCGATGAGTAGACGTTTCAGGTGCATTCGCATCAGTTCCCTCCCTCGGACGAAGGGCAACACTAGCGCACCTCTATGTAGGGATGCATGGCCCGAGGTGGCGGCCCAGCTACGCGTGCTCTTCCACCCACTTGCGCGCCGCATCGAGCGCAGCGGGAACCGCCGCCGCGTCTTTGCCGCCGCCCTGCGCCATCTCCGGCTTGCCACCCGCGCGACCGCCGAGCTGCTGCGCGATCTCGCCTAGCAGCTTCCCCGCCTGCACCTTGCCCACGAGATCCTTTGTGACCATAGCAACGAGCTTCACCTCGGCACCGCCGGTGCCCGCGAGCACGACGACGCCCGAGCCGAGCTTGTCGCGCAGCTGATCGCCGGTGTCGCGCAACACCTTCGCGTCGTCGACCTCGATCGCCGCCGCGAGCACCTTGATGCCCTTGATCATCACGGCCTCGGCCATGAGGTCTCGACCACCGCCACCCGAGGCGAGCTTCTGCTTCAGCTTCTCGATCTCGCGCTCGAGCGCCTTCACGTCTTCGCGCGACTTCTCGTACCGCGCGGCCACCTCGAACAGCGGCGACTTCATCTGCGCCGCCGTCTTGCCGAGCTCGTCCTCGAGCTTGCGCAGATACTCGAGCGCGCCCGCACCGGTGACCGCCTCGATGCGGCGTACGCCCTGTGCGACGCCGCCTTCGCTGACGATCTTCATCAGGCCGATGTCGCCTGCACGCCGGACGTGGGTGCCGCCGCAGAACTCGAGCGACTCGCGTCCGATGTGAACGACGCGCACGACGTCGCCGTACTTCTCGCCGAACATCGCGACGGCGCCCTTCTGCTTCGCCGCTTCGATCGGCAGCGTCTCGATTTCCGAGTCTACGTTCGCGCGGATCTCCGCGTTGACGAGATCCTCGACCCGACGCTTCTCGTCCTCGGTCATCGGCTTGCCGTGCGCGAAGTCGAAGCGCAGGCGATCCGGAGACACCAACGATCCCTTCTGCGCGATGTGATCGCCGAGCACCTTCTTGAGCGCGTGGTTCAACAGGTGCGTCGCGGAGTGATTCGCACGGATGCGCTCGCGGCGATCGTCGTCGACCGTGAACGCCACCTTGTCGCCGACGTGGATCGATCCCTCGACGACCTCGCCGAACAGCACGTGGACATCGCCC
>Ga0154020_10001993_pt1 | contig 24997 bp, 22 predicted proteins | sample Klosneuvirus_201_FD_109709 | JGI IMG/M metagenome (GOLD analysis project Ga0154020, IMG submission 109709) | Active sludge microbial communities from wastewater, Klosterneuburg, Austria - Klosneuvirus_20160825_MG | ecosystem: Engineered > WWTP > Aerobic digester > Activated sludge | place...
CGAACCTGCCCGACGGGCTGCTTTCCTTGTAAATAAAAATGCAACTTCCTGTTTTCAAGGAAATTGCATTTGTTTAATGTCGGGATACCAGGATTCGAACCTGGGACCCCCTGCTCCCAAAGCAGGTGCGCTACCGGACTGCGCTACATCCCGAAGAAAATAAAGGCCCGCTATGTAGTGCGGACCTTGCGGATGGGGCGGGATTCGAACCCGCGGTACAGGGTTACCCGTACGTCGGTTTAGCAAACCGGTGGTTTCAGCCACTCACCCACCCATCCGAGGGGTTTGCCAAAAAGCGAGCGCAAAGGTAGGCGCTTGATCTTTGAATTGCCAACAAACTTTCTAACTTTTTACTAAGACTTTGTGTGCGCTGCAATCTTGGGCTTAAATTACGTGTTCAGGCTCATGTTGATCTTCTTTTCCAGATCCGATACGGTATCGCGAAAGATCATATCGGTATCCATCATATCCTGAACGGCTTTACACGAGTAGATGACGGTGCTGTGATCCCGGCCGCCGAAAGTTTCGCCGATTGCCTTCAGGGACTTGTTTGTCATCTTTTTGGCAAGGAACATGGACAGCTGCCGTGCAATAACGATGTTTCGTTTGCGGGTTTCCTGGTGTAATCGTTCAACGGGTACGTTGAAGTGCTCTGCTACGAGTGTCTGAATGAATTCGACCGTGATCTCTTTGTTGATCGTTTTCACAAAATTGCGGATCACCTCTTTGGCCAGTTCAATATCTACATCGCGGCGGATGAGTGTTGATTGCGCCAACAGGCTGATCATGACACCTTCCAGTTCCCGGATATTGTTTTTAATATTGTAACAAATGAACTCCAGCACATCGTTGGGGATGTCTACGCCCTCCTGTTCCATTTTCGCCCCCAGGATAGCCATTCTCGTTTCCAGGTCCGGGGCCTGCAAGTCGGCGCTAAGGCCCCACTTGAACCGGGATGTAAGCCGATCTTCGATCCCTTCCAAATCCTTTGGCGCCCGGTCGGAAGTTAGGATGATCTGCTTGCCGTTCTGGTGCAGTTGGTTGAAGATGTGGAAAAAGATCTCCTGGGTTTTTTGTTTGCCGGACAAAAACTGGATGTCGTCAATGATGAGCACATCAATCATCTGGTAAAAATTCACAAAATCATTCACGGCGTTATTTTTTATCGCCTGAATGATTTGATTGGTGAATTTTTCCGCAGAAACGTACAGTACTGCCTTGTTCGGGAAACGCTGAACCACTTCATTTCCGATTGCGTGTGCGAGGTGCGTTTTACCCAAACCAACATCACCAAAAATAACTAACGGATTAAACGCGGTACCGCCGGGCTTTTTGGCAATAGCCATGCCTGCATTGCGAGCCAGCCGATTGCAGTCACCCTCAATAAAATTGTCGAACGTATAATTGTACTTGAGCTGTGGATCAACTTTAATGCGACGTATTCCAGGGATAACGAACGGATTTTTGATCATTTCGGCATCGAATACGCCGGGCACCGGTTCGTTGTCTTTCTCCGACGAAGGCCTGTTGTTGGGCTGCTCCACGAGGGGCGGTGGAGATTTCGCCGCACCCTCCATAATATGGTAGAGCAAACGCCCGCGCTCGCCGAGTTCTTGCCGGATGCTCGTCTTGAGCAGCTGCACATAATGTTCTTCCAGCCACTCATAGAAAAACTTGTTAGGCACCGAGATGGTCAACTCGTTGTTGTCCAGCCGAACGGGCCGGATCGGCTCAAACCACGTTTTAAAACTCTGTGGCGTTACGTTTTTTTTGATGATACGCAGACAACCGTCCCATACCATCAGGCAATCCTTTGTCATACCCATGATGGTGCATTTGGTGCAGAATGGAAATCCCACAAAAAACTGTTACGAAAATCACATTTATCGAGACAGGGTGACAAAGTTTCCACTTTTCCTGCAAACCCCGAAACGGAATCTTCTTTTTTCGACAAAAAAATTTTAACCAAATAAGGGGGGCTACTGTCGCTGACGGAAGGGTGTTAGGATGAGTCTTGAGAATCAGGTTGATAGGTGGCCGATCAAACAAATTCATTTAATTATTTGCTTTTATTTTAATTTTTTCAACACATTTCTTTTAATTAAGCCCGCGAGTTGAAAAAATCAAAATATTCGTTCGAGGGGTTTCTTGGGCAAATTTACTCTGTTGTTGGGCTGTGTGCATGAAAAAAAGCAGTCTGCAATATGCTGAAGGCAAAGTCTATGCGATAAATGGTGACCCGCTACCGCACTTCCTGTTCCAGTTGGCGAGTTGCATAAGATTCGGTGGCTGATTGAAATTAAGAACGAAATTTGATCGTAAAAGAATTGTTATTCTGTGTTTTGATGGTAACCTTATCGTAACCAGTATGTTAGGGCAATATTAAAAAAGGCGACCTGCTTCCATACGAATTGCAATAATGGCCCGGTGCAATGGAGTAGGGCCTTCTTGTTCTTCGAGAAGGGCGAATATCCGTTTCACTAATTCTTCAGCATCTGCTTTATTGTCTAAATCCTCTGCAGCATTTGTGACCAAGGTCAAGGTCTGTTCTCTTGCCAAGGTCAAGATTCGCCAAAGCGTTTCGGAGACAAAGAGTTGTTGGGAAGTATTATGTTCGAACTCTTGACTGATACTGAGTAGTAGTGCGCCCATTAAGTCACCGACCCTCATTCCCGGGGTACGAATGCGCAACAAGGTGTTGGGCAACGACACGCGGTCGCACAACAGGGTCAGCCTTTCATACGCTTGCAATCGAAGTGGTAAGGTGATTTTTTGTGCATCCTGTTGCAAGAGCATTCGATCCATGCGCTGCCGTTCATCGAGCAACATCTTGAGCATGTAGTACGCCGTAAAGAATACAATTAAGGCGGGTATGGTGAATTTCAAAAGTTCGAGGAAAAGACTCATGGTACGGTTGCGATCACAGTTTTGATAAAAGGGCGGCAAAGGTAGTCAGCACATTTGAACATTAAGGCCCTTCATTGCGTTAATTGCTCGTATTTTTGGGCCCTACAATTTTGTTCATCTCATTTATGGATACAGTACTTGAAACAGCCATTTCAGCCCCCATCGGTTTAACGGATGGTGCCATGGAACAATTGCAACAAATTCGCCATCAGGAAAAAATTCCGGAAGATTATGGCCTGAGAGTTGGCGTAAAAGGAGGGGGATGCTCCGGCTTTTCCTATATCCTGGGTTTTGATATGCCGCAGGAAAACGATGATATTTTTGAAATAGGCGGCCTGAAGGTGATCATGAATAAGGCCCATGCCATTTACCTGATCGGCATGGAAGTGGACTTTGTCAACGGGCTGGACAACCGTGGATTCACATTCAACAATCCTAATGCTACGTCCACTTGCGGCTGCGGCACCTCGTTTTCCGCCTGATCAGCCTCCTGTCTTTTACAGAGAATGCCAAACGCCGCGGAGTCAACTCTACATGTAAAAAAGTAGAATTGACTCCGCGGCGTTTGGCATTCTCTGTAGTAAGGGACTTCAATCACTCAAATTCTACAACAAAGGTCTTTTTGTAGCCTTTTGTCGCGGCCTTCTTCTGCTGTGCTTCCGCTTCTTTGCGTGTAGCAAATGGCCCTACAATGAGTTTGAATGAAGCAGCTACGTTGGACTCTTCGTGGTTTACAATCACTTTACCAGGCCATGTGGACTGTAACTTACCGACCTCCTGAAAGAGAAATTCAGAATTGGTGAGTACAGCCATCTGAAGTCCATAACCTTGATTTTTTACAGTTTTGATCTCGATTTGGTATAATTCGGAGATTTGTACCTTGCTTGAAGCCGTTTCTGCGGGTATTGCTTGCGGGCTTGTGGTGACGGTACTGTACGTCGTGGGCGCTACTAACGTGGCCTGTCTTTCTGTTTTCTTGCCCTTGACCAACTGGGTGGTAGCAGCCGAAGCAGAGGAAACGCGCGAAGAGCTGGCGTATGAGACCGGTTCCAGATTAGCAGGCAGCGTTTTAGTTGAATAGGTGACTGGCCGAGCCGTAGCCGGAGTAGGGTCAACGGGTTCAATCTTTACTTTCGTTACTCCGTCCCGGATAAGCCCGATAGATTCGGCTGCCTTACGCGAAATATCAACCACGTAACCGTCCATGAACGGTCCACGGTCGTTTACGCGTACAACGACGGATTTCTTGTTGTCCAAACGAGTTACTCGAAGATTTGTCCCAAAGGGCAGCGATTTGTGCGCGCAGGTGAGCTGGCCTTTGTCATACGGCTCGCCACTGGAAGTTTTACGCCCATGCAGGGCGTCGGCGTAGTACCCACACTTGCCATATTCTTCCTGAGTGCTTTGGGCGTTGACATTTGTGAACGAAGTGGCAGAAAAGGCAAGAATGCCGGCGAGGAGGATCAAAGATTGGCGCATCATGCTGTAGTTTTGTTGTTAAGAATCGTGAGCAAAGGTAAGTGGCCTTGTTCCGGAAATGCAACAGAAATTGATGATCGGCTTGATTTTCAGATATTTGAAGCCGCTTTTGGGGGATCAAACATTCCCATAACGCAATACGAAACGCTTTCTTGGATTTCCATGGAAAAAAATAACGCACTTAACCGACAACGCACCATATATATTAATGGTGCCGCAGGCGTTCGGCAACCCTTGCCGTTCGACTTTTCGAGGCTGGAACAAATGGCCCGGAAACGAATGAATGCCAGCGCATGGGCCTACATCGCCGGCGGCGCCGGGCGCGAAACAACGATGACTGCAAACACGGGCGGTTTTGACCGTTGGCGTATTGTACCCCGTATGTTGCGTAATGTGGAACAACGCGACATTTCAACCACTCTTTTCGGAAAACCAATGTCGGCACCATTATTTTTAGCCCCGGTGGGCGTTTTGGAGATGGTACACCAGGAAGCGGATCTGGCAGTAGCACAAGCAGCCGCTTTGTCCGGCATTCCTTACATTTTTTCCAACCAGGCTTCGGTTCCGATGGAGGTTTGTGCCGGTGCCATGGTGAATGCTCCGCGCTTTTTTCAACTTTATTGGAGCCGCTCCGATGAACTGGTGATTAGTTTTTTGCAGCGCGCCAAAGCATGCGGATGCGCCGGTATCGTGGTGACGCTAGACACAACCATGCTGGGCTGGCGTACCCGCGACCTGGATATGGCCTCCCTCCCGTTTCTGAAAGGCATGGGGATCGCTCAGTACACCTCCGATCCGGTTTTCCAAAAATTAATGGAGCAATCCGACATCACCCCGAAAACCAAAACAAAAGTTACGTTGACAGCCATTCGTACGCTACTCAGTGCCACCCGAAATTTTCCAGGGCCATTTTGGGTCAATTTGCGCAACGGCGCCGGGTTGCGGGCTGTACGCACGTTCATCAGCATGTACTCGCGTCCGAACATCACATGGGCCGACCTGCCTTTTTTGCGCAAACACACCGATTTGCCCATCATCCTGAAAGGAATTTTACACCCCGATGATGCGCGCAAAGCATTGGACTATGGTGTGGATGGAATTTACGTTTCCAACCACGGCGGACGGCAGGTGGATGGCGCAATCGCAGCAATCGAAGCCTTACCCGGCGTAGTCGAGGCAGTTCGCGGAAAAGTGCCCATTCTGATTGACAGCGGTTTCCGGGGTGGTGCGGACGTGTTCAAGGCCCTGGCCCTAGGGGCAGATGCTGTGGGAATTGGCCGCCCATATTGCTACGCGTTGGCGCTGAACGGACAAGCCGGAGTGGATGACCTGCTGGCCAACTGGATGGCCGATTTTGAACTGACCATGGGGCTTGCCGGCTGCAAAAATATCGGCGAAGTGCAGAAAGCCGAATTGGTCGCGGCACCCTAAGGCTGCCTAATCCAGGTCGGCAAAAAACTTTCGCAGATCGGTAGCGTCCTTGGCCTTGATGCGCCCCGACAGGATGAGCCGTATTTCGCGGCGGCGGGCAGCACTTTCGTATAATGTTTGCTCTTCGCTCGAGAGCGGTACCACCGGTGGCACCTCAACAGGTGTTTTGCGCGAATCATCCAACGCAACAAACGTAAAATATGCGTGGTTGCAGCGCCGCGGGTTCTGGCCTTTAATATCGTTGGCAAATACCTCGACGTAAATTTCCACAGAGGTGCTGAATGCGCGCGTCACGCTCGCCTCCAGCGTGATGACCTCGCCGAGAAGGATGGGTTTTTGGAAAGAAATGTTGTCTACAGCAGCGGTCACGACATGCGCTTCGCAGTGTCTGCCGGCGCAAATTGCCGCCACAATGTCCATCCAGCGCATCAAATATCCTCCCATCAGATTGCCCATGGGATTGGTATCATTGGGCATGATCATTTCGGTCATGACCGTATGGCTGTCGGACACTTTTTTGGGTTCGAGCGAACGGGTAGGCATGATGGTTGATTGGTTTACTGGTTGATTGGTTTACTGGTTGATTGGTTTACTGGTTGATTGGTATTGCGAATTACTTGACTCGTACCAAAGCGAGATTGCTCCGCATGGCCCACGCGTACCCTCCGAACAACACCGCCGAAAAGAAGAGGTCTCCCAAAACAGTATTACCGAAAAACGGCAGACCTGCCGTATAGCAGAGCATCAGACCATCAAAAGTTTTCGGGTACAAGGCCGTTTCATACCAGGTGCTGAAATTGGAGACCAGAAAAAACAACACAGAGGCGCACAGGCTGGCTACAACTACGTTTTTGATGCCAATTTTATGGTGCAACAGCACTCGGCCCAGGAGGATTACCAGGGCAAAGGCTACATAAATCCATCCGGAACTTACCCACGCAAACCCTTCGTAATATTGAGCGTACACGACATTGTTGAGGAGCAAATCGCTTAGGAACAGCGCCACGAACGGTACCACAAACATCAGCCAGCGACGGTCGAAAACGGCGGCGCCGAATAAACCAATGGCTGCGATAGGCGTGAAATTTTGCGGGTGTGGCAGCAGCCGGGAAACAGCAGCAAGTATAATGAGGACAAGTGCAATTCGGTATTTCATAATGTTGGATTTGGTCAACTTGAACAGCCGCAAAGATAGGGCGGCAAAACCTACGCTCGGTGATCCCGACGGAGCGTTTTTCCAAAAAACCTGTGCCGGGTATTTCCCGTGCTGTATCATTGCCCGAAACTACTTATTATGCAGAAACAAACGCTCCTCTTTTCGTTCTTCTTGATTGTAATGGCCTGCCTGGCTTCCAATGCCAACGCCCAGCCGGAACGCTGGCAGCAACACGCCAACTACGAGATGTCCATTGATATGGACACCGATAAACACCAATACGAAGGTAACCAACGCCTTACGTACACCAACAACAGCCCGGACACCCTCCACAAAGTATTTTACCATCTGTACTTCAACGCCTTTCAACCGGGCAGCATGATGGATGTACGCTCGCGCGCCATCGAAGACCCCGACCGGCGAATTGGCGACCGTATCCAAAAACTCAGCCCCAAAGAGCAAGGCTGGATTAAAGTCGGTTCTCTCCGCCAGAACGGCGCCAAAACGACATTCGAAACCAACGAGACAATCCTGGAAGTCTCGCTTGCCGAACCGATCCTGCCCAACAGCACGTGCGTACTGGAAATGGAATGGGAGGCCCAGGTGCCTTTTCAAATCCGGCGCTCGGGCCGAAACAGCAGCGAGGGTATTGACTATTCCATGGCCCAATGGTATCCCAAACTTTGTGAGTACGATTATCAGGGATGGCATGCCAACCCCTACATCGCCCGGGAGTTTTACGGCGTTTGGGGCGATTACGATGTCAAAATCCGAATGGACAAAAACTTTGTGATCGCAGCAGGCGGCTACCTTCAAAACCCGCTCGAGATCGGCTACGGATACGAACCCGAAGGGGCGATCGTCGAGCGCCCATCGGGCAAAAAACTGACCTGGCACTTTAAAGCGCCCAACGTGCATGATTTTGTTTGGGCAGCCGACACCGACTACACTCACACCAAAATAACAGCCGATGACAATACCACGATGCACTTTTTTTGGCAAAAAGGCCGGGGGTACGACGCGCAATGGGAAGCCCTTCCGGCGATCATGAACCGTGCCCGTACCATTATCAACGAACGTTTTGGAGCATATCCGCACCAGGAATATGCTTTCATTCAGGGCGGCGACGGCGGTATGGAATATCCCCTGGCCACACTCATCACCGGAAACCGGCCGCTGACCAGCCTCGCCGGCGTCAGTATACACGAACATTTACACTCCTGGTATCAGATGCTGCTCGGTACCAACGAAAGCCTGCATGCCTGGATGGATGAAGGATTTACTTCCTACGCGGAAACTATTGTGGAAGAACAATTGACCGCCGAAGGGCTTTTGACCGGGCGGGCCCCGAAAGAAAACCCGTTTGAAGGAAACTACGACACCTATCGCAAACTTGCGCAAAGCGGCAAGGAAGAACCCCTTTCCACGCACGCCGACCGGTTCAAGACCAACTATGCCTACGGTAGGGCGGCGTATACCAAAGGCTGCGTATTCCTGCACCAGTTGGGGTACATTATCGGAAAAGAAAACCTTGCGGCAGGGCTGCTTCGTTATTTCGATACCTGGAAGTTCAAACACCCCAACCCGAACGACTGCATCCAGGTGTTTGAAAAACAAAGCAGCCTCGAACTGGATTGGTATCTGGAGGACTTTGTGCACACCACCAACACCATTGACTACGCCATCCAATCGGTGGAAAAAGAAGGACGAAAAACCACCTCGGTCGTAGTCGAACGCAAGGGCAACATGGCCATGCCGTTGGACATCGTGGTGAGCTACGAAAACGGCAAACAGGAAATTTTTTATGCCCCCCTGGAACGCATGCGCGGCAACAAACCGGCTGAGTCCGACCTCCCACGAACCATCTTGCCCGACCACCGCTGGGTAGACACTACGTTTTCATTCGAAATCCCCGAACGTTTGGACCGGATTGTCAAAATTGAGATAGACCCATCCCGTCGCTTGGCAGACCTCGATTTGGAAAACAACGTGTGGGAGGCGGAAAAATAAGTCGCCGCACAGGTGTTTGAAAAAAATTTTCCGATGTGTATGCAGCGTTTTGGCTGTTGCTGCATAATGCAAACGACAGCGCGCGCATCGGCTAACTTTTTCAATTTTACAAAACATGAATCGTACCTATAATTTCCTGATTTTCTTGGCGGCAATATCCGCTGCACTCTTTTTCGGTGCTTGCCGGAAAGATAAAATTACCGAAGACGAAACCATCACAGGCCCCGGGCCTGTCATACTCGTCGAAGCCGGCGTTACCGGCCTTGTAACCGACGAATCGGGCAGTCCGGTGAGCGCCGCCGATGTGTACCTCGGCAGCAAACACACCCAAACCGATGAACACGGATTTTTTCAACTCTCGGGCGTGCTCAATTCCGCGCTTCCGGTCGTCCGGATCGAAAAAGCGGGCTATTTCCCCTCATTGGCCGGCTTTTCGGCCAAGGCAGGCAAGAGCGGTCGCGTGAAAGTGACGTTACAGGCCAGGTCGTCCGCAGCACAGTTGAACGCCTCGTCGGGTGGAACAGTGACTGTTCCGGGCGGCGGCAAAGTGGTTTTCGCCCCCAATGGATTTGTGGACGCTGCCGGCCAACCGTATGACGGCGCCGTCATGGTGTATGCCACGTATCTCGATCCCACAGCGGCGGACATTGACCACCTGATTCCGGGCGGATTTTTGGGCCGCAGTGCGGCGGGCGAAAACCAGATTTTAACCAGTTTTGGTATGGTGCACGTGCTGCTGGAAACGCCCTCCGGGCAAAAAATCCAGATCAACAAACCGGCCGAAGTAACCATGCCGGTGCCCAACGACCGGCTCTCCAAAGCGCCGGCTACCATTCCGCTTTGGTACATAGACGAGGCTACAGGCTATTGGAAAGAAGAAGGTTCGGCAACCCTGCAGGGCAATACCTACGTCGGTTCGGTTACCCACTTTTCCTGGTGGAACTGCGACATCGGCTCCGGCTACGTCCGCATGAGCGGCAGAATCCGCCTGGGTTCCGAGCATCCCTACGTGGTCTTGCGCGTTACCCAAAACGGCGGCCTTAGTGCCACTACAACACCCGACGAGGACGGCAACTTCAGCGGCGGCGTGCCGGCCAATGAAACATTTCTGTTCGAGGCCATCAACGAATGCGGCGACGTGGTGTATTCTACCACCTTAGGCCCGTATAGCAGCGAAACCGATATCGGTATTATCTCAATCACCTGGACAACAAACAACTGGATTAATGTGACCGGTAATTTGGTGGACTGCAACCAGCAACCCGTGACCAATGGGTTTGTGTCCTTTCGGACAAACGGCGCCCAATCTGCAGCGTATTTCCCGATCCAGGTAGATCCGGTAACGGGTGCATTCTCCGGTACTATCGTCAATTGCAGCGGAACCGAAGTCACCATCACGGCAATAGATATTGACGAACAACTGAGCAGCGACCCGGTCACTATGCCGATCAGCCCGGATGTGGATTTCGGTGCAGTAACCGTTTGCGACAACCCGGTCACCATTGGTATGACAATTGAGTTTCCGGACGGATCAACCAAGTATATTCCTATAAATTATGCCCAAATGGAAACGGACTCTTCTCTGGGGGATTTGTACAAAATTGTCGCCACAGACAACCAGGGCAACGGCAACAGTATGCAGTACGACCTCATATTCCTGAACTGGACCGGGAACCCCAGCAACCCTAATTGGGCAATGTCTTCTCAGTTCACACCAACTGGAAGTCCTGTGTATTACGAGATTTCAACTCCGAACAACTCCATTCAGGCATTAGCCTTGGGAACACAATCCGGCGAGCAAATCATCTTCCACCTGACAAATGTTACGGTACACGAGAATCCATCGGGAACCTCGTTTCCACAATGCAATATCACCATCTCCGCGATCCTTCAATAATCCCTGACCCTCCATGCACGAAGCCCATCTCCTGCACTTGATCGAAGGCTGCCGGCAAGGCAAACCACCTGCGGAAGAAGCCCTGTTCCGGCGCTTCGCTCCCAAGGTCGTCTCCGTCGCCCGGCGCTATGCGACCGACGAGCCGCAAGCCCTCGATTTTGTGCAGGAGTGCTTCGTCGTGGTTTTTGAAAAAATCAACCGCTATGATCCCCACCGCGGCGATTTCGAGCCTTGGCTGCACCGCCTAAGCGTCAACGTAATTCTGCAAATCCTTCGGAAAAACAAATCAACTCAGGCAACAGTAGAACTGCCGCCCGAACTGCCCGACGGCGACCTATGGGAAATGGAACCGGACATACTCGATGCGGAAAAAATTCTCGAAGCCGTCCGCCAACTGCCGCCGGGATACCGCGAAGTGTTCAATCTCAGTGTATTCGAGGAATGGCCCCACCGCGACATTGCCGAGACACTCGGTATCAGCGAGAGTAGTTCCCGATCCCAACTGGCCCGCGCCAAACAATGGCTGAAACAAAAACTTACACAAGCGACACGACACTATGAGCAAGGATTGGTTTGAAAACGCCCTGCGCGACAAGTATCCCGCCGAAGCGCACGACTTCGACACGGATGCGGCATGGACTGCCCTCGAAGCCCGTCGCCGTAAGAAACGGCGCCGTCCGTTCGTATTCTGGTGGACGTCAGCACTCGGTATTTTGCTGCTCGGAGCCGCAGGCATAGCCCTCTGGCATTCGGGCGATGATAGGACACCGGCTGACCCAATCATAAACAAGCGACCCGTAGAAATTTTGAACGACAAGTCTCCGGTTGCTGCTACAAAAACACCACGGAATCTTGTAGGTATAGGCACGAATGCGACCCGACAAACGGATCGTCAAGCGGAACGGGTGGCTCTGTTTGTCGCGACAACCCCACCCCCGGCTCCTCCCCCGAAGAGGAGTGGAGACGTAACCATACATCCGTACCGACAAATGAAGAACATGCCGATTGAGAACGACTCGCGTCTTTTCTCTTCCTCAGGAAATGAAAGCAATCTACGGCACCCCTCCCCTTCGGGGGAGAGCCTGTCCCGTACTTTAGTCGGGAGGCCGGGGGTACCAAGCCCGGAGCTGCAGCATCCCTTTCTCGCCCTCCCATCGCTTCTTCATGACATTCAGCCGTTGAAAACACCTGCCGCCGTTTTTCCCGAAATACCCGCCTTCATACCCGGGGAACACAAAAAACTCCCAAAATCCAAAGAACTGCGTTGGTGGATTGGTGCGTCGGCGCACTATGGCCTGAGCGTGGTCAGCCGAAGTGGTTCGGTTGATTATCTGAAAAAACGCGATTCCGAGGAAACGTCGCTGGACATGTTTCAGGTGGGGCTGGACGTTCGCCGGTACCTGAATCCGCGATTTTTCCTGCAATCGGGTGTTTATTTCACGCAGTGGACCGATATGCGCGAACGATCGTTCAAAGAATCGTTTACTATGGTGGACTCCAATTACCTCATTGCCCGGCTCATCAAAGCCGACGGCACCATAGAAGACGTTTACGGCACGGCCGACATCGTGCACACCCGGACCGTCACGGAAGAAACATACAACCGGTATAGCCTTGTGGAACTGCCCCTGCTTGCCGGCATTTCCTGGCCGGTGGGCGAGCATTGGCGCCTGGACGGCGCACTCGGTCCGGTGTTCGGCCTGCTTTCTACCCGCTCCGGCGCCATCTCCGGCGACCAAATCGGAACAAACCTGCCGTTGGAAAATGCCCCGTACCGCAACAGTGCTACATTTTCAGGTATGATGCGACTCGAGTGGTTATACGCTACCCGTGACTGGTCCGCCGGTTTGGGAATCATGGGGCGTATGGCACTGAACGATTGGGCTGAAACGAACCCGCTTTTTTCCGAAAAACGCCACGCCTTCGGGGCCGGGCTGGTTTTCCGAAAAGCGCTTCGGTAGAACTCCGGAACGGTATCGCGTTGGGTTTTCCGAATTCTGGGTAACATTGTGCTGCCAAAGCCTGTGTGACAAAAGTCAGGCTGCCGGAAAAAATGTCCATGCCCAATACCATCGTCATCGTCGGGGCGGGCCGCATTGCGTCCCACCTGGGCAAGCGCCTTCGTGCAAAAGGCCTGCGCGTTGCGCAAGTGCTGAACCGCACTGCTGACACGGCACGCGAATTGGCCACAGAACTCCGGGCAGATTGGTCCGACGACTGGTCCGACATACACCGGAATGCCGATTGGGTGCTCGTGGCCGTCCGGGATGATGCCATCGAAAGGGTAGGGGAGTCTCTCGCTCCTTTCGTGCCGGATGCCTTGGTCACGCACACCTCCGGCGCTACGCCGGGTATTGTTCTTGCGCCGTTTTTCGACCGCTATGGTGTGTTTTACCCGCTACAATCTTTCTCTATGGAACGCACGCCCATTTGGTCGAAGGTGCCGTTTTGTGTGGATGCACACGCGGAAGCAGATGTAGTTCTGTTGAAAAAAATTGCCAAATCCATCGGAAATCTGGTTTATCGGGTCTCCGATGATCAGCGGGCGGTGCTGCACATTGCTGCTGTGTTTGCCAACAATTTTGCCAACCACTGCTTTGCCATCGCCGAAAAAATCCTGGAGGAAAAAGACCTGCCGTTTGAACTGATCCATCCGCTCATGGAAGAAACATTGGCTAAAGCCCTGCTGGAATCGCCTGCCAAAATGCAAACCGGCCCTGCTATGCGCGGCGACATGGACTCCATGTTGCGGCACCTCGAATGGCTCAGAATACATCCCGAGTGGCGGGAACTGTACGTCGGGTTATCCAAAAGCATCAACCCGAGCATCACATTTCCGACTGACAAACACCCAAAAAAAAGTTGACCGCCCGTCGCCGGGGGCCAACTCCGAGGATTCCACCAGCCTGTGCCGGCGGCTTTCCGTGCTTGCTATTCTTCAGAATCGCATAGGACTCATGGTGTTTGTTTCCCGAATAGACCGCATGGAGTTGGAAAAAGGTTGGGTGCCAGGGGGTGTCTCATAGTATCGTTTTGACGGAAATTGAAATTTTCAAGACAGGATTCACAAGATTTACAAAATAACTGAGGCGGCTTCGCCGCCGAAAACCCTGTGAATCTTGTGAATCCTGTCAAAAAACGGATAAGCCTATCAACTACACTCAACTGTGCGGACTTGTGAGACGGCTTCACGGATGGGGCAATACACGCCGCACATCCACTTCCCGATCAAGCGCCGTCCCCGCCAGCAAATGATCTGCCAAATGCGCCGCCCAGTACGGTGCCAACAAAGCGCCTTTTGTGCCCAATCCATTGAAAATAAAAACATTGGATTGAATTGGACTGGCGCCCAAAAACGGGCGTCGGTCGCGTACTGTGGGCCGTACTGCTCCCATGCGTTGTACGACTTCATAGGGGGATTGTAGAAAATGGCGGAGGCGTTCTTCCAGAAAATCCTGCTCTGCCTCGGAGGGACCGTTGTCCTCGTACGTCCAGTTGTACGAGGCGCCTGCCCAGTACAGGTCGCCGCCAAGGGGGGCCATCAACATCGTCTTTTTTAGCATTTCGGCTGGGTACGGGCCGTTTTTCAAGCGCAACAGCAGGGCTTCTCCCTTGGATAACTGCCAGGGGAGATTGGGGAAAAACGGGTTTTCTACTCCACGGTAGCCCTCGCAAAACACGATGCAGTCGTATGCACCTGCTAAGGAAGCAGCATCTTCGGGATGCATTTTTTCAGATAAAAAAAAGCCCTCGGAAACGGCAAGTTTGCGGAACGTAGCGAGCAGCGTCCCGAAATCCACGCGGGCGGCTCCGCGAATTTCGCCGACGGTAAACCCCGGCGTCAGGTGTCCGGCCCAGGCGCCCGCGTCGGGGCGTTCGCCCAAGAGCTCGCTGTACTCCGGATCGGCCATACGGGCCGACCAGTCATTGCGCTCTTGCGGATTTTCCAGGAGGCGCAGAATGCTCTGGTCATTCCAGATGTGCACACCCCATTCGGCCTGCATGGTTTGGTACACAGTTTTGGCTACAGGAAAAAAATCGTCGTAGCGCCAGGTTTTGACGTAGCGCTTGCCTGTCACCGGATTGATGATCCCGGCTGCGATGCTGGAAGATCGGTGGGGAAAATCGGCGTCGGCCACCCACACATCCGCGCCGCGGCGGCGGAGCGTCCATGCCAGCACGGTGCCTGCAATGCCCTGGCCGACCACGAGGATGCGCATCAGGAGTAACGGCGCCGAACTAATTTGATGAATTTCTTCGCGACTTCGAGGCGTTTTTTGTCCGTCCAGCGGTAGCGCATCACGCAATGGTCGAGCAAAAACGACTTGGCTTGGTCCATGTTCGCAAAACCATTCAGGGTGTCCACAACCTTGTCGAACGCCGAGGTATCCTCGCCAAACAGTTCGCGGGTGAGAAGCAGTTTATCGTTCAGGCCTATGGCCTTGCGCAGGTCAGGGATGGGTAGTTCGGACAGTTTTTCCGACAGTTCCACAGCCTGTCTTTGCTCAAACAGCGCCTCGGCATCCGGTGGAGCGGCCGGGAAACTCGGCGCCGCAGTAGGTGCCGGCGGCGTTGCCGGTTTCATCACCGGCAGCGGTTCGGCTTTGATGGCTTCCACGACTACTGGCGGCGGCGGAGCAGGAGCGGGTTTTTCTTCCGGCGGTGGCGCGGCTTCGGCTACCACGGGTGGTGGAGCAGGAGCAGCCGCCATGGGCGTGTGTGTCGGAGCCGGTGGTGGAACGGGCGGCGTGGGTGCCGGTTCGCGCCGGGCAGGCGCTGCCGAAGCAGGCGTGTCGGTCAGCACGGCATCATACAAGTCGCGGATGTAAGACAGCATGATGTCCACGTCAATGCGCATGATGGTGTCCGGGTCTTTGCTCATGCGGGCGTATTCGCGGGTAATCTTGTCGAGGAAGATTTTTGTTTTTTGCAAATCCATAATTCAAATCCTGTTGATCCTGAAAACCTGACTGGTGAATGTTCCCTTCTTTCAGCGGCGAAGTTCAAAAAATAGGTGGAACATTTGATACGTTTGCGCCCATGTTTCTCGAACCACATTTCAAGGGTCAACGCGCCGGCTGGATCGAAGTGATCTGCGGCTGCATGTTTTCCGGCAAAACGGAAGAACTCATTCGCCGCCTGAAACGCGCCCGCATCGCTGATCTTAAAGTAGAAGTATTCAAGCCTTTGCTTGATACCCGCTACGACGCCAACAATATCGTGTCGCACGACACCTCCACGGTGCTGGCCAACCCGGTCGAACGCTCGACACAAATTCTGGACATTCACCCCGAAACCTCCGTCGTAGGTGTGGACGAAGCCCAGTTTTTTGATACCGATCTGCCCGAAGTGTGTCAGGAACTGGCCCTGCGCGGTGTACGCGTGGTGGTGGCCGGGCTGGATATGGACTTTCGCGGCCAACCCTTTGGCCCTATGCCAGCCCTCCTGGCTTTGGCGGAATACGTCACTAAAGTACACGCGATTTGTGTCCACTGCGGCAATCTCGCTACACATTCCTACCGCCTCGCTTCGGGCGAAGAGGTGATTCTGTTGGGCGAAAAAGAACAGTACGAGCCGCGCTGTCGCTCCTGCTATTCGAAAGGCAATATCTTACGGCTGAAATAAGGAAACGCACCCGTTTTGTTACTCAAAACCCAAAACTCAAAACTGCACATGGAACTCTACCTCCTCTGCGCCTTTGCGTTTCTCGCCGGATTTATTGACAGCATCGTGGGGGGAGGCGGTCTGGTGCAGGTGCCGGCGTTTTTCGTGCTGTACCCCCAACTTTCCGTGCCCAATGTGATCGCCACCAATCGTTTGGCCTCGGCGGTAGGCACCTCGGTGGCAGCCTGTAACTACGCCCGAAGCGTACAAATTCCCTGGCGAACAGTCCTTTGGGCCGGTGTAGCGGCGGCTATTTTTTCCTATCTCGGAGCTACTGTGCAAAGCCGCCTGCCCTCCTCCGTGTTGAAGCCGATCATTCTGGTGCTCATTGTCGCTATTGCCTTTTTTACGTATCGAAAAAAGGATTTCGGGCACCAGGAGGATATTCGCCCGACGCCGGATCGCCTCGGCTGGTGGGCGGCAGGTATCGGTGGAATTCTGGGCTTTTACAACGGCGTGGTGGGGCCCGGCACGGGAAGTTTACTTGTTTTTGGCTTTGTCGGCGTCGTCGGGTACAGTTTTCTGCGGGCATCAGCCATTTCCAAAGTGGTCAATGTAGCAGCCGATGTGTCCTCGCTCATTTTTTTCATCTCCAACAAGTACGTTTTGTACCACCTGGCGCTGCCCATGATGGCCTGCAATGTAGCCGGTTCTTACCTGGGTAGCCGCATGGCCGTGCTGCGCGGGAACGCGTTCATCCGCCGGGTTTTTCTCGTGGTGGTGGCGGGGATAGTGTTGCGGTTTGCATGGGATGTGGTGAAAGGGTGAACAGGCCAAAGGTTTTCCCGTGATGAGAGACAGGCAAATTTAAAACTTTGACGTGAGCAAACACAGCATGCCAACACGATAAAATGTATTTTTGTGCGGCAAAGTCATGGCAAATCACAAACAAGATATGGGAACTCAAGCATCAATTGAGCAGATACTAGACAATGCGTCACGACTCAGTAAGCAGGATTTCGAACGGCTGTTAACCAACCTCAACATGCTACGCGCACGTCGTAACGCTCCTTCTCTAACGGAGAGCGAGTCGAGCCTGTTGATAAAAATCAATGAAGGTTTCCCGGCTGAAAAGTGGGCACGGCTAGCTCAACTCGATGAAAAACTGGAGTTTTCCGATTTGACTGAAACTGAAGCCGAGGAGCACTTGACTTTGGCTGAAGCGCTGGAGGCGTACACCGTGCAGCGTTTTATTTGGCTGAAACAACTTGCCACTCTGCGCAACGCCTCAGTAGAACAAGTGATGACAGAACTTGATATTACACCGAGATGAGTACTGTTATTTCGGAAAGCATTCGTGGTCTGGTCATGCTTCGAAGTAACCACTCTTGTGAATATTGCAAGAGTCAGGACAAGTTTTCTCCTGTATTTTTTACGATTGACCACGTTATCCCTCTGATTGAAGGAGGCAAAAACGACCCGGATAATCTAGCTTATGCTTGTCCGTTATGCAACCGCCTAAAGGCACACAAATTAACTGCTCTGGATTCAGCCACAAATAGCATTGTACCTATCTTTAACCCGAGGCATGACGAGTGGGGCGATCATTTTCAGTGGAGTGAAGACTATTTGCTTGTTCTCGGTATATCGACTATTGGCCGGGCTACAGTGAATGCTCTCCAGTTAAACAGAAAAAAACTCGTTCTCTATCGGAGGGAGATGTTCGACATCGGTCAGCATCCACAGCAATAGCGGCATTTCCTTTGTGTCGGCACTCCGCTTTCCCACCGTTGGCTGTATCTTCGCGGCCTCAATTTTCACTTCACATGGCACAACCACAACCTACCACCCCCGGAAACCGGAAAATCCGCTCCGCTCTCGTCTCCGTGTACTCCAAAGACGGCCTTGATCCGATCATCCGCCGCCTGCACGCGCTTGGCGTGGCACTGTACAGCACCGGCGGCACCCAATCTTACATCGAAAAACTCGGCATCCCGGTCACGGCGGTGGAAAGCCTCACTGGCTTCCCCAGTATCCTCGACGGGCGTGTAAAAACCTTGCACCCCGCTGTGTTCGGCGGCCTGCTCGCACGGCGTGAAAAAGCGCACCTCGACCAACTTGCGGAGTACAAGATCCCCGAAATGGATTGCGTGATTGTGGACCTGTACCCCTTCGAAGATACCGTGGCCGCTACGAACGACCCGGCGGAGATCATCGAAAAAATTGACATCGGCGGCGTATCGCTCATCCGCGCGGCAGCCAAAAACTGGGCCGACGTGGTCGTGGTGGCTTCCAAAGAAGAGTACCCGCTGTTCCTCGAAATGCTCGACAACCAACACGGCGACACCACGCCCGACAACCGTCGCGAACTGGCTCGCCGGGCATTCAAAGTAACGTCCAACTACGATATCGCCATTTTCAACTGGTTCAACGAAGGAACCACAGATATTGCCTTCAAATATTCCATCCACCGATCCGACATCCTGCGCTACGGCGAGAACCCGCACCAGGCCGGTGTGTTCTTCGGCGATTTCGACAAGGTGTTTGACAAACTGAGTGGCAAGGCTATTTCCTACAACAACCTCGTGGACATTGACGCCGCAGTACAACTCATGCGCGAATTCCAGTTGGGCCGTCCGACCTTTGCGATTCTCAAACATACCAATGCCTGCGGCGTAGCCCGCCGCGATAACCTCCTGGATGCCTGGACGGCTGCGCTGGCCTGCGACTCTACATCGGCCTTCGGCGGCATTTTTGTCACCAACACAAAAGTAGATATCGAAACCGCTCAAGAGATCAACAAACTTTTTTACGAAGTGCTTATCGCGCCGGACTTCGATCCGGACGCCTTGAACCTGTTGCGCAAAAAGGAGCAGCGCATTTTGTTAAAAATAAAATCATTCGAGGTGCAGCCCCGCAGTTTTCGCAGTCTCCTTAACGGGGTCGTGGAACAGGACAGCGATCTGAAAACAGAAACCGAGGGCGATCTGAAACCCGTGACGAAGCGCCAGCCTACTCCACAGGAAGTTGGTGAATTACTTTTTGCCGTGAAATGTGTGAAACACCTGAAGTCCAACGCCATCGCATTGGTCAAGGGCCGCCAGTTGATCGGTATGGGTTGCGGACAGCCATCGCGGGTGGATGCCTTGCGCCAGGCCATCGCCAAGGCAAAAGCGTTTGGTTTCGATCTGAGCGGTGCGGTCATGGCTTCCGATGCGTTTTTCCCGTTCCCCGACTGTGTGGAAATCGCCTCCGAGGCCGGTATCACAGCGGTGATCCAGCCCGGCGGCTCAGTGAAAGACCCGGATAGCATCAACGCCTGCGACGAACGCAACATGGCAATGGTGATGACCGGGTTCCGGCACTTCCGGCATTGATGTGGAAAAAGAAATTCCAAAAACCGACGTTTGAGAACCTTACCCAACTCGTCGGACGATTATAAAGTCGTCCGACGAGTTGTTTTACCACTGAACACATCTATGAATATGCAAAAACAAAAAAGCCTTGCGCGCATCGTCGGTGCCTTACTCTTGATCGTTTCGTTTCTTTCGCCACACTTTGCCGATAGCCAGGAACTCGAAGGCGAAATCCGCTACCTCATCGTACACAACTGGACAAAAAAAATGACCGCACTGGACTACATCAGCAAACAACAGCGCGAACGCATCTCCTACATGTGGGGCAGCCGCTCGGAATGGAAGGTGTTTACCACCCTTTATTTTTCGCCGACGGAATGCAAGTACGAGGAATCGGAAGAAAAAGCCGAACCGGACGATGAAGGTGGGTACTCCTGGCGCAAAGATGCGTTCTACCTCAAGCGCAACTTCGAAAAAAACACCTTCCACGACGTCATGACCTTGATGGGCAAAACCTACATCATCGAGGACAGCTTGCGTATGCCCGGCTGGAAAATCCTGAACGACATGAAAGAAGTGGCCGGCCATGTGTGCATGAACGCCATCTGGGAAGACACCCTGAAAAAACAAACTATCACGGTTTGGTTTGCGCTCGATATGCCCGTACCCGCCGGGCCGGAGCGCCTGTGTGGCCTGCCGGGGCTCATCCTTGAGGCCGACTACAACAACGGCGCACAGGTGATTACTGCCGACCGGATCACCTTGAAAAAATTAGACAAGGAACTGGCCCTGCCCAAAAAGCAGAAGGGTAAAAAGATAAGCGAAGCCGATTATTTCGATATCGTGCAGAAGCACCTCGAGGAAAAACGAAAGGCCGAAGAACCATGGTTCTGGGCCATGCGCTACTAAAAAAAGAGGGTGCCTCAAATACTCTGAATCAAATCATATGGTGTCACGATATGCAGCCCGCCGGAACGGTCTGTCGCCAGCACGGCGGGCGAGTTTTTGCCGAGGTATCGGTTCAGTTGGCTGATCGGCAGATCGTCCTGTACTGTAGGGAACGGTTCGCCCATTATGGCGCTGATCTCCTTCTCGGAATTGTTCAGCGGGTTTTCGAGCAGCAGGTGCAACACTTGCTTCTCCGTAACCGACCCAACGACCGCTTCACCTTCCAACACCGGCAACTGGCTGATATCGTGTGCTTTCATCAGGTTGAAAGCCGTGCGCACGGTGTCGCTTTTTTGCACGGACACGAAGCGACGGTCTTTTTTGCGTGACAGGATATCCGCCACCTTGAGTTCGTCATCCAGAAAACCGCGCTGGCGCATCCAGTCGTCGTTGAATATTTTTCCGACATACCGGCTGCCGTGGTCGTGAAAGATGACCACCACCACATCGTCTTTTTTCAGGCGACTGCGCAATTGCCACAAGGCCCCAATGGCGCTGCCGGCTGAATAGCCTAACAACAATCCTTCCTCTTTTGCCAAACGCCGTGCCCAGAGCGCCGCGTCCTTGTCGGTCACCTTTTCAAACTGGTCAATGAGGGAAAAATCCACGTTGGCCGGCAGGATGTCTTCTCCGATTCCCTCTGTGATGTACGGATAAATTTCCTTGGGGTCGAACACACCGGTTTCGTGGTATTTTTTGAACACGGAGCCGTAGGTGTCGGCGCCCCAAATCTGAATGTTCGGATTTTTCTCCTTCAGGTATTTTGCCACACCCGACACGGTGCCGCCCGTGCCCACACCCACGACGATGTGCGTGACCTTGCCGTCCGTTTGTTCCCATATTTCGGGACCGGTGCTCTCGTAGTGGGCCTGGCGGTTGGACAGGTTATCGTATTGGTTGCACCAGAACGAGTTCGGGATTTCGGTGCTCAGGCGGCGGGCTACCGAATAATATGAACGCGGGTCTTCCGGCTCCACATTGGTGGGGCACACGATCACCTCGGCGCCCATGGCCTTGAGGATGTCCATTTTTTCCTTGCTCTGCTTGTCGGTCGTGGTAAAAATGGCGCGGTAGCCCCGCACACAAGCCACCAAGGCCAGGCCCATGCCGGTGTTGCCGCTGGTGCATTCGATGATGGTACCGCCGGGTTTCAAGTCGCCGCGCGCTTCCGCATCGTTGATCATTTTGAGGGCCATTCGGTCCTTGATGGAATGGCCGGGGTTGAAGGTTTCGACTTTTGCCAGCACGAGAGCCGGTACGTCTGCCGCGATGCGGTTCAGTTTGACCAAAGGCGTATTGCCGATGGTTTCGAGGATGTTGTGTTTATACTGCATCGTTTGATTTACGATTTACGATTTACGATTTACGATTTACTTGATTCCGACAGCCGGTTCAACATGAGTTGTTGAACCTGTGCTTTCAGTGCCGGAATATCTTCCTGTTTCATGCCGGTTGTTTCGATGGGGCCGTCCCAAATGATACGCACGGTGCCGGGGCGCAGGTCAATGGACTTGGCTGTGGCGGAAATTTGTTTCATGTTCACGATGGTCTGAACAGCGATGGGCGCCTGGGTCTGGATGGCAATACGAAAGGCGCCGTCGTAAAACGGGGCGAGGGGTTCATCCGTGCGGTTTCGGCCGCCTTCGGGGTAGATGAAAATGCTCCAGCCGGCTGCAAGTTGTTGTTTCAGCAGCACCACACTGCGCGCGCGGCTCATGGCGCTGGTGCGATCCACCGTGAGGCACATTTTTTTGACTACCCAGCCGAACACCGGCACCTTGTGCAATTCCTGTTTCGCTAAAAACTGAAATACGCCGGGGAAGGCTTCGGCATTTACAATGAAGTCCAGTGCCGAACTGTGGTTGCCTACGAGCAGGTACGACTGGTTTTTGGCTAATTTTTCGGTTCCCTCTACGCGCACGCGGATCCCCACGAGCATCAGAAAAACCGGCGTGAAGATGTGGTGCAGAAAAAAGATATTGCGTCGCAGGGCGCGGTTACCGGGGGTGAACGCCATATTGATCAGCAGCACGGGAAATCCCGTGACAAAGAGGAGCAGCAAAAAAAGCAACACCGCGTAAACCGCCCAGATTTTTCTGAAAATACCCATTCCGGGCGCAAAGATAAAAATTGGCGCTGCAAGACCTACATCCGCACGAACCGGGCAGTTAATCCATCATCCGTTCTCAAAAACCACACGCCTGCCGGGAGGTTGGAAACATCCAGCCGGGTAAGCGGAAGTGGAAGTTCGAAAGTTTTGATTGCCTGTCCGGTTGCTGAAACAAGGGTGATTTGCGCAGATGAATTGCCGGGCTTGCTCACAAATAGAAAATCTGTAGCCGGGTTCGGGAAAATGCGGAGAGCACCAGTTTCCAAAGAACCATCCCAGGAACGGCTTTCAGGGCGATTGCCCGTTTGTTCCACCGTGCAGCCGAATACGTTGAGGTGGGTTTCAAAAAACTGCTGCGGCTCCAGGCGGGCGCTTGCGTGGATAAATCCCATGTCGGCCTGAGCGGGTAGGGTGTATTCAAAAATGTCCGATTGCCCGCCGGCGATGCCGTCGCCCACCGACTTGAACCGGATGGAATGCGCCGGCGAATGGTTGGGGTTGCGCACATCGTACAGCCGCCCGCCTGGCGAGGAATACGTCGCGCCGTTCGCCGGGGCTTTGGCCGTCATGCCGGCAGGTACTTGAAACGTCACGTAATTCAATTTGCCCGCACAGTTGTTTGTCACCCGCATCCGGTAGGTCTTCTGTTTTTTGAGGTTTTGTGAAATGCCAAGGATTTCAAATTTCATGCACCCGATGGTTTTTTCGTCGCAAGGGTCGTTTTCCGGTGCAGCACTCCATACGAGGTTGTACGTGATGATGGAATCGCAGCCGTCCGGCGCCGGCTTCGTCAGCACTACTGTTCCTGGCTGGGTGTAGGTTTGACCGTTCAACGTCACCGACTGGCCCGGCAGGAACGCGATCGTGTGGCTTTGGGTGAGCGGCGGCGCTGTCGAAATGTGGAGTGTATCCGTGAATTTGTTGCCGCAAATATCCCAGGAATCTACCCAGTAGGTGCCGGGGCCAATAGCGGTGTAGGTACTTTTGGCAGAACCGTCTTGCCAGCGATACCGGCTAAAATCCGGACCGGCATCAAGCAGTTTCGGCGTGGTCGTGCAAAGCACGGTGTCGGCACCGAGATGGAGTGTGCCGCCAAACACAGCGGTATTCAACCCGAACAGGTTGTTGGTGTAGTCGCACTCAGGCAGGCGGGAAAGCGGCAGGTCGTTGGGCAGGTTCAAGGGGGAAATGCCACTGCCGTCGTCGTTGAGCAAGCCCCAGAGTTTGCCGTCGACAGGCAGGGGCAACTGAATTTCCCAGCGCAGGCAGGAGTCCGGTCGGATAATTTCGGGCAGTAAAAAAGCCGTCGAATAGGGTAGGGCTGCCGTTGTGGTCGGATCGGTCCGGTAGAACTGCAACGGCAGGTTTTTTAGCAAAACAGCGCTCCCCTGATTGCACACACGCACGAGCAGGTGCAGGGTTTGCTGGTTGCAATACGAGGAATCCAGTTCGGCAACGGCATCCGGGGTGGGGTAGAGCGGCTGCCCGTTGACCCTCCTTGGCGCGACCTGGGAAAACAGGTTGTTGAGCAAGTGCCTGCCACTGCCCGGCGGGAATTCTTGCCAGTGCTTTTGCTGGTTTTTCGGCAGACTCAGGTCGTCGTTGATCATTACCGGGTTGTAATTGAACTGATGCCAAATCGGACGACAACTTACCCATGGCTCGAGCGCACTCTCATACACCTGCAAATAAGTAAACGAATAATTGCCGACCTCATCCTGCCCGGCCATGACAATTTCGGCTTGCCCGTCGTTGTCGGCATCCGCAACAATCGGGTACCCAAGCCCGATCAGTAGCCCCATGGGTTTTTTCCACCAATTGCGCTGGCCATCCACACCGGGGGGAAAAGGATGCCCGCCACCATACACAATACGAAGTTCTTCCCGATCCTTAAACAGAATTTCCAATTGACCATCTCCGTTGAAATCGAAGGTTGGAAAAGCGCCGGCGTGGAACTGGTAGTTGTTGGACGGAAGCGCCCACCACCAGGGTTGGGCAGGATTGAGCGAAGCCGCGTTCAGATTGAAACAGACCAATTGATCCTCCACATCCATGATGATCTCCGGCAAATCCTTGGCAAATCCGTGCTGGGTATCATC
>Ga0154020_10001994_pt1 | contig 24983 bp, 17 predicted proteins | sample Klosneuvirus_201_FD_109709 | JGI IMG/M metagenome (GOLD analysis project Ga0154020, IMG submission 109709) | Active sludge microbial communities from wastewater, Klosterneuburg, Austria - Klosneuvirus_20160825_MG | ecosystem: Engineered > WWTP > Aerobic digester > Activated sludge | place...
AATAGAGTAATAGAGTAATAGAGTATAATTTTGAAAATTAGCCGAACGCTAGTAGCGGCGTCAAGTATGGCTTTTAAAAAAAATGACCAAGATTGAATTCTCGAATCTGTTTTTGTGGTTCTGAATTGATAACAATTTATTGGAGAGCATTTTTCTCTTGTTATTATTCTTAGGAGCACAGAAATACTTGAACCAAAAATGAGGCTTCTGTGGCGACCCGTAGCCGACACGATGTCGGCGGAGGGGTGTTGAGTTTAAGTCTTCCGGTACAGGATGTACCAGTCATCTTGATGTGTCTGGAGTTAAAATAGCCACAGAATTGCATTACCTTGATATGATAGAAGATCCTATTTCTATATCCAAAAGCTCTTTTTTTTAACTTTTTATCACATTATTATGCCCCTCTGAGAGAGCTGATATGACACAGTAATAGAAGTTGTTTTTGAGTGTTGCACACCTTCCATTTAACTTTGTAAACCAATTTTGGAGATGATTTAGATTTTACAAAATAGATGACAACCAACTCAATTCTCCGGTACTACTCAAAATCATTTTATAGCGGGTCACAATGACTCTTATAATAAATGAATAAACAAGAAATGGGAGAGATATAGTCATGATTAAAGGATATCGCGATTTCTATTATAATGTAAAAGACATGAAAACAGCAATTGAGTTTTACCAAAATGCCTTGGGAATGACAAAAACATACGGTCAGGAACACTGGTCTACCATGACAATAGGTAATTTAAATCTTGGTCTCCATTGGTCTGACAATCAAGCTATACCACCAACACCTCGCGATACCCATGGACAATATTCTGGAGGCACTCTCACACTCCATTCTGATGACATTTCTAGTGATAAAATAAAAATTGAAAAAGCCGGTGGAAAAATTCTGGGAGAGGCTCATCAAGCTTGGGGTCACATGTTGGCATTTGAAGACATTGATGGAAATGTTTTAAAACTGATGAATCCAAAATATTAATTCAATATCAGAAAATGTATCAAAAAGATAATTCAAAACATTTTAATAGTAAACATTAAACCTTTATAGAAATTGTAAAACATAGAAAAACTCTAAAAGAATTAGCAGTTTATAAAATCAAACACTCAAATAAGTATTTTTAAAAAAAATCGAAACTTTTCTACTCCTTGAGTCGTTTCTAAAGTAAGATTGAAATAAATCAAACTTTAACAAAAGAGGACATCCATGAAAAAATATCTTTTATTATTATTTGTATCGATTTTAAGTTATGAATCAGCCATCTTTGCTCTTCCAAAAGGTGTTGAAAGACGACATGAACGTCGCGTGGATAGAAGAGAAGATCGACAAACTATTAGAAAAGAACGTCGCCAATTGCGAAAAGAAAGACATCAAAAAAATCATAGCTTTATTTTCTCAAATACTGATACTCATGCATAATTCAACAGAATCAATAATCAAATTGTCGGTCTTAAAGTAGTTGATACTATTTGACCAATTTAAGTCTTATACTTATTTTACTTTTACAGTATCTTTACAGGACAGAGTTCTCCTCTCAGGTTCGCAATAAAGACCTCTGCCTTGCCATTGAAATGTCAGTTTTAACAGCATCGAACTTAAACAAGCTAGACTGAAGTGTTGTTTTAAAGATTTCACAATCATAATATTATTTTTTTGCTGCTCTAAATAATACGAACATGGCAAAATCAATTCATGAATTCAGAAAAATCAAGTTTTTTAAAAATTCGTCTTTCCAGTATTCATCCTTCTACCCAATTAACTTTTAGTATCTATGTGCTTATTAATGGTAAATTTACTCTCTATCTTCGCAGTGGCGATAAACTCACTTTTGAAAAATTACAACTTCTTGATTCTAAAGCCCAAGGTGATTTCTTTTATGTACAAGTATCTGAATGGGTCGCTTACAAAACCTTTATTCAAGAACAGATTAATTCATCTGAAATTGCACCACTTGAAAAAGCCCAAATATTAAAAGCAAGTTCCATGGCAATTGTAGAAGAATTATTTGAACACCCAGATGTGAATGTGGCACTTGATTCTTCTCGTCCCATCATTGAAAATTTTGTCACATTCATGCAAGCTGAGCCCGAGGCTATGGCACATTTAATTGGACTCTCTGGTCATGATTTTTATACCTACAATCATTCACTCGATGTGAGTATTTACGCATTAGGATTAGGAAAAGCACTCGGAATGAATCCCAAAGAACTCGAAGAACTAGGTCTAGGTTCGCTTTTTCATGATATTGGAAAGAGAAATGTGAGCCTCGATATTCTCTGTAAAAAAGGACCTTTATCAAAAGATGAATGGACCATCATGCAACTCCATCCTCAATACGGTTATGTCATTCTAAACGCAAACCCAACAATTACCGATGCTATGAAAGCCGCTTGTTTTGAACATCATGAAAGTTTTCAAGGTAACGGCTATCCACAGCAATTACAATCTCATGAAATTCATCCTCATGCCAGGATTGTTGCTATCACTGATACTTACGATGCACTCACCACTCAAAGAAGCTATAATACTCCTTTAATGCCACTGGATGCGTTAGTAATGATGAAAGAAAAAATTCATGGTCGTTATGATCCAGATATGCTCAATGCAATGTACTCTGTACTTTTTAATCAAAAAAAATCCAATGCTAGCTAGGGCATATTCTCTTGAAAACGCCTTTATTGAGATAATGATTTAAATATTTTTAATGAGGTATCAAAATGGTAATGACTATTCTTATAGGGCTCATTGTTCTTGGAGTATTATATTTTATTGCACTTTATAATAGTCTCGTTCGATTAAGAAATTTATGTAAAAACGCATTTTCTCAAATCGATATCCAACTTTTAAGACGATATGATTTAATTCCCAATATCGTTGAAACAGCAAAAGGATATATGAAGCATGAAAAAGAAACTCTTGAGGCCGTAATTAAAGCACGCAATGCCGCTTATACGGTGGCTCAATCACTATCTCAGAATGCACTGGATCCCCAATTAATGAAACAATTTTTGGGAGCTGAGGGAGCCCTAGGTCAAGTGATGGGAAAGTTCATGGCACTTTCAGAGAGCTATCCTGAACTTAAGGCGAATCAAAACATGCTACAAGTGATGGAAGAACTAACTTCTACTGAAAATAAAATTAGTTTTGCTCGTCAATCTTACAATGATGCAGTTATGGAGTATAACAATCAAAGAGAAATTTTTCCTAGCTCATTTATATCTAATATGTTTAATTTTCAATCGATGATTCCTTTTGAGCTGACAAACGTTGAAATGAAAGACCCTGTAAAAGTTAAATTTTCATGAATTTTTTTGAACAACAACGAAGAGCAAGACAAAACACATCTGTTTTAGTGGTCCTTTTTCTAATTGCTGTTATTGGCATTTCATCAATAACCGGTGTAATGTTAACCTACCTACTCAATTTAAAAACACATTTCAATTATGATAAAAGTTTTGAAAATTTTAAAATTATATCAATGATGGTATTTTCGATAATCACCATTGTGACTCTTTTAAAAATATTTTTTAAATCAAGAGGTGACGAAATTGCCATTAAACTGGGAGGAGTTCTTGTTCCTCAAAATACTTCCGATCCTAAACAAAGACAGCTCTTGAATATCGTAGAAGAAATGGCCATAGCATCGGGAATTCCGATACCGGCAACCTATATTTTGCAAGATGATTTAACCATCAATGCTTTTGCTGCTGGTGCCAATGCGTTTACGGCTGTGATTGGTGTTAACAGAGGAACACTTATTGCCCTCGATCGCTCGGAGTTACAAGCTGTTATTGGTCATGAATTTAGTCATATTCTTAACAATGATATCAAACTGAATATGCAGACAACCGCAGCAATTGGTGGCCTGATGTTTATAGCTAATTTAGGCCAGTATTTAATGAGTACTCGATCAAGAAATTACTCACGTTCAGAGTCTTCTAGATCTGAATCAATATCAGTTAGTCTTGTCGGTTTAGTCATATTTATATTTGGTAGTTTGGGTGTATTAGTATCGCGAATGATTCAAGCTTTGATTTCTCAACAACGCGAATTTTTAGCTGACGCCTCTTCTGTTCAATTTACAAGAAATCATGAGGCTATGGCTAAAGCTCTGATTAAAATCAAATATATTTCAGGCTCATCAATCGACAATTATCTTAACTTTGAACTGAATCATATGTTTTTTTCTAGCGCAATAGAAAATAGTTTTTTTAGTAGCATCTTTCATACTCATCCCCCACTAGAAGAAAGAATTAAACGTATTGCCCCCAATTTTAATGTAGATGATTATTTGAAATCAATTTCAAGTGATTCAAAAGTGAAAGAACACAACACTGAACTAGAGAAACATCGAATGATCTATTCCACTAAAAGTTTTTCCAGCACAGAGCGCACAAAGGATCTTTCATCTTTGACTTCAAAACCGAACCCCCCGCTATTTCAAAGTATCTCCCAACCCACTGCGGATCATTTAGATGTCTCTATTTCATTACTACAAGGTCTACCAATTGAAATAGTCGAAGCCACAAGAGATTTATCTCAATCAAAAATTATTATTTTAACATCAATTCTTTTTTTTCAATCAAAAGAAGTTCAACAAAAAATCATTAATGAAATTTCAAATCAAACAGCAGAAGATCGTCAATTTGTTCAATCTATTCTAATCTTATTACAAGAGAATCTAAAATATCATATTCCACTGCTCTCATTATCTTTAAAAACACTAAAAGCTCTAGATAAAAGCGAAATGGAAGAGTTCATAAACCAACTCAAAGTAATTTTTCTTGCGGATAGAGAGTTTTCTTTTTTTGAGATGATCACTTTATTATTGATTGAGTCGACTTTAAATCCATCAACACTGTTAAAAGAAACCTCAGAGAATAGAGTTGTTCATTTAAAAATCGAAATTGAAAACCTTCTTTACTGGTACTTTACAAATGGGAGGATCGAATCAAACCAAGTGCTCGATGAGCAATCAAAAAAGAAGTTCTATAACATTATTTCAAGTCTACTACCCGAAGCAAATACCTGGGGACGCCAGGCCGCTTTAAGTTACACTCTTCTCAAGGAAATTTTAGGTAAATTGAAGCTGTTACGCCCTCAAGAAAAAAGAAAATTAATACAAACTTTATTTTACTCTATAGCAAATCCAGACACGTCTTCCGTTGAAAATTTTGAAAAAATTCGAATTCTATGCGCCATTCTCGAAGTTCCAGTCCCACCCATTCAAAATTAATTATAACTGCAATTTTAAAAAAATAATGCAGACTCTCTGGTATATTCTCAACTTGTAATGGAAGATAATATTGCGTCTAAATCAGGATAAGATAGAATCGATAAAGTTCTTAGGAGAAAAAGATCGAAGATCTTCCATCTTTTCGCCAACACCGATTAATTTAATTGGGAGTTCGAGTTCGTGCGCCACGCCTACAGCGACTCCTCCCTTAGCAGAACCATCTAGTTTAGTGAGTACAACTCCCGTTACGCCCAGTGCTTTATGAAACTCTTTGGCCTGCATTAAAGCATTTTGCCCCTGATTGGAATCAAGCACCAGAAGAATTTCATGGGGTGCCTCGGGAATTACCTTTTGTATGACTCGTTTCATTTTTTTAATTTCTTCCATTAGATTGTGCTGAGTATGAAGACGACCTGCTGTATCAACAATCACAACATCGTAATTCTTCGCCACACCCCTTTGAACTGCATCAAAGGCTACAGCAGAAGGATCCGTCACGCCCTCTGGTGAAAAGATTTCTACTTGCGCTCGTTCGGTCCAAACTTTCAGTTGGCTACCAGCGGCTGCGCGAAATGTATCCCCCGCGGCAAGCAAAACTTTTTTTCCACTTTGAGCCAGTTGAGACGCAATTTTTCCAATACTTGTGGTTTTACCAGCGCCATTCACACCGACCACTAGCCATACCGATGTCTTTTGAAATTGAAATTTTTCAAATAATTCAGTGGGCTCAACCTCACCTTGAGTTTTTTTAAATATTTGTAGAATTTCATTACGAAGAGCTGATCGCACAACCTCAGAGTCTTTCTTTTCAGATCTCGATAAATTTTGTTTAACGCTATCGAGGAGGCGACTTACGGTTTGTGGACCTAAATCACTGGTATATAGCACTTCTTCAATTTCATCGAGGTCAGCTAGTTTTGAACCAGTTGTCCAGAGTGCTTGCAAGCGCCCCCACATCCTTTGACGTGTGCCCTCTAAAGCTTTAGACAGAGGTGTGATCTCTGATTTTTTATGAAGCTCTTCATGGATGGGTTCTGGTTGTTCTTGACGATCAATTTTGCGATCAATTTGAGGTATTGCAATATCCCCTTGGGGGCTCTCCTGACTCTCCACCTGTTCCATTGTTTTTGGTGTGGGCACCAAAGTTAAATGAGACTTAGCAGTAAGACTGATATCTTTTTGATCTTTTAATTCTTTTAATTCATTTAGCTCATTTTTTTCTTTTAAAATTTGTTTCTGTATTAACTCATTTTTTAGAATCGGATCGAGTTCTATTCCTTCTGCTTGCAAAGACTGTCCCATTTGATCAACAGACTTTGGTGATGTCTTGAGTACTTTCAAGGAGTTTTGTTGTAAGGATTTTTTTCTAAGAAACCGTTTGCGCCCAATGACCATTACAATCAAGAGCGCTAAAAAAATTATTCCAAACACTAAAACAATAGCTTGTACGGCCTGGAATCCAGACATCTATATCTCTCCAAATTCTCGTGCAGCATCCTGCAAACTCACACTCACCATCGTCGACACCCCACGTTCTTGCATCGTTACACCGTAGAGTTTTTTAGCCACTTCCATGGTATGCTTATTATGGGTTACCACAATAATTTGACTTCGCTTTGCCATTTCTCTAACCAGATCATTAAAGCGATATACGTTAGCATCATCAAGTGGAGCATCCACCTCATCTAATAAACAATAGGGAGAGGGTTTAACAAGAAAAATCGCAAAAATCAAGGCCACAGCTGTAAGAGCCTTCTCTCCCCCGGACATCAAAGTCACACTTTGCATTTTCTTTCCTGGAGGTTTTGCGATAATTTCAATTCCCATTTCTTGAGTTTCAGAATCTTCATGCAACTCCAAGCGAGCTTCACCACCACCAAATAATACAGGAAATACTTTCATAAAGCGATCGTTAACCAAATCAAAAGTTTCCTTAAATCGTTTAGAACAAATTTTATTGATTCGATCAATCACGCGACGAAGTTGTTCTTTCGCCTCTTGTAAATCATTTTGTTGTTGAGTTAAAAATTCATAACGTTTCGAAACTTCTTCATACTCTTCGATGGCAGAAAGATTCACTTCACCAATTCTTCCAATCTTTTCTTTTAAATCTTTAAGTTCTTTTTCCGATTGTGTCGGATCACCCTCTCGGCCATCAAAGCGTGATAAAACATCTGGTAATTCGAGCATATAGCGCTCTCGCATTTGATCACGTAAATATTGTTCTTTCATCCGAGCCTGCTCCAGTTGCAGTTTACTCTCATTCATCCTCATTTGATACTGGTGACGATCTCTTTGCAGGATTTGAACACGAGATTCCAAATCACGCGTCTCTTCGGAATCTCTTTCAAAGGCATCTTTAACCAGCGATAATTGCTGACGTACTTCTTCAACAGAAACGAGTAACTTTTCGAGATCTCTTTTCTCTTCTTCCATCCGCCATTGGTTAGTTGTAAGACAAGTCGCATTTTTAGAAGATTCTTCAGTCATCCTAGATAATTGTGAACGTAAATCCGTTAACATACGTTCCACTGAAGCCAATTGTTTCGTCACTCCTTCAAGCTCTTGAGAGCGAGAAATAAAATTAACTTTTAATTCCATCACACTATTTTGCAAACCATCAAAACCCAACTGGCTTTGCAGTAGCTCTTGATCTAAAGTATGAGTCGCTTCTTCTAACTCCGATTTCTTAATGCGTGATTCTTGCAAATTGCCATCGAGTTCAGAATGACGTTCATCCAAAGTTTGACCCTGGAGAATCAATCGTTGAACTTCTTTTTGCTGCCGTTCCACAGCATATTCAGCACTACCGACTTCATTTTGAGCACGTTCTAAATCCTTTTTTAACTCTGCGATTCGAATTTCTTGTTCTTGACGACGCTTCTGAGCCCCTTCAAAATCATTGACCACATTGAGTAGTTGAAGTTCGATTTTTTTCATCGCAGCTTGTGCTAAAACGAGCTTACCCGACCATTCTTCTTTTTGTTGAGTGAGTTCTTTAATTTCACGTCTTCGTTTTAATACACCACTTTCCGCTGTTTCTCGCGCGCCCCCTGTCAGCACGCCTTCAGCAGAGAGTGTGTCTCCTTCAAGAGTTACAAAAGACCACCCCGGAAACTCCGAGCGTAGCGCTAGCGCTGACCGAATGTCTTCTACCACGGCAAAATCACCCAAGAGGTGCTGAACAGTTGTCCTAAACTCTTCACTGCAACCAATTATATCTTTTAGAAGTGCCACAACTCCACTTGAAGGAGTTTGGCCACCCGGGAAATCGCTATTTTTCTCTTTTGCCCAGGACGTATTAAAAAAGGAGGAGCGTCCAGATTTGGACTCTTTCAAGTGATCCACGGCCTCAACGGTTACGGTTTCTTTTGCCGAGAGAAGCATTTGCAATTTTGTTCCCAATGCGGCCTCTATGGCCACTTCATACTGAGAGGGAACTTCGATAATTTCAGAAACAGGTTGAAAGCTCACCTCAATTGATCCATCAACGCGCAATTGTTGCTCAGCTCTGGCTTTTTGCCAATGCATCACACTCTTGACACCCTCTTCAAAACCCTCAAAGTTTCCGTGAAGATTTTCTAAACCATAAAGTCGACTCGTCACTTGATTTAATTTATCTTTAAAGGTTTCAACCTCTTCTTTTTTTTCTTCTAAATTTCTTTGAAGAACTTTTTTATTGGTCTCAAAGGCATCCACATCCTGAGATAAATCAATTCCGGTTTGTCTTTCTTTTTCAAATTGATTTTGAATTTTAATTTTTCGTGCTTTAAACTCTTCGACTTTAGTGCTCAGCTCTTCGAGCAATGTTTCTTGGTGGCTTTGTCGCAACTGGTGCTCTTCAATTTGAACTTGCAAGGATTGAACCTTGGCTTCCACAGCACTTAAACTTTGCCCCACAGCAAACATCTCCCGACGCTTGATGGTGAGTTCTTCATTGACTTCTTGCACCCGCGATTGATGTTCTTCATAGCGAGCGTTATTAGTTTCATACTCTACTTTTAAAGTTCCCACTTCTATTTCAAGTTCTGCTGCTCGTTGTGATAATTCTTTAAAATCACGATCCAAGAGTTCTTCACGAGCCTGTTGTTCTTGTAATAATGTTCCGGTCATTTGTTCATTACGACGACCTTGCTCAATTTCAAAACGCAATTCCTGGATCTGCATCTCCTTCTTTTGAACTTGTGTTTGAAGGGCATAATGCATTTCCTGCGTCGCTTCGACCTTTTTTTCTTGCTCTAGCAAAGTCAGGCGTCTGGTTTCAAGATCTGCTTGCAAACCTGATAAATCGGACCCCCCACTCACTTCTTGAGTTTGCGCTTCATTAAAAGTTTTCTCTGCCTCTTCTGCTTTGGCAGAGAGATCTTTGTATTGAATGGACGCTAACCATAAATCCAAATCTTCAATTTGATTTTTAAGATTGCGGTATCGTTCGGCTCGCTGGGCTTGTCTTTGTAATGAATCAATCTGACGTTTTAATTCGCCCGTGATATCTTGAAGTCGCACTAAGTTTTGATCTGTCGACTGTAGTTTTCGTTGTGATTCTTTTTTTCTAACTTTGAATTTCGTAATCCCAGCTGCTTCTTCTATCAGTGTTCGACGATCTTCAGGCTTGGAAGTGATAATTTTTCCGATGGCCCCTTGCTCAATAATAGAAAAACCTTTAGAGCCTGCACCCGTATCCATAAAGACTTCTTGAACATCTTTTAACCGAGATGTTTCTTTATTAATGAGATATTCAGATTCTCCATTACGATGAAGTCTGCGTGTGATCATTAATTCTGAGAATGATGCGTATTTAGCCGGAAAAGGCCCACCATCGTTTTCTAACACAAGCGAAACTTCTGCTAATCCCATCGGAGCATAAGCTTCAGATCCTGCAAAAATCACATCTTCCATGGAGCTGCCTCTTAAGTGTTTGGCCGACATTTCGCCCATCACCCATACCAGCGCATCTACAATATTAGATTTTCCGCATCCATTTGGTCCAACGATTCCAGTAATTCCCGCATCAAAGTGAATGACTGTTCGATCTTTAAAGGATTTAAACCCCACCAATTCAAGCTTTTTAATTCTCATCCTTAATCTATCCTTCTTTTATAATGTCGAAACTCTAAAAATAGCGTCACAACAACAACACAATATAATTAATCTAAGGGTAACATTATGAAGCCATTCGAGAAGCATCCTACTTCTTTTTAGCTTCACTCAATTCAAATTTTTTGCACTCTTTAAGAAATTCGTTCCTCTGCCCTAAGCTTTGTTTTTAAGAAAAGCTTGAGCGGCAGAAAGTCGGGCAATCGGAACACGATAGGGAGAACAGCTCACATAATTAAGTCCCACTTTATGGAAAAACTCAATGCTTGCTGGATCACCGCCATGCTCGCCACAAATTCCAGTCTTTAAATCAGACTTCGTTGATCGTCCCAAGTCAACAGCCGTTTTTACAAGAGAGCCCACTCCAATTTGGTCTAAACTAACAAATGGATCACGGGCTAAAATCCCTTGAGACACATAACTTCCCAGGAATCGACCCGCATCGTCTCTTGATAAACCTAAGGTGGTTTGCGTCAAATCATTTGTTCCAAAGCTAAAAAAATCAGCTTGTTTTGCAATAGCATCTGCTGTGACGGCAGCTCTTGGTAACTCAATCATGGTACCAATTAGAAAATCAAATTTTACAGACATCTCTTTTTGAACTTTTAAAACTGTTTGCTCTGTCAGTTCTCTGAGAGTTGATAATTCCTTATCTACCATTACTAAAGGGATCATAATTTCTGGAATCAGCGAAAGTCCTTCTTTCACGGCTTGCCCTGCTGCTTCGGCAATGGCTCTCACTTGCATTTCATAAATTTCAGGATAAGTAATCGCCAGGCGACATCCTCTATGCCCCAGCATGGGATTAAATTCATGAAGAGAGTTAACCTTGGTCTGTAAACGATCGGCATCCACTCTCAAGCGCTGAGCTAACTCTTTCACTTCTTTTTCTGTTTGCGGTAAGAATTCATGAAGTGGAGGATCTAATAAGCGAATCGTTACAGGATAGCCTTTCATGATTTTAAAAATTTCGTAAAAATCATTTCTCTGCATGGGAAGTAATTTTTGCAGAGCTTGCTCGCGTTCTGTTTTGCTCTCAGCAATGATCATCTCACGAACAGCATCAATACGATCAGCCCCAAAGAACATATGTTCCGTTCGACAAAGCCCAATCCCCTCAGCGCCATATTCACGAGCCGTTGATGCATCCTTTGGAGTGTCAGCATTGGTACGCACCTGAAGAGTTCGAACTCCGTCAGCCAATTTCATGAGTCGATCAAAATAATGATCTAATTTTGGTTCAATCGTTTTTACTTCTCCTAAAAATACTTCTCCTGTCGATCCTTCAAGGGTAATGACATCTCCCTTTTTAAGAATATAACCCTTCACATGAATAATTTCTTTATTGCGATCGATATCGATTTCAGAGCATCCTGCCACACAACACTTACCCATTCCACGTGCTACAACTGCGGCATGAGACGTCATTCCCCCTCGAGTGGTTAAAATCCCTCTTGCGGCAACCATTCCCGCAATATCCTCTGGAGAGGTTTCAATTCGAACAAGAATCACATTTTGACCCCGTTCCTTCCATTCTACTGCTTCTTCAGCCGTGAATACAATCTGACCCGAAACGCCACCAGGACTTGCCGGCAATCCTTTAGCTAATAACGTTTTTTTAGAATTAGGATCTAAAGTGGGATGGAGAAGTTGATCTAAACTTTGTGGATCAATTCTTAAAAGAGCTTCTTCTTCAGTAATTAATTTTTCATCCACCATATCGCAGGCAATTTTAAGCGCGGCCTTAGCTGTGCGCTTTCCTGTTCGTGTTTGCAGCATCCATAGTCGATTGCGTTCAATGGTAAATTCGATATCCTGCATATCTCTAAAATAGTTTTCTAGCTTTTGATAAATTTTGACGAGTTCTTTATAAGCTTCAGGCATAGCTTCTTCGAGTGAAATCTGACCAGTGCCACTGCTTTTTTCTCTGGTCAAATGCTGTGGGGTTCGAATTCCAGCAACCACATCTTCACCTTGGGCATTGATCAAAAATTCTCCATAAAATGCTTTTTCACCAGTAGAAGGATCACGGGTAAAAGCCACACCCGTGGCGGAATCATTACCCATGTTACCAAATACCATGGATTGAATATTAACTGCCGTACCCCAATCAGAAGGAATGTGATGCAACTCACGATAAGTGATGGCTCTCGGTGTATCCCAACTACGGAACACCGCTGAAATAGCACCCCATAATTGATCCATCGGATTTTCAGGAAATAACTGTCCCGTTGAATCTTTAATTTGTTGTTTGAATTTTTTAACTAATTTTTGCAAATCCTCAAGAGTTAAGTCGGTATCTAACTTATAGCCCTTTTCTTCTTTTAGATCTTCCATAGTTACTTCAAGGAAACTGGAATTCATTCCCATAACTACATCTGAATACATTTGAACAAATCGACGGTAAGAATCCCATGCAAATCGTGGATTGCCTGAAGATTTAGCTAACCCATCAACAGTTGCATCATTAAGACCCAAATTAAGAATGGTGTCCATCATACCAGGCATTGAAGCTCTGGCTCCCGAACGAACACTCACTAGCAAAGGGTTTTTAGGATCCGCAAATTTTTTACCAATTTTATTTTCAACTTTCGTGAGTGCCTCAGTCACGGCCGGAAAAACCCATTCTGGTAATTGGCCATTATTGAGGCCAAAGTGAGTGCAAATTTCAGTGGAGATAGTAAAACCAGGAGGGACAGGAATTCCGAGTGAGGTCATTTCTGCTAAATTAGCGCCCTTTCCCCCAAGAAGATTCTTCATCTTGGCACTTCCGTCTGTGTCTCCTGATGAAAAAAAGTAAACAAACTTTTCTGGCTTAATTTGTTTCATGCCCTTTTTATTTTCTGTTTCCATTATACTCATGGATCGATCTCCTCATCACTTTTTATTTTTTATACAGTCAAAACTAAAAATTCTTGAAACCTATTTGCAAATAACTCGTTAAATCGCTGATAGCCACTCGATCTTGTTTCATCGTGTCTCTATGGCGAACCGTTACGGCTTGATCATTGATTGAATCAAAATCAAAGGTCACACAAAATGGAGTACCAATTTCATCTTGCCTACGATAGCGCTTTCCAATACTTTGCGCTTCATCGTAATTAACCTCCCACAATTCTGATAATTCATCTCGTAATTTAAGAGCAGGAACTGCCAACTCAGGTTTTTTCATTAAAGGAAACACCGCCACTTTCACCGGAGCAATCTCTGGATGAAGTCCTAGTACAACTCTCGTGTCCTCCACACCTTTGTCATCGATTGTGACTTCCTCACGATAAGCCTCACATAAAAGTGCTAAAAACAAACGATCACAACCCACGGCCGTTTCAATCACCCAAGGAATATATTTTTCTTTATTGGCCTCTTCAAAATACTCCAGGGATTTTCCTGAAAACTTCATATGCTGACTTAAATCAAAGTCACTGCGATTATGAATTCCCTCTAACTCTTGCCAACCAATTGGAAAACGATACTGAACATCTTCAGCTGCTTTCGCATAATGAGCTAATTTATCATGGGGTAAAAATCTCAAGTTTTGCTCTTTAATTCCTAATTTTAAATAAAAGTTCCAGCGAGTTTCTTTCCATTGTTTAAACCAATCCGCATCGGTTCCAGGTTTGACAAAATATTGCATTTCCATTTGTTCAAACTCTCGAGTTCTAAAAATAAAATTTCCAGGTGTGATTTCATTACGAAAAGATTTTCCAATTTGTGCAATTCCAAAGGGAATTTTTTTTCTCGCACTCACTTGACATTGACTGAAGTTAACAAAAATCCCTTGAGCTGTTTCAGGACGCAAGTAAACCACAGAGGTTGAATCTTCTGATGGACCCATATGAGTTTTAAACATCAAATTAAATTGTCGAGGTTCAGTGAGATCCTTACTGCCACAAAAAGGGCATTTTTTATGCTCTAAATAAGAATCTGTATTATCACTTCGAAAGCGTTGCTTACAATTTTTACAATCAACCAGGGGATCTGAAAAACCATCCACATGTCCTGAGGCCTTCCAAACTGTCGGATGCATTAATATTGCCGCATCAATCCCCACAATATCCTGTCGCCTGGTCATCGCATTCCACCATGCTTTTTTCACATTCATTTTCATTTGTGAACCGAGGGGTCCATAGTCCCAGCAGGAACTCAAACCCCCATAAATTTCACTACTCGGGAACACAAATCCCCTCTGCTTGCATAGTCCAACCAGTGTTTGCATATCTTCAAGGTGTTTTATTTTCATTTATAAATTCCTCGCTACCACTTAATTTAATTAAAAAATAGAGATCAGCTTTGTATTATTTAAATACCAAAACAGTCAGTGCCGAAATCAGCATGGCGACTCTGTATATTTAATACATTCAGGAGCTAACAACTTTACCGTAAAACAGTCAAAGTAAAACACCAAATGCTTGAAACTGATCAGATCTGCTGCGGAATAAATAAGCTATTTTTAAGAGGCAGATGTGAATTTCAAAAGTATGGCCTCTTGTTTGCATAAACAAAAAATAAAAAGGATTTGGTGTCAATTTGGCTTTTCAATAAATGATTAAGCCTAAACATAATAAATAAGGGGGATTTATGAGAAATATTTTAGGTATTTCTAGTTCTATTTTAACAGTTTGCATTAGCACATTTCTAATGAGTAGTTTGTGCTTTGCAGATCACGATATCAGAATAGCGGCACATGAATTGGATGAAGCTTCAAATCATGTTTACTCTCAAGCTTCAAGAGAAAGTCATGGTGGCCGTGATGATTATTGGGTTCTGAATCGACTCAGAGATTTAGCGACTGCAGCGGAACACTTTCATCGTATGGTTGAAACACATTACTCGAATCCCCGCCACATTGATCATGACTTTAGAGATCTTGAATATGCCTTTTATGATGCTGAAGATGCCATGAGATATGCTCGTTTTTCAGATCATGTTTGGCGTGATTTTAATCGATGTGAGTATGCTATGCGTGAACTTCGCTATACTTTTGGATATGATGATGGACATAATGATCATGGAAGAAATGATGATCACCGCAGACTTGGCACCATTGAAAGACCTGGTCGACTTGCCCTTGAAATAAAATAATAATTCATTCTAATAATTCATAAAAAGGTCCCATCTTGGGGCCTTTTCTTGTTAATGTCATCTGCATACAATACATTCAAGTAATAAAAGAGTGTTGAGCAATACGCTTCTATAATTGAGAACCGATTACACACGTTTCATACCACTCAAGATTCATATTTGGCTCATTCTTGTTACTAAATCTTTTTTTCGCTTGAAAATTAAGCGGTCTTAATTTAAGAAGCCACTGTTTTTTAGGGTATTATAAATAAATTACTAATAACAAAAGAGGTTTTTTTATGAAAACGGTGATTTTAATTTTTGCCATGACGATGGTTCAAGCATTTACTGCCAATTTTTCTATTGCTTGCTCAAGAGATATTACTGGGAGACGAATTTTATGCCCAGGAGATCGAGTCGTCAGTCCTTCCAATAATACAGGAACCGTCATTGGAATTAATACCTATCAAGGAATGGTAAGTGTTAATTTAGATTACTATTCTGACAATTATAGTTATAAAATAGAAGACCTTTTTATCGGATTTGGATGCATGCATTTAGTTTGTGTTGGCGATCGAGTGGTCAGTCCGTCAAATAATCCGGGACAAGTGATTGGTATCAATCCCTACAATCAAACTGTTTCAATTGACCTTGATTACTATTCCGATCATTACAGTTATCGCTTAGAAGAAATTTTTCTTGGTTATGGCTGTGTTGAAGGCATCTGTGTCAAAGATCATATTATAAGCCCATCCAATAACGAAGGTACAGTCATTGGAATTAATCCATATTACGGAACGGTTTCTGTCGATTTAAATTCTTACTCAGATCATTATAATTATTCAATTTCAAATATTTATTTAACCAATGAATGTTTGGATTATGGTCCCGACTACAGATTAAGAAGTAAAAGAATTAATCCTGTATTACATAGAATCTTTGATTTTAACTTAAAAAGGTAAAAGTATGCGGCCCCATTTTGGGGCCAGTTTTGAACACTATTTAATCTTTAAGAGCTTTTTGAATTTTAGCATGAAGTGAATCAAAAGATTCGGACAAACCCTTTTTCATCGACTTCCATTTACTTTTTGATTCAGTTTCCATTTTATTAATTCTTTCTTTTAAATCAGCTCGCGAAGCTTCCAGTTCATGAAGAGTTTCATTTTTTATTGTTGTACTCTTTTCTTTTGCCTTTTCTTTTAAACTCTCAATTTCTTTATCCAAGGACTCCATTTTAACTGATAATTCTTGCTTAAAAGCTTCGTAATCCTTTTGAGCGCCCTTCACCGCTTCTGAAGAATAAGAACTAGACATGAAACCTATAGTTAAAACCAATCCAATGACAAAATTTAATGTTTGCTTCATAAAACTCTTTTCTCCTTTTAAATAAAATATATTTTCAAAAATAAATAATTCAAACTATTTTATAAATTATTTTTCAAACGTGGCTAGTTATTTTAAGAAACCTTAGACTTATGTCCCACATTGGTTTCTGGCTTTTCAATTTTGAAGGCGTCTCGATTAAGAGGGGTTAATCCATGTTTTGTTCTGGCTTCATCACAGCGAGGGCGGTGTACGCCATCTTCAAAGGAGGCTAAAAAATTCCGACATGGCGAAGGGCGATTTTCGTAAATGGTACACCCAACATTTTTGCCAATGGTTCCTTCCAACGCAGCACACGCAGGTCGATGTTTATGATTGGTCCCCTTCATTGAAGACCATGTTCCGCCACCCTCTTCGGTCATGGTAATAGGTGCCTGCCAAAGACCTCCCTTTAAAGTTTCTTTGATGTGAAAAGAAACTCTAAAAGCGGCGCAACAGGCTCCACATTTAAGACACGGGTGAATGTTTTTTACTTCACTCATCATTTTATAATGAAGAAAAGCTCAAAAAAGAAAAGCTCTCATTAAAAAACTAGTAGTTAGTCGGTTCTTTCTAGGCTTTGCTATTCAACACGGACTAAAAACGCGAGCTCGATACTTAAATTTAAACCTAGAATCTTAAAATTACCTTAAGAGTTAGATCGAACGCGAAAAAGACTTTTAATTCCCAATTTAAATAGACTGTTTAATGCCATCCAAAGTGGAGATAATTTGGCGGAGGGAGTTAAACCATGTCCCATGCGGTGAATTTGCTGAGTGTACCAAACAATTTCAAGTGGCATCACTTTATCAAGATTTTTGAAACCTGTTGTTAATGGCTTTACCTCACTCACTGTATTCTGACCTGAAAGTAATTGTTTAGGAAAACTGGGGTTAATGGCCAAAGAACGCGCCAATCCTATCAAATCACAAGCCTGTGAACTAAGGGCATGTTCCATTCCAGTAGACGTTCTAAAACCGCCCGTTAACATGATGGGACACCGAATCTGAGAGCGAACTTTTTCACAATACTCAAGAAAGTAGGCTTCACGTTTCAAGGTACTTTCTTTTTCATTCATTTTTAGAGTGCCCGTCATCTTTGGCACCTCATAGGTTCCGCCCGAAATTTCAATTAAATCCATACCGGCTTCAGAAAGTTTTTGAGCAACAAGAATCGACTCGTCTTCAGTAAATCCACCTTTTTGAAAATCAGCTGAATTCAGTTTAATAGAAATTGGAAATGAAGCGCCGAGAGCTTTTCTCATAGAGTGATAAATTTTCATAACAAAGCGCATTCGATTTTCAAGAGTACCTCCCCATTGATCAGTGCGCTGATTGTGAAGGGGTGATAAAAATTGACTCACTAAATAGCCATGAGCACCATGAATTTGCGCTCCTGTAAAACCCGCGTCCCGTGCAACAACAGCCGAAAAAGTAAATCTCTCGATGATCTCCTCTATTTCACTTTCAAGAAGCGCTCTAGGAGTATTAAATAATTTCGCTAAGGACGATCGAAAAGGAATTGCAGAAGGTGCTACAGGCTCTTTGCTTAAAAATTTAGGAGATTGCTTTCCTGGATGATTGAGCTGAATCCATAAATGAGTATTGTTTAGGGCTCCGGCCTTAGTCCATTCTTTTAACCTTTGTAAACCCTCATGCCCCTTTTCAATAACAATATTATCGGGCTCACCTAAATATCGAGAATCCACCATCACGTTTCCTGAAATTAAAAGTCCTGCTCCCCCCTGAGACCAAATTTTATAAGATTTTACAAAAAGTTCATTGGCCTCATGATTTGAAGTCGCCATATTCTCACTCATCGCCGATTTAGCAATTCGATTTTTAAGAACAACTCCACAGGGTAGTTTGAGTGATTCTGCTAACATTGATTTTGCCTTAATTTGATTGTTCATATCGATACTTTAATTCCGATATCATCACCATTTCCATTCTCATCAATACCATTTTCTCCAACAGACCAAACTTGCTTTTGTTGTGGGTTGATTTTTAATTCTTTACCAATAAAATGATCCTTGGGTAATTCTATTAAATATTTTTGTTGAACTAAATCTTGAATTGATGAGGGCCAACGAGCATTGGTTTTTTGATAACTTTGAATAGCCAAAAGTGTATTTAATGACTCTAATCGATCATAATCACTACGAAGTTGAGTGATATCCGCTTTAGTCCATAACTCCATTAGAGTTTTTAACATTACAATTTCATACAAATGACCAATGGGGTTTCTTATTTTAGAATAACTTTTTTCAGCTTTTGCTAGTTCATTTGATGTAAGGAGTTCAATCGGTACAGTGATTTCTTTTAGTTCACCTTCTAGACTTACACCCATTAATGGTGAAATCAAAGGCCAAGAAGCCCCCATTTCAGTTTTAATATTTTTTACTTTGTCTTGTATAACTGGACTCAGCCAATCTTTAATGGCGAAATAGTTATTTTTTTTCAACTCTTGAATGGTTAATGCCACATAATGTTTAATCACGGACTCCGATTCTGAAATATTAAAATTTACGTTTTTAATATTATTAGAATTAGGGCTTGCTTTAAAAAGAATTAAAAGCTGAGACTCTAGGGTTTCGTTTTCAGATTGAGACTTCATGCGACTTAACCATTTAGGCAAATGTAGAGTTCCCATGCTCTTTACCGTCCACGCTCTTCTACTAAAGTGACGAGCCAGTCCTTCAGGAGTTAATTGTTGAGGCGAAAACTGACTAATTAGAGCTTGCCAGTGTGACCTCATTTCGAGTTCCACTCCATGGCTGATATTAAAATCACTGAAGCGAGGCTGGATCTGCTTTCGAACTAACTCTGGACTGAAACTCACTGTTTTTTCCAATTCGTCTAAATACAGACTGCGTGCACTTGCGCCGAGACGTCTTGCTAACTGTGATGGTTTAGTTAAATAAATATCCATCATAGATTTCAATTGAAAAAGGGCGGACTCAGCCTTTGACCATTCTTTTTGAGATAGGGAGTTACGAAATTGCAATATTTGCAATTTCATTGCATTCATATTCGATTTTAATTTCATAGGGTCGTGCCCTTGATCAAAGAAACACGAAAATTGGGTTAAGACGTCTGAGTTGAGATCTAGTAATTGATTTAATTTTAACGATTGTGCTGAAGGTAAATTCGACAATGAATTAATATCCGACTTAAATATAATTTGAAATTGATTTTGAATTTCATCAGACATTTTAATGGCTGGGCATTCCCCTTGTAATTGGCAACACGTGATGAGAGTTACTATTAAAAATAAAATTTGCATGCAATGAGGCTTATCAGTATGTTCGAAAGCCTGATTATCACTCGAGCTTTTACTTTCAAGCTTTATCTTTTTCATGTAGCACAGATATCCCATATAGCCTAATCCCCACCCATGTTAAAAATTATGATTTCAAAATTTTTAACAGATCCCATTTTTAATAATTAGCTCACTTAAAAATATTTTTAGACAATAATCTCTCAAGCAAATCATTACTTTTATTCAATTTTATTGTTCTGGAAAACTATTTTTAAACTGTATTTCATTCACTAACAGACTACAACCCAATTGAATATAAAAATTGACTTTAACTGGTACAAATTTATAAAATATTCTCACTGACTATGAGCGTGTTCGAAAAGCATCCTTCTTCATTGTGTTTGAGATTAAATCTTTCCAACTTTGATGAATAAGAATGAAATTGCTGTTCGATTTTGAACTTCAAGTGTGATTTTAAAGGCTGAAATTATTTCAAACCTCTAATCAAGAGACAGTGGAAGGAAATGTAATCATGAAACCATCTTTATTCAAAACCTTTAATACTTTATTCTCAAAAATCTGGAGATCCGTCCACTTCACACGCTTTTTGCATCAAAACTTTAAAAATTTATTATTAACTATTTTCATTTTTTTTACAACCTCCCCAGTCATGGCAAAATCCCATCATTATGAATCTCACCTCTCTTCTACAAAAACAGACACTCAACACTATTATCTCACCGATCAAATTGAAAGCAATAGAAGGGTCTTTTATCTTTTTCATGCTGAGGGGGATAATCTTCAAGATTTAATAGAGCGTAAGTCTTTTTCATTAGATGAGATTCCATTATCTGAGACTTGGCTTCAAAAAAAAATCAATCAATTTAAACTCAAAATTGAGAACCAAGCACAATTCAAAAATAAAAATTTTTATTCCTTTTCTCAACTTCCCTATTTTAAATACTTTTCGCGTTTTTCTCCACACACCGAAGAGATCTACTCCAAATCAAAGCCCTTTAGTGCTTCAATAAATATCGACACAAAGCTCTGGGAAGCTACGAATGAATGGAATTCTCAATGGGAAATTGAGTATGGCCGATGGGTCAACAAAACTCTGACTCCGAGTTTTATGATTGATATTAATCTTCCTTCCGATTGTGCTGATGTCGCCTATACTTTGCGATGGATATTTGCTTATATCCATAAACTTCCAATGGCCGTTCGCCTTGGAGGTAGCAATCAACTCTTTACCAATGAAACAGTAAGACCTGAATGGCTCGCTATACCAACCGATCCAGAGTGGAAAAAAAATCGTCGTTTTATTACTGCTTTAAAGTATATACTTAATAATACTTATACCCACACCCTTATGGATGATAGTTATCCCGTAGCGATCAATGCTGACACTCTTACTCCAGGAACCCATCATTTATCTTTATTTGGAGTCTCTGGCCATACAATGATTATCCATAAAATTAATGAACCCAATAATTTACCTATAACTCTATTATTCTCAACAACGCCGATAAAAGTAAGGGAACTGATCTCCTCTTTTTATCAAGTATCCGAGCTCCCTAAACTTTTTGATTCAGGATTTTATAAAATTCGTTGGGCCAAAAAAATGGCATCAGGTTGGCAACTTATTCCTGCCAAATCCATTCCTGGTTATTCGGAAGAACAATTTAACCTGAAACCCGATGGAGACAATTCAAAAACACCACACTTTATTAACGTTTTTAAACGACTTAATCCCCAGTTTAGTTTTAAAATGATGCTCAATATAGCCTTTGAAGAATTACAAGCTCGTATTAAAGACCGCATTCAAATTGTTGAAGACGGTTATTCCTACTGCCAAACTCATGATTGCACTCCAGGGAGCGCCGGTGAAGAGGACTGGAGTACTCCAAGTCGCGACAAAAGATTATTGCAACTGAATAGTTCTATTGACTTAGCGGCATCCTTCCTTTTGCAGTATGATTATCAATCGCTTCTCCCAATTAAAGATCTGATGGTCAAAAAAATAAAAGAAAAGAATTTTTTAATCAATAATAAAAATTATTCTCTTGATCAAATTACAGTGGCATTAATCTATCAACTCACTCAAACCGATCCCAGACTCAGTGTTGCTGAACGCTGGGGCCTATCCCCATCCGATGGCTATGGTCAAACACTTATAAAAACCATGGGAAATAATCTGGCTACTCGCAAAAAAATTATTGATCAAGGAGAAGAGTGTCGCCAAAAGAAATGTGACGAGTATAGCGAGTCTTTCAAAAAATTTAATACTTTTTTAATCGACGAGAAGATCTCGACTTTGTGGACTGGTGCTCAAATGCTCTGTCAAATGTCTGAATCCTTTGATTGTGATAATTTAAAATCAGTTCTTCAATCTCAATCCTTCGAAAATAAATCTTATTTAGACTTGTATTCAAAATCTATTTCATGGAACAGCAATCCCAATGTTAGTCTTGCATTTCGTTGGGGTCATCACGGATCAACACTTTATTTTGACTCTCTCTCAAACAAACCTAATTCTTCTTTTTTTACAAAAGACCATCAATGGTTCACTTTCAATCAATCTTTGATGCAAGCATCTAGATCTGGGCTTGTAAAAATTGATCTGCCTAAAGTTGAATCGCTTGGTCAACTGCATTTCGAATCCAATCATTATTTTACCTTTGAGCGCTCGACCAATAAACTTATTTTAAGAATTTACCAAGTCCCTCACCAGCCCATATCAGAAGTTAATTTAAATGAAAATGAAACTGCTCCATTGCGCATTTGGTGGTCAAGCCCGTCGAAGAAAACTCTTTCTGTTTTTTCAGACGCTCATTTTTACGAAATAGATGCCCTCAATGGAAATTTAATTCAAGACTTTAATTACATTAAATTTCATGAACTTTCCGTAGACCCAAGAATTAGTATCATCGAAACAGATCATGGCATCTATATGAGTGATGCAGAGAAAGACGCGAGCCACTTCATTTTTTTTCCTTTAGCATTTGATGATTTTAAAAATGTTTATGAAGTTCAAAGATCCAGTCTCGGCTGGTCCTTTCGAACCAAGACTCAATTTATTTATGTCGAATCAGATTCAAAAACCTTAATTGATTGGAAGGTGAATTTTAGTAATTTTATTTTTATTAATTCTCAAGGTGATCGCATTATAAAAACTGACTCTGTCGCAACAACTCTTGAAATTTATCAACGAGAACTTAATTCGGGAAACTCCAATGCCCAATTTAGCTTGTTAAAAACAATGAAAGGAGCCCTCTTTGGCGCCACTGATACCCATTTCACTATTGGAAGCTCTAACTCTGCCACCACTTACTCACTTAATACACTTAACACTATCAAACTCTCTTGTCTCATTAATGCAGCTTTAGTTTTTCCACTCAACGAGAACTATTATTTTTGTTTAGATAATGAAAAAAGAGATCTCCATTATATTTCTGGTGAACTGATTGCCACTGATAACAATGGTGCCTATTGGGAGATTTGGAATAAAAATAACTCCAATAGCAACCGTCCCTGGTTAAACGCATACAAATATATTTCTCTTTCATCAACTAATGATAGCTTTACCAGTTATTCAGAATTTTATTCCATGAATCCTAAAAACTTGGAAGGTCCCTTCTTACAAGTGCTAAACCAAGACAATTTTAGTACCGCCTCTTTCTACCTTTCCAGCATTGATTTTCCTCCAACAGAGCCACTCAATAGTATTATCGCTCCCCCCGCATTACCCAAAAATGAATTTACGAATTACGGACTCACGAAACCCTTGGCCTTTATCAATTCCTTTATTTTAAAAGCTGCCTTAGGTACTTATAAGCCTAAACAGATTTTATTTTTACCCAATTCTATCTAACTTTCTAATTTATTTTCTCTATTTTGGAAAGTCTCAAAATTATAAAAATTCGATAAACAATGCATCGCAATTAATACTGACGAATTTGACTCGAGGAAGACAGATAAAGCATTCTTTGAATAGATAGATTCTGCTGAAAAAGGCCTGAACAAACAGTTGAAAAAAATGTTCCAATATTAAAAAAATCGCCGCAGAGTTTAATGGAAACCAGGAGAAAGTGCAACAAGCATAGACGCTTTATACAAATTCGTTACTTCCTACCATCAACTATAATAGTTTCTGTACGTTGTGGAAATATAGCAATGATGGCAACGTTGCCATAACTTTTTCTTTTGCATTCATGTACTATGAAAGGTTCTTTGTGATTTTGAGTGGAAGTGATAAATTACAACAGTTTAGTTAGGTTTTTATTGATTTTCTATAAAAAAGTGAATTACAAAGTTCATTATGAAAATAAAATCAGCCATTGATGATTCTTAAGACCTTGATATTATTTAAATACAACAAAAAACATATAAAGGAGAAGCACCATGGCTGTAGCAGATTTATACTTAATCGTTTATGTGATTTGCAAGGTACAAATTTTGAAATAGTTGATTGTCAAGTTAAAGAGAAAGAAGTGGTTTGAATCTGTCTGAGATCTAAATTTAATTTTGAATAACGGGTTTCCCACCCTCCCCACCGCCTGTGAAAAAGAAAATCCCTCCGGGCTTTTTCAAGCTGCGGGGAGAGCGTGGAAAACCCTTATTAGGCAACAAGATTCTGTTTCAAATTGTATTGACTCAATTTTTTTTAAAGTTATCCTCTGCGATCGTTGACTGACCTAATCCCTCCCTCTGGACTACTCATAAATTTGAGCTGTTACTTCATATACTCATCAATCGGCCTCGTCTTGGATTTAATATTTCAATCTTATATAAATAATATTTTTCTTTTAAAGATTTTTCATTGTAAGTAAACATTATTTTAAATAGAGTCAGTTCGGTGATGCGCCCCATCTTTCACTCTTAGTGCTTGCAAAAATGCTATAAATAAATGATGTTTATGTCGTGAAAAATTTCAACATTAACATCATTCAAAGGATCAGT
>Ga0154020_10001995_pt1 | contig 24957 bp, 17 predicted proteins | sample Klosneuvirus_201_FD_109709 | JGI IMG/M metagenome (GOLD analysis project Ga0154020, IMG submission 109709) | Active sludge microbial communities from wastewater, Klosterneuburg, Austria - Klosneuvirus_20160825_MG | ecosystem: Engineered > WWTP > Aerobic digester > Activated sludge | place...
CGGCGCACGATCATCGAGTCTCTGATGTGCAACTTCCAGGTCGATCTCGGCGCGGACGGGAGCACCTACTTTGCCCCCGAGCTCGATACGCTGCACGCGCTGCAGCGGGAGGGGCTCCTCGAGATCAAGGGGAACACGATCGAGCTGTCGGCCGTGGGACGCTTCTTGGTCCGCAATGTCGCGATGGTCTTTGATCGCTACCTCCGCATTCCGCGCGGTGAACGCCGCTTCTCTCGCACCATTTGATCCCGCCCGTTACGCAGGGGTGACGCCACGGTAGGCGGATCCACCTGCAACGCTTTCCCCCTGAGTGGCATGTGGCGTGCTTCAGTTTGGCGCATGAAACGGCATCCAAAAGAGGAAATTCTCTACGGCCTGTTCGCTAACCGAGCCCAGCTCGAGAAGGCCTTCGACGCGCTGCTCCATAAAGGCATCAAGATCGACGACGTCAGTTTGCTGATGAGCGAGGACGTACACGATCGCGACTTCAAGGCGATCGAGCAGGTGCGGACGAAGGACGGAGCGACAGCGGGCGCGGCCCTCGGCGGGACGCTCGGCGGCATGTTCGGCGGCCTGGTCGCGCTGGCTTCGGCGGTGACCGGTATCGGCCTGGTGATCGTAGGACCGGCGCTCGCGCTGGCTGCTGCGGGCGGGCTGGTCGGAGGGCTCGTCGGTCACGGCATGCCCAAGGAGGAGGCCCATCGCCTCAAGGAAGAGCTGCACGCCGGGAAGACGATGATCGCGGTTCACATCCACAAGCCCGAGGACATCGCCGCCGCCAAGATGGTCTTCAAGGAGTTCCGGGGAGAGACGATCGAGATGCCCGCCGGCGGATGAGCTTGGCCAGCTCGATCAGGCTCACCGAGATCAGCCCGAGCCCGAGCGCCAGGAGCCCGTCCTGCCAGGGCAGCACGGAGAGCTCGAAGAGCCGCCGCGTGATCTCCACCTGATGCAGGCCGATCTGGAGCAGCGCCGACAGCGCCACCACCAAGACCAGGCGAAGGTTGGTGAAGGCGCCGACCTCCCAGAAGAGGCGACCTGGGCTGCGGGCCGCGAAGGAGCGGAAGAGCTCGGTGAACACCAGCACCGAAAAGGCCAGGGTTCGCGCCTCGGTCTCGTCTCGCGCGCCCAGCGCCCAGGCGAAGACGCCCAAGGTCACCGCGGTCTCGATCGCTCCAACCGCGGCGATGAAGCGCCACTCGGGCGCGCCGAGCAGCGGTTCTTTGGGATCCCGCGGGGGATGCCGCATCGCGTCCTGCTCGACGGGCTCCATCACCAAGGCCAGCGCCGGCAAGCCGTCGGTGACCAGGTTGATCCACAGTAGATGGAGCGGCAGCAGCGGGAGCGGGAGCCCGAAGGCCGCCGCCCCGAGCATGACGGCCAGCTCCGCGGCGTTGCCGACGAGCAGATAGACCAGCGACTTACGGATATTCTCGAAGATCCCGCGGCCCTCGCGGATCGCGGCCACGATGCTGGCGAAGTTGTCGTCGGCCAGGATCATGTCCGAAGCTTCGCGCGCCACCTCGGTGCCCCCTTGGCCCATAGCGATCCCGATGTGCGCCTCACGCAGCGCAGGGGCGTCGTTGACCCCATCTCCGGTCATGGCCACCACGCCGCCCTTGGCCTTCCAGGCGCGAACGATCTCGAGCTTGTCGGCCGGCGTGGCCCGCGCGTGAACGCGTTCTGCGACCACCTCCCCCGCCTTGACCAGGCCCATCTCTTTGGCGATCGCCTCGGCCGTCGCGCGGTGATCGCCCGTGATCATGATCGTGGTGATGCCAGCCTCGCGGGCCGCGGCGATCGCCGTGATGGCCTCGGGACGCGGGGGATCGGCGATCCCGATCAGGCCGAGGAGCTCGAGGTCGACGTCCTCGGCTCCCCTGCCGATGGCGACGGCCAGGACCCGCAGCCCGCGCTCGGCCATGAGCTTGTTCTGCGCCTCGGCGCCCTCGGTCCCCCGCGCGCAGCGCGGCAGCATGACCTCGACCGCGCCCTTGACGTAGCGGAGGCCGTCGCTGCGCACGATGGCCATCCGCTTTCGCTCCGAGTCGAAGGGCTCGAGCTTTTCGCGCGGCCGGTCGCGTTCGATGTCGGGGCGCTGAATGCCGCGCTCGGCCGCAGCGCGCAGGATCGCGAGCTCGGTCGGATCTCCGACCCCGCCGGTGCCGTCCGGGGACAGCTCGGCGTCGCAGCAAGCGGCGCCGGTGTCGAGGAGGCGATGCTCGTCTGCGCCCCACAGCTCACGGACCTCCATGGCGCCGGTGGTCAGGGTCCCGGTCTTGTCGGTGCAGATCAGGGTGGCGCAGCCGAGCGTCTCCACCGCGGGCAGCCGGCGCACCAGCACATTGCGCGCGGCCATGCGCTGGACCCCGATGGCCAAGGCGATGATGACGATCGCCGGCAGCCCCTCGGGGACGGCGGCGACCGCCAGCGAGACCCCGGACAAGACGACCTCGAGCCAGGGGCGCCCGCGGAGGAGGCCGAGCAGCACGACGAGCACGACGACGCCCAAGCAACCCCACAGGAGGACCTTGCTGACCGCGGCCAAGCGCTTTTGCAGCGGCGTGTCCTCGTCGACCGCGGTGCTGAGGAGGTGGGCCACCTTCCCGAGCTCGGTCTTCATCCCGGTCGCGACCACCACCGCTCGACCTGCGCCGCTCGCCACCGCCGTGCCCATGAAGACGGAGGCGGTTCGCTCGGCCAAGGCCGCGTCGGCTTTGGCTTGGCTCGTCGACTTGGCGACCGGCTGGCTCTCGCCGGTGAGCGCCGCTTCATTGGTGAGCAGCGCGCTGGCCTCCACCAAGGTGGCGTCGGCGGCGACCACATCACCGGCCTCGAGCAAGAGCAGATCGCCCGGGACCACCCCGCTGGCGGCGATCAACTCGGCGCGCCCGTCGCGCTCGACGCGGGCCCGGGGCGCGGTCATCGAGCGCAGCGCAGCGATCGCCTTTCCCGCTCGGCGTTCTTGGAAGAAGCCCACCAGGCCGTTGATGATCACGATCGACAGGATGGCGATCGCGTCCACGACCTCTTGGAGGACGCCCGAGACGATCGCCGCACCGATCAGGAGCAGGATGACGGGGCTCCGAAACTGCTCGAAGAGGAGGCGCCACAGCGGCACCTCGGCCTCCTGGGCGACCTCGTTGGGGCCATGCTCGGCGCGCAGGCGCGCGGCGAAGGCCGAGCTGAGCCCGCGCGGGATCATCCGGTAGCTCCCGCCGGTGGCCGACAGCACGCCGGGACCTCGGCCCGGATGAGCTCGATGGCTTGGCGCATCTTGTCGACGAAGTCGGGCGTGCTCTCGACGAAGCTGCGCCGCGGATGGCCGTCCCACGCGCGCGCGATCGCTTCATCGATGTGGGCCGCGTCGACCGCAGTCTCGATCCGCGCCGGGTTTTGGTGGTTGTAGCCGCCCCGCGCGCTCGGGGTGCGAAGGTGGATCACCGCGGCGTAGCGGGCCATCTCGGCCTCGACGGTGGTCCCCATGGCGGCGGTCAGAGGACCCGCCTCCGCCGGCCAATAGGCCAGACCATCGAGCGTGCCGCGGTCGCAGAGCACGATCGCCGAGCGCTGCTCTTCGAGCGCCATCCGCTCCAGCTCGCGCGCGACGTGCCAGATCGCGCGTTGAGCGGCGGTGCGGCCCGGGAGGCCCTGGCGCCGCGGAAAGCCGCCCAGGAAGAGGATGCTCGCGGCCTCCGGGAGCACCGAGACGTGCTCACAGAACTGTCGGCGGACGACCTCCAGCACGGCGGTCTTTCCAGCGCCTGGCCCGCCGGTGAGGACGACGAGGCGCGGCTGGTGGACTCCGAGCGAACAGGAGCACTGCACACCGATGACAGAGCCGCGCGCGAAGCTGGCTGTCCACCCGATTTGCTGTTCGGTGGCGGTTCCGGAGCCAAGGTAGGACCGTCTCGTTCGGTAACCATTCGAACGCGATCCCCTGATCCGGGGGTCGGCATGCCCCGTGAACGCGAGCGACACATGTCCACCGCGCCAAAGAAGCAGGCTCGCCGTCTCAAAGCGAGCCGCCGAGCCCCGCACCGTTCTTCGGCCTACGAGCTCCGCGAGGGAGCAGGTGGCGGCCACGAAGACACCCTCGATACCCTGATCGCCTCGGCCCTGTCCCAAGGCGCGGCCGAGCTGCGACTGGCGCAATGGGGGTCGCGCGTGCGGTTGATGGCCCGCCTGGAAGGGAGCTTCGTAGAGCTGGTCCCCGGCACCCTGGGTCCGGCGGCGCTGCGCGGCTTGGTGGCGGTGATCAAGAAGCGCGCGCGGCTCGATGCCCACATAGCACGCCCGCAGGGCGGCGCGTTCGTCGTCGCGCCGGGCGGGCGGGAACCCCAGGTCGTCCGTGCGCAGATCCTGCCTGGGCTTTGGGGAGATCAGGCGGAGCTCCGCTTTCCGAGCAAGCCGGCCTGAGCGCTGACACAGCTCCCGGCAGCGCTGTGTCAGCGCGGCTCCGTGTCACGACAAGCTCTGCCCGCGCTGGTGGTCCACGCCGTGCAATGCCGGCTCCGTCTCGGGTCCCAAAGGCCCCGGGGGGAGAAATCACGTGCGAACCATCTTTCTGTATTCCAGCCTCAGCTTGGGGCTGATGGCCTCCACCTTGGCCTGCGGCGACGCGGCCCCAGCGCCAGACGCGAGCAGCGTCGCCGACGCTGGATTCACCGCCGATTCTGGAAGCCCAGACTCCGGCACGCCGGACTCGGGGACGCCAGACAGCGGCACGCCCGACTCGGGGACGCCGGACAGCGGCACGCCCGACTCGGGGACGCCGGACAGCGGCACGCCCGACACGGGCCCGACCTCGCTCCTCACCCAGGCCGAGCAGGACTTCTTCCGCACCACCACGCCGCTGGCCGCCACCCCACCGGCGGATTCGACCAACCGCTACGCCGCCAGCTCCACCTCAGGAGCGGCCGCCGCGGTGATCGGTCAGAAGTGGTTCTTCGATCGGCGCTTCTCAGGTCCGGTCGGCGCGGCTGGACAGGGGCAGCTCACGCCCGCTCCCACCGATCCGCCGGCCGCCTTGGTCGCGGCCGTAGGCCCCAAGGGCACGACGGGCCTCGTGGCCTGCGTCAGCTGCCACAGCTTCGACAATGGCGCCGATGGCGATGACCGCAAGTCACCAAACCACGTCGCGCTCGGAACCGGCGTGCACCCGCGCAACGCGCCCCCGGTCGTCAACTCGGCCTACTACGGGGTGGTGAACTGGGCCGGTCGCTTCGCGGCTCAATGGGAGCTCCCGCTGCCTGTCTCGGAGAATCCGCGGATCATGAACGGCAGCCGCATGCATCTGGCCCAGCAGATCTGGAAGAACTACAAGGCCGAGTACCAGGCGACCTTCCAAGAGTACGAGCACGGCCCCGACGGCGGAGACGCGCTGATGGACGCGATCAAGCTGAAGATCGCGGCCTTCAACGCCGCCCAAAACCCGGTGATCGCCGGCGATGAGCTGAGCGGCGCCACGATCAGCCGCGGAAAGCCCAAGGCCAACGCCGCGGCTCCGGACGGGCTCTGGGAGACGCTGTCGGGCCCCGAGAAGGCCTTCGTGAACCGCGTCGCGACGAACTTCGGCAAGGCCCTGGCGGCCTATCAGCGCAAGCTGGTGCGCCGCGAGACGCCCTTTGACGCCTGGGCGGCCGGCGGCTTCGTCGGCGCTGAGATCCCGGTGACCGCGCAGCGCGGCGCCAAGGTCTTCCTCAAGGCCGGTTGCGACAAATGCCACCAGGGCACGATGTTCACCGACTCGCTCTTCCACAACACTGGGCTCACGCAGATCAACCCGCTCGACATGCCGCCGACCGAGGGCGTCGGCGCGACTCCGGCCGATGGCTCGGACGCGGGGCGCTTCGCGGACGGCGACGCGCTGGCCAAGGCCAACGGCGGAGGCGGCGCGACCCCCGGGATCAGCGTCGATACCAAGTGGAGCGATGATCGCGCCCGAGGCGCCGCGCTGATCGCGCAGTTCAACGCCATCACACCCATGCCGGACACCGCGCGCGGCAGCTTCCGTACGCCCAGCCTGCGGGGGGTGAAGGACACGGCGCCATACATGCACGCGGGTCAGCTCAAGACCCTGGCCGAGGTGGTGGAGTTCTACGCCCGCGGCGGGGACGCGAGCGGCTTCGCGGGGACGAAGGATCCCTTGATCGTGGCGGTGGCGTTGACGGCAGAGGAGAAGAGCGATCTGGTCGCCTTCCTCGAGCAGCTCTCGGCCACCGACGCGCTCCCGGCCGCGTTGATCATGGACACCTCCGGACAGTAGGCGCCCACGTCCTCGGCGCTTCTGCTATCATCGGCGGATGTCCGTCGATGGCCCGCACGATCTCGCCCAGCTCCGCCTCATCGGCAAGCTCGTCGCCAAAGCGCGCGACGCCATGCTGAAAGAGGTGCGAGCGGGCGTCTCCACCGCGGAGCTCGACGAGGTCGGTAAGAGCGTCCTGGAAGCCAGCGGGGCTCGATCCGCCCCTCGCCTGGCCTACAACTTCCCCGGCTTCACCTGCATCAGCGTCAACGAAGAGTTGGCCCACGGGATCCCGTCCAAGACGAAGATCTTGAAGGACGGAGATCTAGTGAACATCGACGTCTCCGCCGAGCTCGACGGCTACTGGGCAGACACCGGCGCCAGCGCGCCCGTTGGCCAGGTCGACAAGCGCCTGCGCAAGCTCCTCGAGGTCACCAAGATCGCCCAGGAAGAAGGCATGAACGAGGCCCGCGCCGGCCTCCCGATCTCGGGCATCGGACGGGCGGTGGAGAAGCGCGCCCAAAAACATGGCTTCAAGGTGGTCAAGGAGCTGTGCGGACACGGGGTCGGCCGCCATATCCACGAAGACCCGCAGATCCCGAACGTCTTCGATCCGCGCCAGAAGATGACCCTGTGGGAGGGCCTGGTGCTGACCATCGAGCCCTTCTTCACCCTAGGCGCGACCAGCGTCTTTCAGGCGGACGACGGCTGGACCTTGAAGACGCCCGATGGGAGCTGGGGCGCGCAGTTCGAGCACACCTTCGTGGTGACCAAGGGCGCGCCGATCGTGCTGACGATCTGAGTCCGGCTACAGGTGGAACACGATCCACCGCAGGATGTCCGACACCCCGGTGCCCGTCTGCGCGATGTTGTGAAACGCGGTGTAGTAGACGTTCCCGCCCTGCTGATTGGCCGGCGTGAGCTTGAAGCGCACGGCCAGCGGCGCGCTGACCACCGGACCCGGGCTCGAGCTCTGATTGCAGGTCGTGGCGCCGGCCGAGCAGGTGGTGGCCTGGCCCTGGACCAGCACGTCGGCGTGGGTGGTGCTCAGATCGAGGAGACCCCAGTTGGCCGAGCGCGCGCCGCTCATATCCGGGAAGGTGATGGACACCTGGTTGGTGCCGATGGCCTGAGACAAGGGCACATCCACCACGCTGGCAGCGATCGTCTGCGGCGCGTAGCCGGCCAGCTCCGTCGTCTGAAAGGGCAGCATGACGGAGGCCTGCGTGCGCAGATCCGGCACCACCATCTGCGGGAAGGCCAGCGCTAAGAAGCTCACCGCCCAATCAGAGGCGTAGAGCGAGCCGCCGCCCATCACGTAGCTGCGCAAGTTGCTGGTGATCTGCGCGGCGCTCGGGCCAAGATCCGAGGTGTAGCTGGTGGTGGCAGCGCCGCAGTCGATGAACACGATGTCGTAGCGCTGGAGCGCGGCCAAGTCAGATAGGAAGGGCGCGGCGCTGGTGGCCCAGCCGCTGTTGCCGTCGAAGGTGTCGGCGTGGATGCCTAGGTTGGTCAGCAAAGTCTCGATGTGATCGCCGAAGCCGGTCACGACCGCCACCCGCACCACATCGCCGCGGACGCAGAGCTGATCGGTGGGGATCAGCACCTGGCCGTTCTGCGGCACGGTCACCGTATAGGTCTGCGAGAACATCCCCGCTTGCACGGTCAGGGTCCAGGTGCCGGGCGGGACTTGGTCGAGCTCGAACCAACCAGCGACGCCGCTCGTCGCCGTCAGCGTCAGCGGCACGCCATGGCAGTCCATGGTCTCGAGCGTCACCGTGGCGCCGGCGATCCAGTCCCGGGCCTCAGGCGAACACACGCGGCCCGCCACCGAAGAGATGCTGCCGCATTGAAGGCCGCCGTCTTCGCTGCTGGAGTCCGGCAGGTCGGCGTCGGGCCGGGAGAGGGCGTCGAGGAAGACCGCGCCATCACCAGCGCTCAGGGCGTCGCCGCGCTCATCGACGTCCAAGCCCCCGCTGCCATCGGCGCTGGCGGCAGCGTCGTCGATCGACGCGTCGGCGATCGCGCTGCCGTCTCCGCTCCCTGCGGCGCCGTCGCGCTTGGTGGTGCCGCCCCCGGGACGAGCGGAGCTGCGGCCATCGCTACAGGCCGCGGTGAGGAGTAGAGCCAAGAGGGCGAGAGCGCGCCGCATAGGCCCACGCTTCACTCGGCGGACCAGGCTTGTCCACGGAATCCTTGACCCGAGCGGCGCAGCCGACGCACGCAGAGCTGCGCATGGGGACTAGAGGCATGATCGAGCGCGTCCTCGAGGCCGCAGCTCTGCTCTCTGCGCGCTTTGCCCGTGACGGCGGACAAGCCTCGCGGCTCCTGGGCGAGGGCCTTCGCGCGCTGGAGCCTGGGCTCAGCGGCCCGGTGGCCGCGGTGTTTTATGCGTCTTTGCGCCACGACCGGAAGATCGAGATGCTCCTCGGTCCGGACGCCAACGCGGATGGCCGAGCCACGCTGGCCGCCGCGATCATCGGCCTCATCGGCTGGGACGAGACCGGGCTGAGCCCCGCGCTCGCCGCCGCCCGCTGCGCCGATATCTCGGACCCGCTCGAACGTTTTGGAGTTGAGCACTCCCTGCCCTCCGCGCTCGCGGCGCGCCTCCTCCTCGGCGATATCTCGGAGCCGGCCGCGTTGGCTCGCGCCTTCCTCGAGGAGCCTCCGCTCACCGCTCGGGCCACGGGCGATCGTACAGCGCTGATCAGCGCGCTCGCCGCGGCCGGCATCCCCGGCACGCCCGGCCGCTGGAGCGATCGGGCGCTGATGCTCGAGATCGAAGGCTCGGTCTACGAGACGGAGGCGTTCCAGAGCGGGCGATTCGAGCTCCAGGATGAAGGCAGCCAGCTCATCGCCGAGCTGGTCGCGCCTCCCCCCGGCGGGGTGGTGCTCGATCTGTGCGCTGGCGCCGGCGGCAAGACGCTGGCGATCGCCGCGCTCCTCCAGGGGAAGGGCCGCGTGATCGCCACCGATGTGCACCCGAGGAAGCTGGAGGAGCTAGCGCGCCGCGCCCGCCGCGCTGGCCTGCACAACATCCAGACCGCGGCGATCGAGGGCGAGGACTTGCCGGAGCTCGTCGAGCGCCTGCGTGGCAAGATCGATCGCGTGCTGGTCGACGCGCCCTGCACCGGGCTCGGCGTACTGCGCCGGAACCCCGAGGCCAAGCACCGCTACGATCCGGCCTCCGTGCGGGAGCTCGGAGTTGTGCAAGCTAAGTTGCTCGCGCAGGCGACCGCGCTCCTCGGCCCAGGCGCGCGGGCGATCTACGCGACCTGCTCCTTTCTCCCCGAGGAGAACCAGGCGCCGGTGGAAGCGGCGCTGGCTTTGGATCCGGAGCTCGAGCTGGTTTCTCCCGCGGAGATCTGGGGCCGCGCCCGCGCCGAGCTTTTGCTGAGCGAAGACCGGCGCTTCCTCGCGCTCCGGCCCGATCGGCACGACACTGACGCCTTCTTCGCCGCGGTCCTGCGGCGCAAGCGCCCCCGCACCAAGCCCCATTCGAGCCCTTGATTCGGGGCATGCACATCCGTACAGTGCGAAGCCATGTCGAGCACGCCTGAGCCTGGGGACGACGGCGAAGAGCTCCCGCCCCGCGATCGATCCATCCGCGAGCTGGGTGCCTTCGAGCGCCGGCCAGCGCCGCCGTGGGCCGGATCCAAAGGCCTCGGTGGCCTGCTCACCAAGTGGCGCTGCGATCCCACCTTCTCCCGCTGCCTCATGCTCGACGAGGCGACCGAGCCGCAGGCCGCCGCGCACGCGCCCATCCCGAGCGATCTATCGCCCGCGGTCGTCGACGCGCTGAAGCTCCGCGGCGTAGAGCGCCTCTACACGCACCAAGCCGAGGCCTTCCGCTTGGCCAAGGACGGCAAGGACGTGGTGATCGCCACGCCGACCGCCTCCGGAAAGAGCCTCTGCTACAACCTGCCGGTGCTCGACGCGCTGGCCCGCGCGCCCGAGACCCGCGCGCTGTACTTGTTCCCGACCAAGGCGCTGTCCCGCGATCAAGAGGAGGCCCTGCGCGGCCTGCTCGTCGACGCCGGGCTGGGCCAAGGCGCGATCACCTACGACGGCGACACCCCGGGGGACGCGCGCCGGGCGGCCCGGGAGCGCAGCGGTATCCTGATCACCAACCCCGACATGCTCCACGCCGGCGTGCTCCCGCATCACGCCTCCTGGGCCCGCTTCTTCTCCAAGCTCTCCTTCATCGTGATCGACGAGCTGCACAGCTACCGCGGGGTCTTCGGCTCGCACTTGGCCAACCTGGTGCGGCGACTGCTGCGGATCGCCGAGTTTCATGGGGCCAAGCCGCAGCTCCTCTTCGCCTCCGCCACCATCGGCAACCCCCAGGAGCACGCCTCCCGGCTCGCGGGCCGTCCGGTGGAGCTGGTCGACCAAAGCGGGGCGCCCACGGGGCGTAAGCACATCCTGGTCTACAACCCGCCGGTCGTGAACGCCGAGATCGGTCTGCGGGCCAGCGCGCCCAAGACGGCCGTGCGGGTCGCGGCGGAGCTCATCCACGCCGACGTCTCCACGATCGTCTTTGGGCAGTCGCGCAACACCGTCGAGGTGATGCTCAAGTACCTCCGCGATCGGATGGAGAAGGACGGCCTCGATCCCGCGCTGGTCCAAGGCTACCGCGGCGGTTACCTCCCCGATCAGCGGCGCCGCATCGAAGGTGGCTTGCGCGCCGGCGAGGTGAAGTGCGTGGTGGCGACCTCCGCGCTCGAGCTCGGCATCGACATCGGCAGCCTGGACGCGGTGATCTGCTGCGGCTATCCCGGCTCCATGGCCGAGCTGTGGCAGCGCTTCGGGCGGGCGGGGCGCCGCTTCGGAGAGAGCGTGGCGGTGCTGATCACCAACTCGAACCCCCTCGATCAGTTCCTGGCCCGCGATCCCTCGATGATCGTCGGCGCGCCGATCGAAGAGGCCCGCATCGATCCCGACAACCTCGATATCCTGCTCCAGCACCTCAAATGCGGGGCCTTCGAGCTGCCCTTTGAGGGCGGAGATAGCTTCGGGGACGTGCCCGGCGACTCGGTCGAGGACGCGCTCAGCTTCCTGGCCGACAACCGCGTGCTCCAGCCGGCCCAGAATCAGGCGGGAAAGACGCTCTACCACTGGTCCTCGGACGCATACCCCGCGAGCGCGGTCTCTCTCCGCAGCGCCGGCTGGGACAACGTGGTGATCATCGACGTGGAGCTCGAGAAGACCATCGCCGAGATGGACTGGCACTCCACGCACACCATGCTGCACGAGCAGGCCATCTATCAGCATGACGGCGAGCAGTTTCAGGTGGAGCGCCTGGACCTGCCCAATCGCAAGGCCTTCGTGCGCAAGGTCGAGCCGGACTACTACACGACGGCCATGACCCACACCAAGGTGAAGATCCTCCACGAGGAGAGCCGCGGAGAGGTCACGGTCGCTCGCACGCTGCTCCCGGCCGGACTCGGCGAGGTCAACGTCATAGAGAAGGTCGTGGGCTTCAAGAAGATCAAGTTCCACACCCACGAGAACGTCGGCTACGGCGAGGTACAGCTGCCCGAGATGCAGAAACCGACCACGGCTTTTTGGCTGACCTTCCCGGCTTCGCTCATCGCCTCCTCTGGCGCGCCGCGGCCGGTGACCATCGACGCGCTCCGCGGCCTGAAGACCGCCATGCACACGGTGGCGGCGATCGGGCTCATGATCGACCCGCGCGATCTCGGCCAGGTGCTCGTCGATGGTACGGAAGCCGACGCCGTCTCGCGGCCCGCCGACACCGCGGTCTTCGATCCCACGGTGTACTTGTACGATCAGGTCGCGGGCGGCATCGGGCTGGCGCCGCGGCTCTTCGAGGAGCGTGACACCCTCATGCGCCGGGCCAAGAAGCTCCTCCAAAGCTGCGACTGCCACGACGGTTGCCCCTCCTGCATTGGTCCCACGCTCGGGGTGGTCGCTGATCCCAGCGATGAGCAGTGGTCGAGGAAGCAGCTGGCGATCGATCTCCTCGGGCTCGGGCTCGGAGCGGAGTAGGCGAGGTCGATGTCTGACCTGCGGCGAAAGCTCGCTCAGCGCAAGGCTCTGAGCGGGGAGGTGACAGTCGATGCTCCCGCCTCGCCGGGCACGACCGCGACCTCCGATCCGCGCACCGAGTCCCCGGCCTACCGCGCGCGCGTCGATCGCCTCAAGGGGATGCTGAGCTCGATGATCGCGCGGCAGCAGGCCGACGTCCGCACCGAGCCGCACGGCCCCACCACCCTGCTCGCGCTCAAGACCCTGAGCCGCCGCGGCGCGCTCAAGTACGGGCCGCTCCCCGGCGAGGAGGTCGACACCCCGGGTGGTCGACTGCACCTGGTCCGCCATCGCTTCGAGCCCGACCACGCGCATGGCAAGACCAAGGTGGTGGCCGCGCTGGCGGCGAAGGCCGGGACCATCGCCAAGCTCACGCTGGATGAGAGCCTGCGCGAGATCGATCCGAATCGCTTCCTCTACCTCGACACCGAGACCACCGGGCTCTCGGGCGGCACCGGCACGATCCCGTTCTTGGTGGGGCTGGCGTGGTTTGAAGATCAGAGCCTCTGCGTCGAGCAGCTCATGCTGCGGACGCCGGCCCAAGAGCGGGCCATGCTTAGCGCGTTGGTCGAGCACATGAAGCGCTCGAGCGCCCTCGTCACCTACAATGGGAAGAGCTACGACTGGCCGCTCCTCAAGAGTCGCTTCGTGATGAACCGGATGCCGGTGCCCGAGCCGCTGCCGCACGTCGATCTCCTCCACGCCGCGCGCCGGGTCTACAAGCGCCGCCTGGGCGAGGTACGCCTGGTGACGATGGAGCGCGCGCTGCTCGGCTTTCAGCGGGAGCACGACGTGGAGGGCTTCGAGATCCCCAACCTCTATTGGGAGATGCTGCGCGGCGGGGAGAGCTCCTTGCTCACGCCGGTGCTCGAGCACAACGTCAACGACATCATCGCATTGGCGGCGCTGCTCGGGCTGCTCACCGATCGCTTCGAGAACCTGCGCAAGGAGGACGATCCCACCGATCACCTCGGCCTCGCCCATGTGGCGCGACGGACCGGCGACTTCGAGCGGGCCCACCTCTTCGCCGAGGCCGCGGCCGGCGGAGGAGGCGACCGGGCCCTCACTGTAGAGGCCTTGGTGCTTTCGGCGCGCCTCCGGGCCAAAGCCCGCTCCTTTCCGGAGGCGGTCGAGCTCTATCAGCGGGCCTTGGCCGAGGCCGAAGGTCCGCTCCTCGCGCCGATTCACCTCGCGCTCTCCAAGCTCTACGAGCACCGCTTAGGCCGGCCCGATCTCGCGCTCTTCCACGCCGAGCGGGCCGAGGACGCCGAGTCACCCGAGCTCCACGCTCGGCGCCTCGACCGCCTCCAGACCCGGGTGGTCTAGGAGCTTCCGGCCCCTCAGTTCGACAGTCGGATGGTGGGAGCGCTCTCGTCCGCCGGGATCGCGAGCCTGGCGATCTCGTAGGGGTGTTTGACGACGGAGATGGGAGCGGAGCGACTGGGGACGTGGAGCAAGGTGAAGTGGCCCTCGGGGTCGCTGATGGTGGTCTGCTCCAGTACTCGTCGAGGGAACCGCTTCTCGAGGGATGGGCCGTACCAGATCTGGGCGCCCCCAATTGGCTGGCCGGACCGAGCATCGACGACGCGACCGTTGATCGTGCGTCCGACTTCGAGGATGACGTCCCCCAGATCGACGTCACCGCGGCTCGGATCGACCTCCTTGATCTGATGGGCATAGCCCGGCGCCGTGATCACGAGCGGCGACACGAAGTCGGCGCCGAGGACCGCCTCGAAGCCTCCGGGCTGGGGCGAAAAGTCAGCGAACCCGTCGACCTTGAACTCGGTGATTGGGCGACCGGAGGGATCCACCACTCGGCCGTGCACGGTGGTGAGGCGCACCACCACCAGGCGCACGTCGGCCGCGCCAGGCTTGGCAACGACGACGCTCTCGGCCGCGAACCGATCGCCGTCGATCGCGATGTCGTAGGACGGTCGGCTCGCACCCACGAAGACGAAGTACCCTTCTGCGTCGGATACAGCCGAGAGCCGCTCGCCGCTGGCGTAGCCTCGCTCGTGAATGACATAAGGTCTCATGTCTACGTCGGCGTCGTCCGAGGGAAGCGCGTGGACACGTTGGTACCCGACCGGATGACCTTTGGTGTCGACGACGTGCCCGCTGATCGCCGAGCCCTTCTCGAAGCGAAGGACGACGTCGGATCTCGAAGGCAGGACCTCGGCCTTGGCGTAGAGCCAACTCTCGCCCCGCTTCAGGTGTGCTTCCACCAGGTGCCTCTTGCTCGCGAGGCCGGTGAACTCGAAGCGCCCGGACGAGCGCGTCTTCACGACCTTGGGCGGATCGGGCTCGGCCGGAACCGGCGTCGCGACCACGCTCGCGCCCGGGACCAGTCGATTGTCGCCATCGAGCACCACGCCGGAGATCCGCGCCCCCGCACGCAAGACGATGCGCAGGCCCGTCGCCGGTGGCGTGAGATCGAGGAAGGCGGTGCGATGCTGCGGATGACGAAACTCGAGCTTGAGCGGCAACACTGTGAGCTCCGCCTCGAAGGTCCCGTCGACCCCGGTCCGCAGCTCCAGGAACCTCTCGCTATCGATCTCGTACCCGACCCAAAGCTCTGCACCGCCGATCGGCCGACCGCTCTCGTCGACGACGATCCCATTGGAGGTCGGAACGTCGTCGATCTTCAGATCGATGATCTCGGTTCGGCCCGCTTGCACCACGCTTTGGCGGGTGTCGCCCCCACGCCTCTTCCTGCGAGCGGTGAGCGTCCAGCGATCGGGCTGAACCTGCACTCGATAGTGCCCCGCTGCGTCTGACGCCACGCTCCACTTGTGCGCTGGATCGTAGCCGCGCAGTTCGACTTGGGCATCGGCGATGGGCGCACCCTTGTCGCTCACCACCGTCCCTTCGATCGTGCCCCACTGGGAGAGGTCGATGACAATCGGCGGCGGGTCATCCCAGATATCGGCGATCTCTGCTTCACCCCCCAGATCACCTTTTCGCGCGGCGACATGGTAGTTCGCGCCCCACCGCCCCGGGAACTCGAAGCTCCCGTCCGCACCGCTGATGACGCTCTCGGCGCGATGCGTTCCAAGCAGGGTGACGGTCGCATCGCCGACGCCCAGGCCATGGCTCTCGACTCGTCCACGAATCGCCCGCCGGTCGCGGAGAACGACGCGCTGAACCGCGATGTTTGGGCGCTCGAGGTGTTCGTGGCTGGGCTCATGGGCTCCGTCCCACGCGAGGACGACGTCCGCCGTCGGAAGCAGGGGCCCGAGGTCGAAGGCCCCGGCGTCGTTCGTCTTGCCGAAGAAGACCAGACCCTCTAGCCGATCGATCACCGCGACCGAGGCGCCCGCGATCCCCTGGAGGCGCTCGTCGGACACCTTCCCTTTGAGACGAGCGCCGGCGAGCAAGGAGAGCTCGACGTCGTCACCCGCCCGCACCCCGCTCTGGATCGCGATCCCCGACTGACCTTCAGCCCACACGGTGAGCGCGCCGGCCGGCACGTCCTCCAACTCGAAGGTCCCATCGGCGCGGCTGCGCGTCTTGGCCACCGCCGCTGTCGCCCGCTCGAGCTCGATCATCCAGTCGACCAACGCCTGCGTCGTCTCGTCCGCCGCGCAGTCGACGATCGCCTCTAGGCACCCTCGCCACGGGCATATGCGCTGCTTCAGATCGACGAACCGATGGGCCGTCAGCTTCGCCCCCGCGACCGGCCCCGCCGCCGACATCACCCGCCCGCGAATCCGCGAGCCAGCGGGCGGATCGGGCGCCACGGCCGGGTCGACCCCCTGCGCTGAGGCCTTTGAAGGCTCCGGACCATCCGAGCGCCGCCGCTCCATCGGCCGCCATAGCACCAGCGCCAAGAGCGCCAGCACCATCAGACCTGCGAGGACGCCGCCAAGCTGCCTCATCGAGGCCGCAGCCAACGACAACCTCCCAGTTGCTGCCAAGCCGCCGATAGGAGGCCTGACCTCGAGAGCACGGGGCACCAGCCCCACTTGGTTTCAGAAGCAGCTCGCGGGTCTCAGCGCCGGCGGAGCAGGCCGAGTAGAGCCAGAAAGCCGAGCGCCGCCGGAGGACCCCCGACGTCGTCACAGGCGCAGCCGGAGGGCTCCGCCGCCGGAGAGGGCGTCGGGAGGGGGATCTCGGGCGCAGGACACGCTCCGGCGCGGCCGGCCTGGGCGGGCGTGAGCTCGAGCAGCATCACGGCGTAAGGGGGCAGCTCGACGTTGGGCAAGCTCGCGAGGTCCGGGAGCCACTGGGTGTCTAGCGCGCGCAGCGCCTGGTCCACGGAGGCCGCGCCGATCCCTCCCTTCAGGAAGGAGGCGTAGGCGTTGTTGTGCTCGGCGTCGATCAGGAAGCGGCTCAGACAATAGCCCGTGGTCGAGCTCAGCCCGTTGATCGCCAGCTCGAGGTGGTTCGGCTCCGCGACCAGCGCGCGCTGCCGTAGGTACGCGCGCCGTACGCGCTCGAGGTCGGACTGCTCGGCGGGGTCTGCGGTCAGCGCGTCAGCCGAGACCGCGCCCGCCGCGAAGGCCTGGAGCGCTGCCTGGCCGCCCCACCGCGAGAGGTCGGCCTTGGTGTAGCCCAGGTCGTGGAGGATCTGAACGGCCTGGCGCCCTGGGCTCGTAACGTAGCTCCATACCAGCAGGCTCAGGCGCTCTGAGCTGCCGGCCGCCAAGCCCCTGACGTGCGGGAAGTAGGATGCGATCGCGCCCGCAGGCGGGTTCGGCCCGCCGCTAACGGGCCCAGATGCGTCGCGGTTGGCCGAGGTCAGGGTGCTCGTCACGAGGGTCCGCGGCAACCAACCGACGAGCGTCTGCGCATGGTAGATCGCCTTGCGCAGCCCTCCTTTGTCCTTGTTGGTGCGCGCCCCCCAGTCATGGGGGAACTCGTCCGTGCCGAGCGCGGCGTCGTCGAGCTGGTACATCGCTTGGTAACCAGGAGCTCCGCCCTCGGCGAGATACGACATGAACGCCAAGGAATAGGCCGCGCCCATCTCGTTGTCCGTCTGCCAGCACCCGTTGGCTGAGGGCGGGCTCGGCCAGCTCGGATCGTCCCTCTTCTCGTTGTCCTCGTAGCAGGCGTCGAGCGGGTTCCAGCTGCCGACGACGATGGGCAGGCCAGAGAAGCCGTTGGCCTCGAGCAGCGCGAGGACCTGACGGTTGGCGACGCGCGCGGCCTCCGGAGGCGCGCCGAAGAGGTGGTAGGAGACGAAGTCCGGCCTCAGCCCTTGGGCCTTCGAGAACTCCAAGAAGGCCTGGAGCAGCGGCGTGGACTCGCCCGGCTTGATGCTCTCTGGTCCCCCTACGGGCTCGGGGCCACCGAGCTTTACCTGAGGATCGACGCTGCGCGCTCCGATCACGAAGTGCCGCCAAGTCTCGAGGTACTTCGACTGGGTGTCGGTCCAGAAACAGGGAGCGTCCGGCTCCTCCCACAGCTGATACCAGACGCTCGTGAGGCCATGGTCGACGCTGAAGTAGCGGACCGTAGCTGCCACTGCGGACTCCCACTCAGACCACCGAGCGGGGTCGGGCGCGACCGTCTGGTAGGTGGGCCACTCCTCCTCGCAGCCCGGCGGCGTCGCGCCGACGTTCGAGGAGGAGATCCAGCGCGGCATGCCGTGGACCTGTACGAGGAACACGGCACCGCGCTCAGCGACGGCCGCAGCCGCGTCGGCCAGGCTGCTGCCCTCCAAGCGGCGCCGGTAGTCTTCCAGCGATGTTGATGGGCCGAGGTACAGGTGCGTGGAACCGACGAAGAGGCCGTGCGTCGTCTTCGCGTCGTCGCTGAACTCGCGCAGCATCTGTGGTGACGTCCAGCCGATGAAGGCCGAAGGTTCGTACCAGGTTGGCAAGGTGCCGGCCGGCTTCTCGGCGTTGACGCTGAAGCGAAGGTCGTCGGCCGACGCTGGCCGGGTCGCAGCGATGAGCAGGCTGAGGAGGAGTTTGTGTCGGTGCATCGGTGGATCCTGCAACAGCCCCCGAGGCCTCGGGTTGCGCTGCCTTTTCACGGAAAAGAATGATGGATCCTGCGGCCGCCGATCGTCGCCTGGAGGGTACAGGGCGGGTAGGAGGCAACGGCGCACCCGAGGCGATCGGTGGTCGAGACAAGCACCGCCGAACTGTGCGAGAAATGGGTGACGCGAAGGACGAGTGTTCAGGCGATGAGGCTCCGGACATGGGTAGCAGCGGCGGCCACGGCTGCGGTCGTCGGCTGCGGCAGCGGGATCATCGTGGTCACGCCGCCCGAAGCCCCGGCGGAGGCCCGCTCGTTGATCCTCGCCCTGATCAAGCCGCGGCTCGAGGTGCAGGCGATCGATCTCACCGCGGGCATCCCGGTCTTGAACGTCGCGACGGGGGTCAAGAAGGACGACGAGGTGCGGATCGAGGCCCACTTCTTCCGAGATTCCCTGGTCGATCTGGGCCTGAACGCCGGCGTCCTCGAAGGCTTCGCCGACCAACGTGAGGACACCAAGCTCCTGGTCAAAGGCGACGTCGCCCAAGGCTTGAGCTTCTCGGCCGTGAGCGGCGCCGACCCCGAGTGGACCCCGCTCACCAAGATCGCCACGGAGCTCTCCGCCTTCTTCGTGAAGTTCACCGCCCCGCCTTGCACGAAGTTCACCGAGGAGCTGGCCACCCTGCCCTCGGCCTTCGCCACGGCCTTCGCCGTGCCGATCGATGAGCGGAGCGTGCTCGTCGCCCAACACAGCGGCCAAGTGTTTCGCGTCGACACCAGCAGCGTCACCGCTGTGCAGAGCCCGGTCGCTCGCCTGGTGGCGGGGACCAAGATCGGAGACAACGACTACTGGTTCCTCACTGGGGACAACACGCTGATGCGCGGCGGCTTCACTGATGAGACGCGGACCGCGCTGAGGCTCGCGTACCGGGCCAGCCACTTCGGGACCCTGCTCAACTACTGGATCGCGGCCGGCCCGGGCGACGAGGTCTACACCCTCACCTTGGATGGCCTCGTCCTCAAGTACGAGAACGGCGCCTTCCGCACGCTGCACACGCTCCCGCCGATCGATGTGAATTCGGAGCGTCCCGGCGGCATCCTCTGGCTCGGACCGGGCGACATCATGATCGCCTGGGCGAGCTGGCAGGAGGTCGTGCACATCAAGGACGGGGTGGTGATCGACGAGGACATCAACTCCACCAACGCCTTTACGGGCATCGCCGACGTACCGGGGCTGAGCGGTCCGGTCGCGGGCAATTCCAACGGCGAGTTCTTTTTGAAGACCGGGGGCGCGTGGCACATGCTGCCGGGTAGCCCTACGCGACTGTGGCCGTATGCGATCCGCGGTACGCGCGACGGTTTCTACTTCGGAGAAGCTTTTGGCCAGTTCGGCCAATATGTCGCTGGCTTCGGCTTCTGTCCGACGCTGAGACCGTCGTCAGTGGACATTCGCTACATCATGCCCATCGGCAACGATCTGTACCTCTTCGGCGACAATCCCAACACGCCGAGCACCCCCTTCGTACGGCTACGCGCGCGTTAGACTTCGCTTTCGCAGTCGCGCCCGACGTGCTTTGGTCCGAGGGATGCCGCTCGATCCAGACTTCGTCGCCGACTGCCTCTACGAATCCGATGGCCTGATGATCGACGAAGTCCTCAAGGTCGACCTGGAGCAGAGCCTGGTCCAGGTCCGCATGCCCACGCATGAGAACCTGCCGATCACGGCCACCCAGCGCGTGCGTCCCGGCATCCACCCGCGTCATGTCTCCGGCGGCCTGATGGTCCACATGACGGGCGTGGCGGCCTTCGCACATTTTTACTACGTGCTCGGCCTGCGCCATGGGCAGGGCTGGACCGGCTACGGCGTGCGCATCCAAGACGCGCGCTTTCACAAGCTGGCCGACATCGGCCCGCCGCTGGTCCTCGAGTGCAAGGCGGTCCACGTCCGGCGCATGCCGCCCAAGATGCTGGTGCGCTATGAGTTCAATTTCACCCAGGAAGGGGTGCTGGTCTATCAAGGCCAGCAGACCGCCTTTTGGATGCAGGTTGAGGTTCCGACCGAGGTCCGTGAATCGGCTTAGGGCCCGCGGGCGGAGAAGACGGCCTATTGCCCGAGCAGCGCCATCCACTCGGCGCGGAAGTACCACAGCGCCGCGGCGGTCGCGCCGACGATCAACAGCGGGATCAGCCAACGCAGACCCGAGGGCTCCTCTTCGGCTTGCACCAGCGGCACGAAGCTGCGCTCGCGGATCGAGCCGGCGGGCAGCGGCGGCACGCGGGTGAAGCGCAGGCTCAACGCGCGACGCAGGTAGATGCGCACGTTGAAGGCCCAGCCGCAGGCCTCGAGCAACGTACTGACGTCGCGCTTCCTGAGCTTGAGCCAGCCGAGGAAGGCCGACAGCGCCATGATCGCCAAGACCACTCCGGCCAGCGCCAACACGCCCTTGAGCGGGTTGATGTTGGCGACCGTCTGGACCACCAGGGCCAAGGCCGAGCCAAGCGCCGCAAACGCGATGCTGCCGCCGACCAAGAGTCCTTGCAGACCAGCACCGGGCGCCGCAGCCGGCGGGGCGGGCGGAGGGGCCGCAGGAGCGGGAGCGGGTGCCGGAGCAGGAGCGGGCGCGCCGGGCGTCGGGTTCAACGCCACGCTGGCGCCGGCGGTGACGTGGGAGTCGGCCGACTCAGCGGCGCTCTTCTCCATCGTGTCGAGCTTGCTGCCGACCAGCTTCTGGACTCGCTCGCCGATCATCGTGCGCAGCCGAACAAAGGGCCCGATCGCCGACTCGAGCAGCGAGATCGGCTTCACGATCAGGTCCACGACCTTGGCGTCCCACTCATTGCCGTCGCGATCGTAGAAGACGCCGCGCTTGCCGATGGCGATGCCGCGCCGCGTCCCAGAGGTGACCCCCGCGGCGACCGTCATCTTCTCGGGCGTGTCGGCGTTCTTTCGCTCGCACTCCACGTAGATCACGAAGACGTTGCTGGAGTCAGCGATCGCCTTGTGGCCGCCGATATCACGGACCCGGAGGCAGAGGCTCATCTCCCGGCCGTCGATGACCAAGGTCCCGACCTCGAAGAGGCAGCGCTCTTTGCCCTGAAAAAGCGCGGGGAAGCTGACCATGTTGTTGGCCAGCTCGAGCAGCCAGCGCTGATAGAGCGCCAGCTTCTCGAGATCGGAGATGGCCTGCAGCTCTTCGGAGGCCTTCTTGTCCTCGATCGCCAGGGCGCGGACCTGTTCCGGCAGTGGGCCCGCGATCATCGCGTTCAAGGCCTCACCGCTGAGCCCGTCGGGCAGATCGGCCGGCTTCTTCTGGCGCCAAGCCCGGTAGGCCTCGAAGGCCGCACGGACCCGCGACCACTCCCCGCGGCCGAGCTTGGTGGGCGGCGCGGGGAGCCCCAGCACCTTCGGCAGGACCTCGGCGGCCAACTTCTTCACGTCGTCGGCGAAGATGGGGTTCAGCCAGCCGTTCAGATCGAGCACGCCTTCCTGGTTGAGGCGGCCGAGCGAGGCCTCCTTGAGGTAGGCGCGGATGGCGGCCGGATCCTTGGCGTCGATGCTCTTCAAGGTCTCAGCGGTCTCGGTGAGGCGCTCAGCGGCGGCCTTCTCCTGCCCGAGGAAGTCGCACTGCGCGAAGAACTGATCGAGCTTGGGCGCCAAGGCCTCGACCAGATCAGAGGCGGGCGCGGTGTCTTCTCCCAGGGGCCGAATCGACTTGGCCGCCTCAGAGGACGCGCCCTCGGCCTCCCAGGCTGACAGCTTCCGGGCATGATCCAAGAACGCGTCGAGCTGGGCCTCGTCGACGCCCAGATCTCCCGACAGATCGAGGGTCGAGTGGACCTTGAGGATGGTGGCGGCGAAGGCCGAGAGCGTCGAGTCGGTGATCTGCGCGGGCGTGACGACGCCGTCGCCGTTGGGGAACTTCTTGGCGTAGGAGGCGCGGAACTCCCGGATCTGAGCCAAGGTGATGGAGCCCGAACCCTTGATGCGCTGCTCGGCCAGGGCCTTCAGCCGGGTGGCGTCGGGGTTGGCGGTATCGAGATCGGCGAGGTGGATCGTGTCGGTCCGCTCCACCAAGCGCTGGCGATTCTTGAGGCGGGCCTTCACCCAGTCATGCGCCGCCTGTACCTCCCGCACCCGCACGCGGCCGTTCTGGTCGGCGTCGATGTTGGCGGTGAAGCCTGGGTCGCAGAGGAGCTGATCAATCGGGACGCTGGTGGAGGACCAGCGCGCCGGCTCGAGATCATGCACGTGCTCGAGATCGTCAGCCGACCCCAAGCGAAGCTGAACGAGGCCGCGATAGTCCTTGAAGACGAAGGTGGAGGCCATGGCGGCGGAACCTGGCACGCTAGGCCGCCGCCCGCAACGTGAACCGTAGCGCGTCGCCCTATCGGCTCTTCTTCATGAAGGAGAGCGCCAACTCGACCTCGGGTTTCGGCCCTACGATGAAACCACAACGGTCGTGCAGGCCCGAAGGCTCGAGGTCTAGGACGCGGGTCATGTCATCCGTAACTGCAAGACATCCTGCAGTCTCGGCCATGAACGCCAGCGGATTGCACTCGTAGAGCACGCGGAGCTTGCCTTTACCGGTCCGCGCGTCGGTCGGATATAGGAAGATCCCGCCGTAGATCAGGTTGCGGTGGAAGTCGCCGACGAGCGAGCCGATGTGCCGGGAGGAGACGCGCCGCTTTTCGAGATCGTTACGCTTCTTGACCTCGTCGATATACGGCCGCACCCAGGGCCCCCAGTAGGGCTCGTTGCACTCGTTGATGGAGAGCACCTTGGTCTTCTGCGGGGTCTTGATGTTCTCGCGCGAGAGGAAGTACTCGCCCGACCCTGGGTCGAGGGTGAAGGCGTCGACGGTGAGCCCATCGCTGAGCACGAACATCGTCGAGGAGCCGTAGAGCACGTAGCCAGCGACGATCTGCTCTCGGCCGGGGCGCAGCACGTCGCGGCGCAAGACCTCGTCGCTCTTGGTGCGGCGATAGACCGAGAAGATGGTGCCGATGGAGACGTTGGCGTCGATGTTCGTCGAGCCATCGAGGGGATCGAAGAGCACCACATAGTCACCGGACTGCGCCGAGGGGACCTCGATGATCTCGTGCTCTTCCTCGGAGGCCATCGCCGCCACGCAGCCGGAGCGGCGAAGCACGTCGACCAAGATGTCCTGCGCGATGCGATCGAGGATCTGCACCGTCTCTCCCTGGACGTTGGTCTCGCCGGTCGCGCCCCAGACTTCGATGAGCCCCGCGCGCCGAACTTGGGCCGCGATGAGCTTACCGGCTACGCCGATCTGGGTGATCAAGGCCGAGAGCTGACCCCGTGCGTCGGGGTGCAGGCTCTGCTTGCGCATGATGTGCTGGGTGAGCGTGAGGTTGGGGAGCGGTTTGCTGGGGGCGAGGTTGCTCATGTCAAAAGACAGTCTTTCGATAGAATTCGACGAGATCTTCGGTGGTGGGGAAGCTCGGTGAGAGCTCGACCTTGGCCTTCACGTGCGTGTCGTAGAGCTCCAGGGTGAGCGGCCGGAAGACGTAACGGACGTTGTTCTCAGTCATCACGGCCACGCCGTCTTCCAGGACCTCGACCGACAGCGCGTGCCGCAGCCGATCGCGGTTGGTGTCGTCCCAGTGCAGCCAGCCGTCGTCGACGCCGACGTGCCGGGCGATCAGCGCGGTCGGGTCGACGTCGCTCTCGACGTAGTAGATCTGCTTGGGATCGAGCGGGCTCGGCGGGGCGGTCTTGGCATCAGGACGCACCGCGGTCGCAGTGGCAGTACCGCCGCCGCCGGATGGGGCCGCGCGCACCGCCGCGACCTTGGAGTCGGTGGGGCGCATCCCCGGCTTGGCCCCGCTGGGCTGCGAAGGTCGCACGGGCACCCGCGGATCCGTCGGCTTTTGGCCGGGCGCGCTGGGCTTGGCGCCCACCGGTGCGGGAGGTTTGGCGCCCGCCGGCACCGAAGGTCGAACGGCCGGGGTCGGCGGCTTGGCGCCCACGGCCGGAGGGCGAACGCCGGGCATCGCAGGCTTCGCCGCCGCGGGAGGCGCCGACGGCCGCGCCGGAGGAACGGACGGGCGAGCCGGGGGCGCCGAGGGCCGCGCTGGTGGAGCTGTGGCCGCCGGTTTGGGCTGCGCTGAGGGAGGCTTCGGCGCGGCTGGCTTGGGTGGCTCGGAGCCCGAGCCTGAGCCGGAGCCGCCTTTCTTTGGGTCGTTGCTCATGCGCTCCTCGCTCGAGTTGTCCTCCACCTTGCGCATCTCGTCGAGTGCTTTTCCGTTGTATTCCGGGGCGAAGCCGCGGAGGTCGATCGCCGAAGAGCCAAGTCATTTCGGGAGGATGCTTCACTGACCCGAGACAGTGGGGGCGCCGCCCGATGAGCTTTCCAGGAACGCTCAGGCGGTCGGAGGTTGGCCTGACAGCCGTGGTCACGGACGAGGCGCGAGTGCAGTCCGCGTGAACCGACGACGGCAACGGGATCCGCTGCGCGCCGAACGACGAGTGAGATATGCTCGAGTCGCTTGCGGCCCTGGCGATCCTGGTTGCTCGCCCTCCTCGTGGGCCACCTGACATCTTGCTGGGACCGAGGTGTCGACTTCGTGGCCCCCCCGCCGGGGCCAGCGCTCAGCTGGGTGCTGGCGGTCGGCCAGGATGAGCGGCTCCAGCTCACCGCCTTCGATGACCCGCAGATCGCCGCGAAGTTCCTCTCGAACACGGCGCGTACGCGGTTTTACGCTCTCGGCTA
>Ga0154020_10001996_pt1 | contig 24954 bp, 19 predicted proteins | sample Klosneuvirus_201_FD_109709 | JGI IMG/M metagenome (GOLD analysis project Ga0154020, IMG submission 109709) | Active sludge microbial communities from wastewater, Klosterneuburg, Austria - Klosneuvirus_20160825_MG | ecosystem: Engineered > WWTP > Aerobic digester > Activated sludge | place...
ACAATAGGTCGGGCCAGATAAATTTGTTTGTATTCGCGCTTTTGTTCTAGTGCTGCCGCTAATGCAATCAATGTCTTTCCGGTTCCGGCAACGCCTTGCATAGAAACCAATTTGATCTCGGGCTTAAGCACGGCATGAATAGCAAAGGCTTGCTCGGCATTGCGCGGCTTTATTCCATACGCATTTCTTTTCTCCACTTGCTCCACCATGCCATTGGCAGAATTATAAAATGCCAGCACCGATTTTTTACCACTCCTTAATATGTAGTAGTGGTTTTTCATTGGTTTAGTCTTTCCCAATACATCTCCAGGTGGGCAATATCCTTTTTCGTATATCAGGTTAATGACTGTGGGGTCAACTTCCTCTACAATTGTGTTGCCTGTGTGGAGTGAACTAATGTTTTGAATTTTACCTGTAGTATAATCTTCGGCCTAAAGCCCAAGCGCCTTGGCCTTTAGTCTTAGGTTCACATCTTTCGAAACCAGAATAACTTTTCGGTCTTTTTCTTCTTTCTGAAGAAGCAGTGCTGAGTTTAAAATCCGATGATCGGGTTTATCTTCGTTGAATACTTTATTGGCATCCACAGAACCACTGCCTCCGGTGTCCATCAACACCCGAAAGTTTCCCTTGCCTTTTCCGTTAATCGGATTCCACTGATGGAGCATTTGGTCCTTGGCCAACTTATCCATCAAACGAATAAACTCCCGCGCTTCAAAGTTTTTAGTGTCGTTTCCTTTTTTGAAGTTGTCAAGCTCCTCGAGAACTGTTATGGGTATTCCAATATCATGTTCAGCGAAATTCAGAATGCTATTATGCTCGTAGATGATTACCGAGGTATCGAGTACAAAAATTTTTCTCTCCCTGTCTTTCTTACTCATAGTGTGGGTTTAAAAAAAGCGAAGACACGTTTCTTACATGGGTGTATTTTTAACCTGTAAGTATGAAACGTGTCTTCGCGCCATCAAATCTATAGTCGAAATCTACTGAAAGGAGATCAAAAAAATGCAAGACATGGAATAATCTTTTCAAGGTAAATGATCTTAAGATTCAACTGCCCGAGGCTAAACCCTTGAATATAAATCTCCTTTTTCGGAAGCGGTAATTTTAAGAACGTTGGCCAGTACGAGTAAAATGAGTTTGCGGCTTGCCTGAAAGCGATTCAATCCGGAGAAAGTACGAAAGACAGAAAGGGATATGGACGGGTGAAGGCTCAAATACTCCAACAGTTGCTTTTCGTACTCACCAAATACGAAACGAGTATCTTTGTTTTTCTTACTTCTTCTTACAATTTCCTCCATCTCTTTGCTGGCTTTAATACTTTTATCGAATACTCGAACGAAAGTTGTGCGCTCGCTCCCTTCCAAAGTTAAATAATGAGGTCGTTTTGGGCTTGGGGGCACATCAATTCTAATGACGTATCGATTTTCTGAAATGGAAATTAGCGTTTCGTGATAAGCGAGAGCAGGTTTGCAACTGTGGTGTAATGCTTCCTTGACAACATGCGATTCTTCGTCTGGATATTTAATGCCCGGAATGCTTCTGTCATCATCTACCCCGATTAGTAAAGTACCGCCTTCAGTATTCGCAAAAGCAATTAGTTCGCGTACAATTTTTTCCGGATAGGTTGCCTTTCGTTTAAACTCAAGTTGCAACCCTTCCCCTTCAGTTACTAACTTTCTTAACTCCCGAAGCGCTAATGCCTCAGCGGTTGCTACTACCGAAGGCTTCATCGCTATCCGATTCATCGTCTTCCGCTTTAGGCAGGCTAAACATGCTACTCAGCAAATCCTTAAACTGCAGGCCCGAGATAAGGTTGTGCTTGCTAATTAAACTAAACTCAGCCAGACCGTGCAAAGCAAACTCCATAAAAAATAACTTCATGTTGCTATCTACACCTTTATGAAAGTCATTGACCAGGTCAAGCAATCCGGGAACTGCTTTCAGTGATTTTTCATAGTCCACATTGGACATATCATTTAATAAGTCCGTTGTGTTTCCATCGCCAAACCAGTTACTGATTTTTTTATAGGGGCTTTTATCTTTTTGCTTTCTGAATTTTTCGGGATCGGGAAAATAATTCACAAACTGGGTACGAATAGCTTTGCCCACCAAATTATTAGCAACTATGCCGGGTCCTTCCTGCTGGCCCTCATAAACCAATTCAACTTTGCCGGTTACGGAAGGCACTACACCACCAAAATCAGAAATTCGAACAACGGTGGTTTTCTCATTATTGATTAAAACTCTTCGTTCTGCTGTTGCCAATAAATTTTCGTATGCCGAAATAGTTAAGCGGGCTGATACGCCACTCTTGGTGTCAACAAACTCACTCTTTCGAGCTTCAAAAGCAATTTGCTCTATCAGGTCTTTGGCAATTTCCGGCACCGTGATTCGATTCGTTTGTTCCGTACGGATGAAGGCTTCTTGTTGAGTTATTTTTTTACTCACATCCATCGACTTTGGATAATGCGTAATGATCTGACTATCGATGCGGTCTTTCAGCGGAGTTACAATACTTCCCCGGTTCGTATAATCTTCTGGGTTGGCCGTAAATACAAACTGAATGTCTAACGGGAGTCTTATTTTAAAACCACGGATTTGAATATCTCCTTCCTGCAAAATGTTAAACAGGGCTACTTGTATACGCGCTTGCAAGTCTGGCAATTCATTAATGACAAATAAACACCGGTGTGATCTTGGGATAAGCCCGAAATGAATGACACGATCATCCGAATAGGGTAATTTAAGCGAAGCCGCTTTGATGGGATCTACATCGCCAATCAAATCGGCAATGGATACATCGGGTGTGGCTAATTTTTCTGAATAGCGTTCGTTGCGATGAAGCCATGTAACAGGCGTTTCATCACCCAGTTCCTGAATTTTATCTTTGCCGTACCGGGAAATCGGATGCAGCGGATCATCATTGAGTTCAGATCCTTCTATAACCGGAATGTATTCATCCAGCAGATTAATCATTAAACGGGCCAAGCGAGTTTTTGCCTGGCCTCTCAATCCCAAAAGGTTAACATCATGCCCTGCTAAAATAGCACGTTCCAATTCCGGAATTACAGTTTCTTCATAACCCCAGATTCCTTCAAAGACATTTTCTTTTTTTGAAAGTTTAGCAATCAGGTTTTCGCGTAGCTCTTCTTTGATCGATTTAAACTTGTAGCCGGCACCTTTAAGTTGAGCGAGAGTTCTTATTTCTTTGTACTTCATTTCGTTATTTATAAATTCTTAGTTCTGTTTTTCTTAAAGTCTTCAAACACAAGATTTCCCAACCCTTGTAAGCTGCTGTAATACGCCTGGCCGTTGTTGGCTTTTGTAAATTCGCGAACAAATGCTTTTAGGTACGGATCGGTGGCAATCATAAAGGTGGTAACCGGTATTTTAATTTTTCTTAGTTGCGTGGCCAGATCAAGTGTTTTATTGAGAATTTTATGATCGAGCCCAAAACTATTCTTATAATATTTTATTCCCTGTTTAATACACGTAGGCTTTCCATCGGTGATCATAAAGATCTGTTTGTTGGTATTTTTTCTTCTCCTCAGAATATCCATAGCCAATTCCAGACCAGCTACGGTGTTGGTATGATAAGGCCCTACTTGCAAATAGGGCAAGTCTTTTATTTCGATTTGCCAGGCATCGTCTCCAAAGACAAGAATGTCTAGTGTGTCTTTAGGATATTTCTTAGTAATCAGTTCGGCAAGTGCCATGGCCACTTTTTTGGCTGGTGTGATGCGGTCTTCTCCATAAAGAATCATGGAGTGACTGATGTCTATCATCAGCACCGTGGAGGTTTGTGTTTTGAATTCGCTTTCGATCACTTCCAAATCTTCTTCGGTCATAAAGAAGTCATCTAAGCCATGATTGATCTGCGCGTTTCGCAACGAATCAGTCATAGAGATTTGCTCGAGCGTATCGCCAAATTCGTAATCGCGCCTGTCGGTGGTAGGCTCATCGCCACGACCATTGTGATTTGTTTTGTGTTCGCCTGTTTTTGTTTTTTTTAGCTTTCCAAAGATTTCTTCTAATGCAGATTGTCTGAGATTTTGTTCGCCCTTGGCTTTAAGTTTAAATTCGCCATTGGGTCCATCGTCTGTGATGAACCCGTTTTTCTTTAAATCTTCTATAAAGTCACCAATACCATATTGATCGTTGGATAACTTATATTGTTTATCTACTTCGGTAAGCCATTGCAGGGCTTCGGAAACATTGCCAGCCGTTATCAGAATGAGCTCCATGAAGATTTTAAGCAATCGCTCAAAATCACTTTTCTCGCTATCGGGAGGAGGTGTGTACTTAGAAAATCGATAACCTGCCATCATTTCAATTATAAAGTATCTACTCTAACCGTTAAAACCAGGTTTCTGTTTCCAAAATACAATTGATTTTTAGATTAAGGCTAAATAACTTTAGTTTAACGAACTTTGTATAGCATAGGCTCGTTTTAGGGCTTAAATCAGTTGAGTGGTTCTGCGCAGGCAATAACAAACTAAAAATGAAAAAAGTGACTATTTTGATAATTACGGTTGGTCTGTTTTGTACAGCCTGCTCGTCTTATACGTGCCCTACGTATTCAAATAAAAGCCAAACAGGTAAAGGACAAGTTACCGAAGTTAAATCCTAAACCTATTTAGGAGTTTTAAGCTCCATGGTGCCATAGATGTAATCCCACAGGGGCGAGGAAACGCCAAACACGACATCACCATCTTTATAATGATGTACGCTATGGTTTACCCAAAGAGCTTTGAAGAAGTTTTTGGGAGGGGCATAGGCATGCACCATGTAATGCACCGCCAGGTAAGAAGCATAGCCTACCAGAAATCCAGGTAAAAAGGCAAAGACAAAGTCACCCATAATTACTTTGAAAAGTAAGAGTAGAACGGTGGCAATCGTGATACTCAATAAGGGAGGCATGGCAAGCCTATCCTTATCTTTTGGAAATTCGTGGTGGACTCCGTGGATAGTATACTGGAGTTTTTTTCTAACGTCATTATACACCTTCATGTGAAATACATAGCGATGCATAGCATACTCTACCCAGGTAAATGTGATAAAGCCAGACAGGAATAGGAGAATAGTGACAAGCGGAGTAAGACTGGTGTTTTCAATATTCCAATACAAAAGGCCTAGCGTGTAACAAGCAAAAATGATTAATGGAATAGATATATGCGTGCGACTGAGTTTTTCTAAGATAGGGTTACGGAATAGTTGCTTTGTACCCTTGTTGTGGGGTTTTACCTCGGCATTCATAATTTCTTAATTTTATTACAAATTTAAGATTATAATAAGAGTTTAGAAACCAGCAGATCGTTAATTGGCTGTTTCTGCGGATCGATTAACGCGTGCTTTCTTTAAGACTTTTTGGTAGTACTGCTCGTATAGCGGCAAGATGTTGGTAATATCAAACTCTTTTGCCCGCGCCAATGCATTTTCTTTAAACCTTGGCAAATTACCCTTATCAAGAACAAATAAGGAATTACGGGTCATGTCTTCCACATCACCAATGTTGCTCATAAATCCGGTAACTCCTTGAATCATTAATTCAGGTAAGCCACCCGTATTCGTTGAAATCACCGGCACTTCACAGGCCATCGCTTCAAGGGCTGCTAATCCAAAACTTTCTTTTTCCGAAGGCATCAGAAAAAGATCCGCAACCGATAATACCTCTTCAACGGCCTCTTGCTTTCCTAAAAAACGAACCGCATCATTAATGCCCATCTCACGAGCCATCGCTTCGGCTCCGCTGCGTTCAGGACCATCCCCAATCATCAAAAGCTTAGACGGAATTTCTTTATGGATATTATTGAAAACGGCCATCACATCGCCCACGCGTTTTACTTTGCGAAAGTTGGAGGTGTGAACAATGAGTGATTCGCCCTGCGGACAAATTGCTTTTTTGAAATGATCTTTCTTTTGCTTTTTAAATTTTTCGAGGTCGATGAAGTTGGGGATAACTTCGATTTCGCGCGTAATTTTAAATGAATGATATGTTTCTCTTTTTAGATCCTCTGAAACAGAGGTTACGCCATCCGATTCGTTAATACTAAAAGTTACGACAGGTTCGTAAGAAGCATCTTTGCCCACCAGCGTGATGTCCGTTCCATGAAGAGTTGTAACTACGGGAATATATATGCCATGCGTCTTTAACAGAATCTGCTTGGCCATATAAGCAGCCGATGCATGCGGAATTGCATAGTGGACATGCAATAAATCTAAATTCTCATTCATCACTACGCTAACCATTTTACTGGCCAGTGCCAACTCATAGGGGGGATATTCAAAAAGAGGATAGGACCGAAATTCAACTTCGTGATAAAAAAGATTTTCGTTAAGGAAATCTAACCGGCTGGGCTGACTATAGGTTATAAAGTGAACCTGGTGCCCTCCCTTGGCTAACGCTTTTCCTAGTTCTGTGGCAACGACACCACTACCGCCAAAGGTTGGATAACAAACAATACCTATTTTCATGCGTACACGTTAAATTTTTGGAGGTCCCAGATTTGGGATCCTATGTTAAACCCACTTTTGATCGGTTTAGTTTCGGAAATTAATTGAAAAAAGACTCTTTCCTAACCTTTTTTATACGAGTGACCTCTAAACTAATATTGACAATAATTGAAAATAGCCTTGTAAACTACCTCTTGAATACGAGGGCGAATGTTTGCATTTATAAGCTTATTGTTTGTCATATCCGGATTCACCCTATTTGATAAAAAAATGAAAACCAGATCAAACGCAGGATCTACCCAAATGCAGGTTCCCGTAAAACCGGTATGACCAAAAGTTTGATTCGATGCATAAAGGGTAGTTGGCCCTGCCCAGTCGCTGACGGTCGGTTTATCCCAACCCAAACCGCGCCTGCTGGTTTCGTATTGTTTACCAATAAAAAGCTCAATTGTTTCGGGCTTATAAAATTGCTGACCTCCGTAGCTCCCTTTTTGCAATAGCATTTGGCCAAGTTTGGCCAGGTCATTGGCGTTACTGAAAAGGCCTGCATGCCCCGCAATATTTCCATACATGGCGGCCCCTTGGTCGTGCACATAGCCTATCAACAGTTCCTTTCTAAACAATTTGTCATCTTCGGTAGGTGCAATCTGATTGATCGGAAATTTTTGTAGCGGCAGATAACCCAAGGTGTAGGCACCCAAGGGTTCATAAAGATTCTGATCGAGAAAATCTTGCATGGGCTGATTCAACATTTTTTCAGCAAGCCTTTGTAGAATGTAAAATCCCATGTCGCTATAGCGGTAATCATAAACTGTGCGGGGCGGCTTCTCACGAATTTTTGCTTTAATGATCCAGCTCCATAAGCTGTCTTTCATAACCTTGGAGGCAAAGATTCCATCGGCAACCGGAAACGGATATTCTGCGGTAGCTGCATTATTGTAATATTCCGGTAAAAGAGATCCATTCTTAACTGTTTCGGCCCAAAAAGGTAAGAAGGGCCAAAGGCCTGCCTGATGGGTTAAGATATCTTTTATAGTAAAATCTTTTTTGTTAGAAGTTTTTAATTCGGGTAAATAAACAGAAACTTTTTTGTTTATATCAATCAACCCTTTCTCATACATAAACATAACGGTTTGCAAGGTTGCCGATACTTTGGTTACCGAGGCCAGGTCGTAGATGGTTTGTTCTGTTACAGCAATCTTATTTTTGTACGTAAGCCAGCCGCTGGCGTATTCGTAAATTACTTTGCCACCTCGCGCTACTAAGATGCTGCTGCCCGGTGTAGCACCACTATCAATGGCTTCGCGGGCAATGGCATTAATTTGTTCCAGTGTTTTACTATCCATGCCAGATGCTTCGGGAAGTGAATAGGAAAAACGATTCAAAGCTATTGTTGCAAGACCTTGTCCTTCTTTGAACTCATTAGAAATGGTAAAAGGCAATGTGCCTTGGGCGGGCAAGCCACCAAAAACAATTTGTGCGGCTACTTTGGGAATCCAGTCTTCATCGGTATAACCTGCCAACACGGTTGGAAATCCTTTGAGGTATTTGATTTCTTCCGGATTTCCGAAATGACAGATAATAACTTCTTTCTTCGAGGCAAGCTTCCTGATAAAGGGAATAACATTTTGAATGAGGGATGACGAGAGCGGGAAAATCCCCACAATAATAACATCCGCATCCGCAAGATTATTTTTTAACGCCAGCGTGTCGCTAAATTGACGAAGGGAGAAATGTTTTACGTTGGCATATTTGTTGAGATATTTGGTAAACTCATTCTGTTCTTCTTTGCCAATGCTTATCGATGTAAATTTCTTCCCTTCCAGAATAGCTATGGGGATGCTTTTCTTTGAGTTACTTAATAAGGTAACGGAACCTTCGGCTAGTTGATGCTTAAGAAGTTTTGCAGAAGGTGAATTTAATCGGTCTACCAGGTTGTCGGTATTTATGGTGGGTATTTTTAGAAGCCCTGCTTTATACTTTGCCTCTAAAATTTTTCGTACGGCATCATTCAACCGGGCTGCCAGGGCATCATCTCTTCGTACTGCCCGCGAAATTTTTTTGATTGCATCTCCCAGATCATCAGGATTGATCAGCATATCGTGCCCCATTTCCAAAGCCAATTTTTCTATTTCACCATCGGGCTGGTCTCCCGCTATTTTTTGGATGTAAGGGATCTCACCAAAAATCAATCCTTTAAAATGCAAATTATTTCTAAGGATATCACTGACGTAAAGTTGGGTGATTGTGGCCCCGTCACGAGCTGGTTTAATGTGCAAATGGGAGGTTAGAATTCCATCAACGCCCGCATTCGATAATGCTTGAAACACCGAGAGACCTACCGAATCGATAGGATTTAAATTCAAAAATTGAGAAGTGTCTTTGTTAATAACCTGTTGCGTATGGATTACGATCGGTAAATGTTTGGCGCATGTCAGCGTTCCGCCAATTTGTAATCCCTTTGTAAAGAAGATAGCTCGTTCAGAGGCTCGTAAAGATTGATCACTAAAGTAACGAAGTGCGTTTGGGTAATCGTTTGCCGGCAAATCGAAATCTGCATTAGGAGCAAAATTGATGTGAATACCCAGCGTACTCATCTGTTGCGCAATTTCTTTTCCTGTTTCAAAAGCAAGATCCGCGGAAGCGGCACCCATTAATAATGGTTTTTGAAATTGCATAACACTGTCCAGCGATTGCCCCAGGCCCCATTCGGCATTGATGCCCACCAGCAGGGGTACAAAAGATTCTTGCTGTAGTTTATTTATCAAATTGGCGTGACTCTTTGGGCCACCGTGCGTTATGAGTATGCCGCCCGGACGGTACGATCGAACCAAGTCAGAAAGTTCCTCCAACGATTCCGCAGAGGCATATGCATCGGCCGAAATCATGAACAACTGACCAATTTTTTCCTGGGTATTTAACGTTTGAAAAACACTATCGATCCAATGCTTTTTCTGGTCTTGTGCCTGAAGGGTTAACAGAGTGAGAATGAAGAGAATACTAAAGAATACTTTTTTCAACATCCGGCCATTCGATTTTCGTAATTTTACCATTCTTGCCATATCGTTACGTATTATAAACGATTGATCAAGGGTTATTCAGATGCGAAACTACATTTAGAATAAAAGAAATACTATGAAGATTTTATCCTTATTCACGAAAGCACCCCAGCATCAGCGGTTTAAATACAATCCGCGGTTCTACGATCCCGCTAAGGAGGAGTTAAAAGAACGTGAAGACCGTATTAAATCTGAAATGGAGCGCGAACGGGGGCAGGTGCGGCAAGATTCAAGTGAGTACCGATCGCGCATCGCGGGTTCCTTTCATGCAGCCAGAAAAAGAAGTAAACCCGGATCGGATACCAGTGCTACGGTAATTCGATTGAGCATCTTGTTATTTCTTACGGTACTTATCGTAGCTTATCTGGAGTGGGGTCGGGATGCGTTTTATTTACTTTTTCTGTTTGTTCCTTTTTATTTCTACCTCAAGTTTAAACGGAAATAGATTTCTCATCTTCTTTCATGCCCGATATTATTCATCTTCTTCCGGATTCTATTGCTAACCAGATTGCGGCCGGTGAGGTAGTACAGCGACCGGCTTCGGCCGTCAAAGAACTGATGGAAAATGCCTTGGATGCCGGAGCGACTTCTATAAAGTTATTTGTTAAAGAAGCAGGCAAAACATTGATTCAGGTTGTTGACAATGGATCGGGCATGAGTGAAACCGATGCGCGCATGAGCCTGGAGCGGCATGCCACCTCTAAAATAAAAACAGCCGAAGATTTATTTAAACTTCGCACCATGGGCTTTCGGGGCGAAGCCCTCGCATCGATTGCAGCTGTATCGCAATTTGAACTGAAGACCCGGCAGGCGCACTCGGATCTAGGAACACAGTTACTGGTTGATGCCTCGGAAGTAAAAAGTCAGGGGCCGGTGGCTTGCGAAAAGGGAACGAGCATCAGTGTAAAAAATTTATTTTTCAATATTCCTGCGCGCAGAAATTTTCTAAAATCCAATGCAGTAGAAATGCGCCACATTCTGGAAGAATTTCACAGGCTGGCACTAGCTCGTCCCGAAATTGCTTTTAGTATTCAGCATGATGATGAATTAATTTATGATTTGCCCCCGGCTAAACTTAGTCAGCGGGTGGTTTCCTTATTCGGAAAATCATTTCAAGGGCAGTTAGCACCTTGTCAGGAAGAAACTACGTTGGTAAAAATTACCGGATACATTGGCAGGCCCGAGTCGGCCCGGAAAACACGAGGCGAGCAATTCATCTTTGTTAATCACCGATATATCCGCAACAATTATCTTAATCACGCTATTACAAGTGCTTTTGAAGGCTTACTGGCCGAGGGAAATTTTCCTTTCTATGTACTCTTTCTGGAAATAGACCCAAAGCACATCGATGTAAATGTTCATCCTACCAAAACAGAAATAAAATTTGATGATGAACGCGCCATATATGGAGTAGTATGGGCCGCTGTAAAACAAGCACTTGGCGCTCACAACCTGACCCCGGCTATAGATTTTCACGCTGATATAAATATTGTGGGCAAGCTTTCGCAGAGCCTAACAAAAGAACAGTACATGGATGAGCAATTTTCTACCGCCCTTCATCGGTCGAATTTGCAAAATTGGGAGAAGGCATTTGAAAATCCATCACCGCAATCGCGCTTGTTTCAAAGTCCGGAGCAGGAAGGTAAGGTATTACGATTTGAAAGCGCACTCAATCAATCGACTAACGCACCATTATCTTCGGATGATCAATTTTGTTTTCAGTTTCAACAGAAGTATATAATAAGGCCTTCTAAATCGGGGTTGATGATTATCGATCAACAAGCTGCGCATGAACGGGTGTTATTTGAAAAGTATACAACCCGCTTAAAAGGAACCCCGGGTAACAGTCAGCAAAGTCTTTTTCCTCAAACCGTTACCTTAAGCGCTTCTGATTTTGCGTTGATCATGGAGGTAGAACAAGAGTTGATTTCGCTCGGATTTCGCTTTGAGATTTTTGGAAAGAATGCGGTGTTGGTTACGGGCATTCCGGTAGGCGTGGAGGCATCCGAAAAGGAATTATTTGAAGGGTTGCTGGAGCAATTCAAAAAAAATCAATCCGAGTTACAATTGCCTTTGCAGGATAACCTGGCGTTTGCTCTGGCTAAGCGATCATCCGTAAAATCCGGACAGAAACTAATGGCAGAAGCGATACAATCTATTGTGGAAGGATTATTTGCGTGCGCAAAACCAAACTTTTCTCCGGATGGCAGGCCAACATTTTTTACTTTTGACACGTCTAAGATAGAAAGTTACTTTACCCGATAAATCGAAAGCATGTTTAGACTTACCCCGCTGGTCAGAAATCTGGTCATTATTAATGTGGTTGTGTTTCTGGCGCAGAATCTACTGAGCAACTTGCATTTAACCGAATACATTTCGCTTTGGAGCATCCATTCGCCCAACTTCAGGCCCTATCAGTTTTTTACTTACATGTTTGCCCATGGTGGCTTAGGCCATATATTTTTCAATATGTTCGCACTCGCCTCCTTTGCGCCTATACTAGAAGGATACTGGGGCGAGAAGAAATTCCTTATTTTCTACTTAGCCACTGGCATTGGTGCGGGGATAATTTATGCCGGGGCTAATTATTTTTTGGGTACCGGAGCCGGAGGAATCATGCTGGGTGCCTCGGGTGCCATTTATGGAATCTTAATGGCTTTTGGTATGGTATTTCCAAACCTCGAACTCATGTTACTTTTTCCGCCTATACCCATAAAAGCAAAGTACATGGTCTTTATCATGGGCTTTATCACCTATGCGCTAGACCGTAGCGGTTCGGTGGCGCACCTGGCCCACTTTGGTGGTGCGTTCGTAGCGTTTATTATTATTAGTGCCTGGCGGAGTCAGGGGCGATAACTTTAAGAAGAGAATTTCTGCTAAATTGAAATAGAAAATAGAAGCCTGTGTTTGACGAATTTAAAAATGCGTTTCAAAAGCCCAACAATGCCCATGTGCAGTTGATTTTCATCAATGTGCTTGTGTTTTTGGTGTTGGCTGTATTTTATGTTTTTTCAACCGCGACCGGCTTTTCTGATATTTTCAAATTATTCCATTCACAACTTTCCATACCGGCCCCGTTTTTTACTTTTTTAACAAAGCCTTGGACGCTCATCACGTACGCCTTTGTTCATGACCTTACGGGGATTTTCCATATACTTTTTAACATGCTTGTTTTCTATTGGTTTGGAAAAATCTTTATAGAATACCTGGGTAGCGATAAACTGGTTGCCTTATATCTTTTAGGTGCTATTGCTGGTGGCATCTCGTATTTATTGGTTTATAACACCATACCCTTTTATGAAAGTCGCATTCCTGCCGATGGGATGGTGGGCGCATCAGCCGCGGTGTATGCGGTACTCGTGGGCACAGCCGTTCTGTTGCCTGACTACACCTTCTTTTTACTTTTTCTGGGTCCTGTTAAAATCAAATACATCGCCTTGTTTTATATCGTGTTATCTTTTCTGGGTTCGGTGGGTGGTAATGCTGGTGGCAACGTGGCCCATTTAGGCGGTGCCCTGATGGGGTTGATTTATATTAAACAACTACAGGCCGGTGTTAACTGGGGTGGCTGGATTACCGCAACGTTAGATTGGCTGCGTGGATTGTTTGTGACGGAATCGAAAGTAAAAGTTACGTATCGTAAAACGGAGCCGAAGCCAAGCCGGCCCACCGCCAAAGCCAGTAAAGCGACTCAAGACGAGATCGATACTATTCTCGATAAAATTTCTGATCGCGGCTACGAAAGTCTTTCCAAAGAAGAGAAGGAAAAACTTTTTAACGCGAGTAAGAAGTAATGCATTAGATCAATAGCAAGCATCTTGTTATCTTAAGATGTTTAGATGAGACTTGGGTTTCGAAGCGAATGACTGCCCCACGTTGCTGAACGAGTTAAGAAAACTAAACTTCAAATTTGTTGTGAACCCCAAGCTGGCCTTAACATTTTTGTTAACGGAGTTTTAGTAGCTAATCTATCTCTTGAGTCTGTGTCCCATTGCTAAAAATAATTATAGCTCTATATTCTTTCATTAAATTTTCACTCTTAAACAAGGTTGAACGATAAGCTCCGCCAATTGCATGCAAATTCGTTGCCCTGTCGAAGTACTTGTTGTTAGTTTTCATAAAGACCGGGGCAGTTTTATTAAGTACAATTCCGCTTAACCATCCGTCATTATTTTTTGAATAGTAAACCGATGTACGACTATGGTCATTAACTCTGTATTTTCCTTGAATAAATTCAACAGCTATGGGGTAATAGTTTTCCCTAAAACTATTATTGAGGTATGAGCCCATGGACGGAATATGGCTATTAGCATTGAGTCTTAAATGTTCATTATGGGCAAAAATAATGTTGTGTTCATTGATGTGATTGGATACAATTAATTCAATGTTTTTCGCCATACAACTGTCTCTAATACCAGTTGATTCCAAAGAGTAGATGGGGACTTCTAATCTTCGTATCGCTTGTAAGAATTGGTCAATTGCTAGAATATATGTCAGATCAGCGTTTGCTACTACGGATTCTTTTAGGTGTACTAGTTTAATTTTTATACCTTCTCTTTGGGCTATACTAATTTCCGTTAGTTGATTAAATCGTAGATTCTTAAAGTATTTAACCAGCTCGTTTGGTGTATTGGTCTCAGGTCCTGAGCACATAATTCTCTCATATAAGTGTTCCGCTAAACTTTGATCATATGACGGATCAATGCCATAAATTCTAATTTTATTTTTACGATTATTATTGTTTGCTTGCTGGCATTTATCTAATAATGTCTTAAAGGAAGTATTTTTTAGTAGTGTATAGTTGATCTTTTTAAGTACGTCTGACTCAGTCGAGTCATTTAAATAGTTGTCGAGGATTTGCCCATCAGGAATTGTTATTTCTAATAAGATATTGACTGAGATGTCGTCTTCTATAAACGATTCCAAAATTTTGGTCTTTAAATCATAGAACTCTTTTGTTCCGTGGGTCGATTCACCAACACCAAGTATTTTTTTTGTTTTCAAGTCCTTGATGATTTCATCTCTTATGGTTCCAGTGTCTTTGTCATTTAGCTCTTGGACTAAATCAGTGAAATCATTGCATTCGGTATCAATGTACTGAAACATCAAAATAATTGAGACACAAACCGTCACAAGAGTCAACAGGAATACTTTTCTTTTCATTTGTCGTCTTTGAAAATTACCGCTAACCCTTAATTCGTTTCATCATAATTCACAATAGTTGTAGTAACTTTTGTTGAGTAAGTGGATTACCGCTGCGGTTTTCGAAGCGCGTCTTTGTCTCACGTGGTTGAACGAAATTAAGAAAAATATATTTGATCCTCAGTAAAAATAGTATCAAGTCATGGGAGTTACTCCCAGGTTTTCTATGTGCACTTGGTTGAAACCGACTTTTAATCCGAAAGTCAAGCTTATTGTGCAAGAGCACTATAACGGGTACTTTTAGATGGCGCGCGTTTGCAACGCGTGCTTTCTATTTTTTTCATTGGATAGGTTGCGAACGCGAGAGTTGCTTGCAAGGCAAATAAGATTTACTCCTCTTAAGCAGTATTTTTTATATTATGAATTTTGATAAAATGTGAAAGTAATCGGTTAACTTCAATTTCATTTATGAAAATCGTAATTGCTATTGCTAATCTGTCTACTGGGTCCATCACGTTTGCCGTTGAATGAACGAAGAAAATTTAATAGATTACTATTAGCCTTCAGGCCCTATGGGTATAAAAATTAAATGGTTGCTTGTCTTATGGACCTTTACTCTTGGGATAGAGTTGCAGGCTCAGGTAACAGGCGTAATCACCGATAGCAAAACAGGAAAACCCCTTGCTGATGTGGAAGTATTTTTAAATAGAACAACTATTGGTTCGGTGAGTGACGAACTGGGAAAGTTCCAGTTGGAGAGCTCACCAACAGGCTTTGTAGATGTTGTCTTGTATAAGAAAGGCTATGCCCTGTATCGCTCGTCTATGAAGTTGCAAAGCGGCAAGGCGTATGATTTAAAACTTGCGCTGACAAAAGAGAAGCCGAAGAAAGCTAAACCACTTACGGCACAAGAATTAACTGAAGTTAAAAACAAACTAAGCGGAGAGAATAGGTTTAGTAAGTATACACTATTAAATGAAGCCGAGATAACGGTAAGCGAACAAGGCGGCCAGCGCATCTTTTCAATGCCTGCCCCGATAAGTATTCAAGTTGAATCATTAGGGTATGGAATAAAATATTTTGTAAACGGACTGAAACTATCAGATTTTGCGCAAGCCCCGGTTCGCTATGAATACCTTCAGTCACCCGATGTGCAAACGAGCATTGACTGGGAAAAGAACCGGAAGACTTTGTTCTTAGGTTCGGAGCGACATTGGCTAATGGCTTTGGTTGGGCACCAACTGCAGGCCGAAGGCTATTCTATCAAAGATGAAAACGGAAATCCGGTTGATGAAAAATCTATGGTTGCCACTTCTCCATTAGTAGGCTACTCAAGCATCTCACTAACTCAACCCTTAGTGATCCAATACGCGCAAGGTACTGTTACTAAAACAAGTCGGGTATCGGCAAGCGAACCCGTGACGGTAAATGCAAGTGGCAGTATGCTTAATGCAAAAATATTAGTAGTAACAGGCGACATGGCAAGCATGGGATTAGTTAATCAACTGCCACTCGATTATGAACCTATTGCTGGCGATGTAACCGAAGCATTTGAAGAAACTATGCTTAGGTTTTATGAAAAAACGTACGTGCATACCGATAAGCCGTATTACTATCCGGGCGAACGCATCTGGTTTAAAGCCTATATGAATTATTATTATCAGCCTTGGCGGGATTCATTGAGCAAAACTTTGTATGTGGAATTGATTAATCCTGAAAAAGAAATTGTGCTGGAGAAAACCTTGCGAATTGATAGCGGCCGTGCCCATAATGATTTCATAGTACCGGACACACTAAAAGCCGGCACGTATTACCTGAGGGCCTATACTAACCTGCAGCGCAACTTTGGTGATGATAAGTTATTTGTAAAACCAATCCCAATTTTAAATCTTACCGATAAGGTAGTTTATAACAATGAGCAGGAAGAGGAAAAGCGAAGCGATCAGCTTACAATAAAAACTGACAAACCAGCATATAAGACAAGAGATAAAATTATCTTGACCTTGCAGCTAAAAGATAAAGACAGCAACCCGATGGCTGGAAATTTTTCAATCTCCATTACCGATGCAGCGCAAGTAATGAAAGTGCCGGAATGGGGAACCATCGAAGATAAACTCACAATCCGAAAAGAGGAAATCCACAAAATCACCAACCTACCTTACCCGCTAGAATATGGCGTTGGCTTTAGCGGCCAGTTTGTTAATGATACTGGAAAGCCGGAAAAAACTATGCTCACATTTATGCAACTGAACCCGCGCAATGTGTTAATGGCCGAGACCGATGCAAAAGGATTTTTTCAACAACGCGGATTAAACCTTTATGACACCACTACATTTTACTACAAAGCTGATAAGGCGAAAGACCTACCGTATGGCAACGTGAAGTTATTGGAACGCGACCGCCCGGCCATGAATTTTACACAAACAGATTACAAGATTGATGTAATTGAGACGGGCTCAGTACAGCGCATTTTTTCAGAATACGAAAAACCGAAAGATGTTACTTTGCTGAAAGAAGTGGAAGTGAAAGGGAGAAGGATAGACCCAGATGTGGCTAAGAAGACTAAATCAGCGTATGGTGCTTCGGATGTCCTTTTAACAGACCAAGACCTGGGTTTAGAAAAAAAGGGATATCCAAATCTTCTTTACTATATAGTTGGTAAGGTACCTGGTTTGGACGTCTATCCTGACGTTCCGGCAATAGCGTTTACGAGAGCAGCTACACAATCAATTACTTTTCAAGGTGGCCCTTTAGTTACAGTAAATGATGTTCCAATGGCGGGTGATGCTGCTCAGGTATTGAGTATGATTAATCCGAATAATGTTGAGTCAATTGGATTCACTAAAAGGGTAAATGTTCTTTATGGTTCGCAAGGTGCGTTTGGGGTTATTTCGATATTTCTGAAGAATGAAATTAGCGAACAAACTCAGACTGCACCAAACTATAAGACGTTAACTATTTTTGGCTATTCAAAGCCCAGCAAATGGCGTGCTCCGGATTATGATAATCCTCAAGTTGATCATAGCATTGGCGATTATCGCTCCACCATTTATTGGAATCCGGAGATTGCTATTGACAAAAATACGGGTGAGAAAACATTTTCTTTTTTTGCTGCTGATTTGGAATCTACCTACCGTATTGAAGTACAGGGGGTAGCACGTGATGGGAGTCTAATTCACTTTGTTTATCATGTTATGGTTAATAGCAATTAGATAGATGGGGATTGAACCTTAGGTGACGCAAGTTTTCAACGCAACGCATGCTAATCAATATTTGAATGGAGGATTGCATCGGAGATTATTTTTTTATCGATACCCACACGCGTTACAAGCGGGTTAGCAGGATATTGCTAAGCAGCATCTGTGGTTTAATGAATAAAAGCTATACGCGAATATTTTTGATTGTGTTCTTAATGCCATTTTTCACTAATGGGCAAACTACTCGGCAAATTGTTGATAGCTATATAGCGGCATCTGGGGGATTGGAGAAGTGGAAGACAGTAAATAGTTGCGCAAGGTCAGTTAAAATATTGCAAAACCTGGACTATATCAATCTGCCAAACAATCTTAAAAGTAGTATTGATACTATTAGTCCCTCACAACATCAGATAATAAAGAGGCTACCAAATTTTGAGGTTGATCGAATGGTTGCAACGGATGGTACCGTTACAACATTATATCAGAATGATAGAAAGAGTGGAATCTCCACGGGTGGGCTTTTCTTTGATAATCCTTTACCAAATAAATACGTAACGGTAGCACTTCAAATAAACCTAATGCAACTGGATAATGAAGGTCTTTTAACATACATAGGAGAGAGTACCCGTTTGGAGAAACCTTGTTTTGTAATTGAAGGCCCTTACGACCTTGAGTCAACCGAAAAAGTTAAGTTTCACTTTAGTAAAGAGACCGGTCAATTAGAAGCTATTGAAAATTCAAACCCTGGCAAACTAAGGCTAACTAAATTTAGTGATTATAAAAACATAAAGGGTTTGATAGTACCCTTTAAGATTGAAACTTATGCGGATGATATTCTTTTTTATAGAGAAATTATTGAAACAATTGAATTCAACCCTCGCCTTGATAAATCAGTATTTTATTATAAACCTGAAAAAGATAACAGGGACACTGAGGATACAGCAGGGATAACGGTAAATAGATCCTTTGATGGAGATTTAAAAGATTTAATAAAATCTAACTATTCGAATAAGCGCATATTTATTGATATGTGGGCAACCTGGTGCGCTCCGTGTAAAATTGAGTTTAAAAAATATGACTCGGCATTCTATCGCACTCTTTCAGAATTGGATGCTAGTCTTGTGTTTATAAGCATAGATAAATCCAGTGCTGCAAAAGCATGGGAAAAAGATATCTACAAGTATCAATTAAAGGGCGCCCATTTTCTGGCCGGCAAAAAATTACTACAATCCCTTCAGCAGGAAGTTTTCAAAAATGGAACTGTTTCCATTCCCCGATACCTTGTTGTTAGTGAATCTGGAGCCATACTATCATCTGATTTTATACGACCATCAGATCATAGCTTTGGTTATGAGTTAGAAAAATTGCTTCGTAAATAGTAAATCTCATGTTTAGACTATTCATTATTGTGTGTTTTTTTTGCACTGAATCTTTTGGTCAGTCTCTTGAACAAGTTATGGAGGATTACTTTGTGGCCATGGGTGGTGAAAACCAGATTTATAAGATTAAGTCGACCAGAGAAACATCGTATAATTGGTTCAGACGGAACAGCGAAGACAATCCAGAAGCCGCGCATGCTATTAAGACAATGGCAATTTTGCTTAAACCTCATTTTAAGCGGTTTGTATCATTTGATAAGAAGGGTAATTGGAACAATGAATTTTACTATAATGATAAAGGCTCAGTCATGGCAATGGGGGATTTTATTCAGCGAGATTCGAAGACCATTGATGTAAGCCTTTGCGCTGCCAGCGATCTTTTATATTGGTATCAAAATAAGAAACTCGCGTTCATAGGCGAAGCGACAATTGATAAAAATAGATATTACGCAATCAAAAGAGAGAATAAGGCTAGCAGCGAAGTGTTCTTCTTTAATAAAGAAACGCACTTACTTGAAGCAAAAAAGAGTAGCGACTGGCCAGATAAGGTTGAATACTACAAAGATTATCGTTCGACTAATTTAATACTTCAGCCCTTCCTTTTTGAAATCTTTAATGGCGATGAAATAAGTTATCGGCAACAAACAGTTGAGTTTGAGTTTAACCCTGATGTTGACAACAAAATCTTCTACTTTAATCAGAAAGAATATGAGGAACGAAATCGACCTAAATCAAAATACCAAAGTGTTAGGTTAAATGCGAACGAGACAAATCTTAAGGATTTGATCAAAGCAAATTTTGAGGGCAAGCGGGTATTTGTTGATATGTGGGCAACATGGTGTGGGCCGTGTAAGAAGGAGTTCCGTGAATATGATTCTGCTTATTACTCAATTATGGAGACCTATAATATTGATTTGTTATACCTAAGCATCGATAAGGATGCTGACAAGAAAATATGGGAACGTGATGTAGATAAGCTTGGACTTAAAGGCTACCATGTCCGTGCAAACAAGAAATTAGTAGAATCACTTCAGGCTGAAATTTTTGATGGAAATGTGATCACGATCCCTCGCTATATTTTAATTGACCAAACCGGAAGTATTTTGTCTAAGAATTTTCTGAGACCTTCCGATCCGGAATTTAGTAAAATGATAAAAGAGACGTTTGAGTAAAACAGAAACTGATTCACTTTTTGTTCAGATGGTGCGCGATTACAACGCGTGCTTTCTATAACATTTTACATCAGGTATTATTTTTTCCATCTGGAAATTATGAACGGATATCTCAGATATTACAAGTGTGAGATTTGAGATATCCGTTTCAGGTGTACGAAATAAGTTTTATTTGGTAATTTAGGGAAATAATTTTTTACCTTTTCTAGAGGGAGTAGGCTATTTGATTTATGCGAATGAAATATCTTATAGTTTTTCTTTGTTCAGTTTCTTCTGCTTTTTGCAACGAGAGACCATCATCCATTTTGATAGAAAATAGGAGTAGCTATAAGTTTTTCGGTTTTTTTTATGGCAATGCGTTTAATGACCTTGAGAATTCATTGAGGTTACGGCAAAAAGACTCATTAGGCAATAACTTAAATCGCTTCATAATCAATACAAAAACCCCAGTGGTAGTGATTTTCACCAACGGGGGTTTTTTCGAAAGGATTTCCGGTTTTGCTCAGCCCAGGAGACACGTGTGAAGTGTCTGATGATGGAAGCGAAGGATATGTTTTTCGAAGTAGCCATCATGAAGTGGGTGATCTAACAATTCTAAACGAGATCGAGCAGGCCCATGGATTCATATTGCCTGAAAATTTGGGACTTACTCTTTCCAATCGACTTGATATAATGTACATAGTTGATCGGATTAGAGCTACATTCTTAGCTAGGAGACAATTTGTTGAACAGTATGTAAAAAAACATCCGGTCTCTAATTCATATAAAATCACTACAGATAAGTTGATTCATCAAAAGTATGTGGTAAGCCTGCTCTTCCCTTTTTATGCGGGTCAGGATTCAACGGGTTATAACTTTCAAAATCTTTCGCCTGAATACTATACGGTTCTTAACAACGCGGTAGATGATGTATTTGATGATTCTCAGATACACCTGCATTCATACCAATTAGTACTTTGGAACTACTGCAAATACCTATCCAGAAATTCACTCAATACAAAAGAAGAATTCGCCTCCATGTTTAGGAATGCGGAAAATCATTTTTCAGGAAAGTCACGGGAATTTTTAATGTTTCTTATTCTTAAAAAATATACAGGAAAAGGATTGCCTGACTTTCAGAATAATGTAAAAAAATTCTTTAGTGATTATCTTGAATCTGGATATAAAGAATATCTGGCGCGTTTGATTCCTAATGATTTGACAAACAGTATGAGCAAATTGTCAAGTGAAAAATTAAGATCGTATGCTGGTAGTGATGTTTCATGGAACGAAATTCTAGCCAATCACAAGGGTAAGGTTGTATATATTGATTTTTGGGCAAGTTGGTGTGGGCCTTGTCTTCAAGAGATGCCTTTTTCTGCAATTTTGAGAGATTCTTTAGGTGCCGAAAATGTGATATTCCTGTATATATCGATAGATCAAAAAAATGCTTCTTGGATCAGGGCGATAGACAAATTGAAATCAGACACAAAGCAACATTTTTTATTCAAGAGCGATTCAAAACTCAAGAACCTATTCGCTTTACAGGCTATTCCTAAATACATTATAGTAGATAAACGAGGCAAAATTTTTTCGCCTGATGCTCCTCGTCCATCTGATCCGCGACTTTACGGTACATTACTGACACTATCCAGGGAATAAATAATTCACCAGGATGAAGAGAAAAACAAAGCATCGGGTAACGGAGATCAGTACGACTGATGGCCAGAATCGTCTAAAATACTTTTGTTTAGAATCTAATAATACAGGATGATGCTTACAAATAAATTTGTCGCGATAATTCTTAATCTATTATTAATCTCGAACAGTACACTGTGCCAAACAAAGGAAGAAGTTATTGAAAGATATTTGAATGCCATTGGTGGGTTAAAAAAATGGAAAAGCATTGAGACCAGAATGGATGAAAGCATTTCGACCCAGACGCCATCTAAGAATAACAGAATCTTTGGTATCCAACGCGATGACACTACGAGTGTTATTATTAGTAAGTATAAAAGGCCTGACAAAGTTTATATTCAATTTTTGAAGGGGGCAGATTCCTCTTCAAGTATTATGTGTTATAATGGCGAGGTATTGTGGACTCAAGGTAAGAATGGAGAATTGAATGTGCAGTCGAAGAAGGATAGTGAGTATTTCCGTCAGGTTAGTATGATAGGATTGGCGGATGTGCTACTGGAAAAGGATACTGAAATAGAATATTCGGGAGTTGAGAAATTGAAGGAAAAAGAATTCTATGTTTTAAGGATAAGAAGGGCAGGTTGGTTGCTGTCGCAGAAGTCATATTTTGATATGGAAACTGGTTTGCTTTTTTGTAGTGTGTCTATTGGTTCGGATACAAAGCGATATACCCTTTTTAAAAATTATCGAGAAGTCAATGGCGTGTTATTTTATCATCTGGAAGAAGTTTATGATTCCGATTGGAATTTGGAATCAAAAACAGTATTTAAGGGTATAAAAATAAATATACCAATTGCTGATAGTGAATTTAATATTCCGGTTGCGAAATAACGTATGTGCACGTTTAGCAAAGCGTGGCGTGAGTCTTACTCCCAGATTTTACAATAACCCCTCTACCAAAATAACTAATAGCACGCGTTTGTAACGCGTGCTATCTATAACATTTGCATAGGATATAATTTTCATCAGCACGCGTTACAAACGCGCGCCTGGGCGAGGAGAAAAAGTTATTATGAGATCACGTAATCAACTTAGCAATAGCAAAAGCTGCGGCTGCTGCAGCAGCACCAACTACGGTTACATGCAATGCTCCTTTAAATAAAGGCTGACCGGTGAGCTTGCTTTTCACCAATCCAAAAATAACTAAACAAATCAGCGTGATGATGCTGGAGTAGATTAAACCTTGGGTGGAGCTTTCAGTGAAGAAGTATGCACTCAGTGGAATGAGTCCACCAATTACATAAGAGCTCCCAATGATAAACGCACTTTGATGGGCGCGGTTTTTATCCGGTCGCTCCAACCCCAACTCAAACCGCATCATAAAGTCAACCCATTTTTTTGGATTCTTGGCCATCTCACGAGCTACTTGCTCCTGCAACTCCTCACTTACCCCATAGTCGGCAAATATTTCTTTGGTCTCCTGAATTTCGACTTCGTGTTTGTTTACCACTTCATCGTATTCGCGCTTTTCTTCCGAGTCGTAATGTTCAATTTCTGTACGCCCTGCCAGGTAGCCGCCTAATCCCATGGCAATGGAACCAGCTGCGATCTCGGCTAACCCTGCGGTAATGACAATAGCGGTAGAGTCAACTGCGCCACTTAACCCGGCTGCTAAGGCGAAAGGCACTGTAAGGCCATCGCTCATGCCAATAACAAAATCTCTTACTTTTTCTGAGCTTTGAAAATGTTCTTCCATTTTTGGTTGTAGCTTCTTGTTGGTTATGGGTGTTCTACATTTAAAGTTTAATAGAAAGTTCAAGGCGACCATCGAGGCCGAGTTCAATAATCTTTTGCAGTGTCGAAATACGAGCCTCTTTCAAATTGTTTTCAATTTTTGAAATGTAGGACTTTGTTGTCCCAACTTTCTCGGCAAGCTCCTCTTGAGTCAACCCTTTTCCAATTCGAGCTTCGTATAAAAGCGTTCCAACCTTAAAATTTTCATAACCTGCTTCAAGCTTGTCACGCTTGGCAGTTCCTTTTTTTCCGTAGTGCTTGTCCTTAAATTGGTCAAGTGTTACGAGATTACTTTTTTTCGTTTTCATACTCCTTTTTTATTTTAATTGCTTTTTCAATTTCCTTTTTAGGTGTCTTTTGTGTTTTCTTTTGAAATCCATTCGCTAAAACAATCAACTGCCCCTGATCGAAAAAGCAGAATATTCGAAAGATGTTACTGTTGTATACGAATTTCAAATAACCCGTCAGTATTCTCAAGATGTTTCAGATAGGTTTCTGGAACTCTTTGCAGCTCCTCAATTAAATCAAAAGTCCAAATAATTTTATCCTTTACCCTTTGCTTTTGTTCTTTGAAGAAGTCTTCAAAGAAGTTCTTGTAGAAAATGATTGTCCGTTGTTTCTTCTTTTTCTCCACGTGGCAAATATAACGAAAGTTGCCCTAAAGTGAAACTAAAGAAGAAAACCTTTTTGACGAATCTTATTAGTTTAAGGTATCTTTCTGCTTGTGGCAAACCCGAGATGTAAAGCTTAGCTCTGCATTGAAAATAATTATTTCAACGCAAAGAATTGTATCATCAAGGTGATGATCTCTTTGGGATCGGTGAGATATTTGGCGTCTGAATTTTCGTTATTAAATCGTTCTAATTTCTTATAGTAGGTTTCTTCTGAGATCTGGTAGAGATCAATAAGTTGTTTCTTTGTATCATCCGAGCTAATCGTTTTTCGATAGACTTCTGTTTTCGAATTCTCATCGCGCTTTACCTTTGTTTTATCTTTTCCTCCAAACCCAATAGTTATACCGGGCCCAAAGGTGGCCACCTCGTTGGTCGGTGGCTCGAGGGGTTGATTTTTTATCTTAATCTGGGTATTGGCCTTATATACTTGATCATCTACACCAGCAATTTTAACATCGCCATACACG
>Ga0154020_10001997_pt1 | contig 24948 bp, 17 predicted proteins | sample Klosneuvirus_201_FD_109709 | JGI IMG/M metagenome (GOLD analysis project Ga0154020, IMG submission 109709) | Active sludge microbial communities from wastewater, Klosterneuburg, Austria - Klosneuvirus_20160825_MG | ecosystem: Engineered > WWTP > Aerobic digester > Activated sludge | place...
CCGCGCCCGTCTCGTCCTTCTCGTCCTTCTGCTTCGTCATTTCTCTGCATCCAATCACTTCTCGCCCAGTTCAGTAAATGCGTCGATTCAGGCCAGTCGCAGAGTTATAGGCAGGGAGGGAAGGCAGGATCTCTCGCCTTGCGCAGCGGCGCACTGCACGAAGCGCAGACTCTGTTTGAGCGCACGCGCGCACTGCAAGAACAGCTACAGAGTCCCCCCATTGAGCGGGCCGCGACGCTGCGCAGACTTGCCCGAGCCTTGCAAGGAATCGGGCGTCCTGCCGATTGTCTGCTCCATGTTCGTCAAGCGATGGCCTTGCTCGGACAGCCGATTCCCAAACACAAACTTGCCCTGCGCTGGAAAATTGTTCAGGAGATCGGTACCGAGCTACGCCATCGCCTGCATGGTGCGGTGCTCGATACAGAGAGCGAGCGACTTACGACGGGCCGAGAGCTGCTCCAGCTGGTCCGAGGCACGAGCGACGCTCTGTTTGTGACCCCCGGACATCAGGAGGAAGCCATCTTGGTGATCCTTCGTGCGATGCATACAGCGGAGCGCGTGGGGGATCTTCAGCAGCAGATCAATTACCTGGGCTGGATGGCCTATGCCTCGTACGTAGCGACTCTTCCGCTGCTCGGAAAGTTCTATCTTCGCCGGGCAGAGGAGCTGATCCACAGAGACAGCCAGCCCCCGACCTACAGCAGTCTGTGTTCCTTTTCTGGATACATGTTTTCCGCGGAAGGTGAGTTTGAGAGCGCACTGCGTGGCTTTGAGCGCTGGGTTGAAAAAAGCACGCTGGATGGTGACTGGTGGCAAGCTGCACTCGCTCACAGCTCCCGCGCGGCGACCCGACTCCTGATGAATGATCTGGACGGCGCAGCAGCCGATGGCGAGATCTGTCTGCAGCTTGGGAATCGCATCCAGAATCCGATCTACATCGCCTCAGGAATTGCTTGGAAGTCGATCATTCTGCTGCGGCGTGGTCAGGGAAGCGCAGCGTATCAACTTGCGCAAGAAGCGCAGCGGATGGTCAGCGAGGGTCACAACACAGCCGTGACCATGATCATGGCCGCACTGGTCGCGTGGACGGCTCTGTGCTCCGGACATCATCCGGAGGCAGCGACGGCAGCAGACTACTCCCTGGGACAGATGCGGCGACTCTCTCCGGCAGCTCCCTCCTATCACGAAGGCTATGCTTGCACGCTGTATACAGCGGTGGAGCTGGCTTCCCTGGCACAGACAGAAAGCGAACAGAGGACAGCTTTCCGACGACTCCGGCTGGCCATTTTTCAGATGGGGCGGTTTGCCGCTGTGTTTCCGATTGGTTGGCCGCAGGTGTTCTTGGGCATTGGTCGCTACTTAGGAATGAGCGGACAGAGCAGCGCCGCACGACTCGCCTTTGAGGCTGGTCTGCGACTGGCCCACCGCTATCGCCTGCGCACCGAAGCAGGACTCCTTGAGCAAGCGCTGCGCACACTTGCGGAAACATCGACCGATCCCGCGAAGAATCCCAACCCAGCGTAGACTACCAATCTCAAGGGCCGTTCCCACCTCCGCTCAACGGACTCCTGAGCGCATCGTTTGGGGTCTACCAGAGCATCGGCTTCCGAACCATCAGCACCACCGTCGCCATCGCCGCCACAAACGCCGGAACTCCCAGCAGCATCCACAGACGTTGTGCTCGCTCATACTCTGGACCGACTTTCTCGCCGCGCGAAGCGGCTTCCCCAGACAGTCTGCGCATGCGCACTTGCAGCGCCGCCGCCCCAATCCACAGCACGCCCGCCACTCCGTACAGCGCAAAGGCCGCCACCACCCACGAGGTCGAAAACGGCAGCCGCAGCATCCACACCATCGTCCCGCCCGTCACCGGCATCACCACGCCCGAGGACACCGTAAAGATCCAGTCCGCCAGCACAATCTCTCGATCGCACCACGCCATCACGTTCGCATCACCGCTGCGATACGCCCGCAGCTTGTAGTACGCGCTGCCCAGTCCGGTGCCCAGATACAGCATTGCAAACAGCACATGCGCGGCCTTGATCAGGAACCAGTACACCAGCGCCTCACGATCCACGTCCCGACCAGAATCGGAATGTTTTTGAGAAACGGACCAAACGGATGCACATACAGCGTCGGTTCCAGCATTCCTACCGCCAGTGGCAGACAAACCAGCGCCAGCGCTTGTCCCAATAGGAGCAGTCGCAACAGTCCGCCGCGCAACAGCAGCGCCGCGATTCCCGAAGCCAGCTGACAGACTCCGAGCGCGCCGACCAGCAGCCGCGGTGAGAGATCATGAATGCCAATCCGCGGCACCATTGACAGCTCGATCTCTTGCTGAAAGAGCAGCTTGGGAAACAGGCCCTCCGTCATCCACACCGCCGCCATTGCCACCCGCAGCCAAAGGCGCGTCTGCTCCGTCCAGTCACCGTCCCGCTCCACCCGATCGATCACCGCCAGCACCACCAAAAACTGGAGGTTCTTCGACAGCACGCCAAACGGACTCGCCAATAGCAGCGGCTCCTGCATCGCCAGCACCGCCGTAAATCCGAGCACCAGAGACCCCTGTAGCACCGTCAGCCAAGTCCGCGGTCGCAGCGCCAGCACCAGCCCGCCGAGGACCAGCTCCCCCGCACAGGTCAGCGGCATCAGCAGCGTCGGCAGCCCCAGCTTCGCGAGATACTGCGCCCCCACCGTCCGGTAATAGGGATGCCCAATGCTGAGCGCAGTGACCAGCCACACCACCGCCAGCGATCCACGCAGCCACAGCGCCTCCGCTCCTCCAGCGGAAACCGACCCAGCCCCCTCCCTCTGCGTGATGCGTCGAATCCGATCAATAGACCATCTTTCCGCGCCGCAGGAAAGAGGCTGTGGGGCCGACCGGAGAGCTTTTTTCGGACCGCTTGCGTGACGGAAAAAGACTCGCAGGGAAGGGGGGCCCCGCAGCGAGATTCCCGAGGAGAAGACTGTAGGGTTTGAAAATGGACGAGGGCTAGTACGAATCGTACGCGACGACCTCGAACTCGGCGTCTTTGAGGCTGGGGAGCTTTTGCAGGCTCGGCAGCACGGTCTCGGCGGTGGCGACAATCGTGATCAGTAGGTCGGAGGGCCGCAGCCACGCCTGCATCGCCGCGCCAATGTCCACTTCACTGACCTGGCCCACCCGCTGCGGATAGGTCTTTTCGTGGTCGGTCGGCATGTCACAGATGAGCAGCCGCGTACGCAGCCCCAGCCGGTCATCCGCCGTCTGCACCGTGAAGGCATGGCTCTTTTGCAGGTAGCTCTTCACAAAGTCCAGCTCGCCGGGCCGCAGCCCCTTGTCCGCCCACTGCTCGAACAGCCCCAGCACCAAGTCCACCGTCTCAGCCGTCTGCGCCGCCGAGGGAAACACCACCGCGTTGAGCGCCCGCTGCCCTCGCCCATTGCCGAGCCGCGCCGACGCGCCATACGACAGCCCGCGCTTGACTCGCACCTCGTCCATCAGCCGCGCCGTAAACGTCCCACCAAACGCCATCGTCGAGACGTGCAGCGGCAGCCAGTGTGGATCTTTCCAGTGCGGCCCGAGCTGACCAATCACAATCTGCGACTGCGTTCGCTCTGGCTTGTCGACGATCAGCACCTTGCGTCCGGTTCGCCGCGGCGGTGCGGCAATCGGCTCATCGCGACGCGGACCACTCGGAATGCTGCCGAAGTAGCGCCCGAGCAGCGACTCCACTTCTGGCCCCGAGATCGCGCCCGCCGCGCCGGTGACAAGATTTCCCGACACCAAGTGGTGACGATGCCAGACCGAGGTCGACGGCAGGCTCAGCGCCATCGTGCTCTCTTCGGTCCCCGCCACCGGTCGCCCATACGGCGTGTCCCCGTACAGCTCGCGCGCAAAAAACCGATTCGCCAGACCGCTGTCGTCGTCGCGCAGATCATCGAGATCCGCGAGCAGCTCGCGCCGCAGCCGCTCCGACTCTTCCGCCGGATAATCGGGCCGCTGCACCACGTCGGCGAGGATCGCCACCGCCCGCTCGAAGTGCTCGCGCAGCGACATCACGTCGTACAGCACCTGATCGTGCCAGCAGACAATCGACAGCCCCGCCCCCAGCGAGTCGAGTGCCTCGTCAATCTGCGCCCGCGTCTTGCCCCCCGCGCCCCGCCGCTGAAGCTCACTCGCGAAGTTGCATAGACCAATCTGCGCCGGCCCGCCGGACGCCGCCGTCCCCGCCGCGATCTGGTCCGAGGTCGCCCCGACGCGCATCGTCAGCTGGAGCCGACACAGCGGCAGGTCGTGGTTCTCTTCCAGGAGCAGTCCGTCGCTCAGCTTCTCCACCGGGCCTTGTGTTTGGGTAGTCGTCATCGGCATCGCTCTCCTAGGCCTCGGCCCCGTCGTCATCGCCCTCTTCCTCATCGCCATCGGGAGCCTCCCCGCTCGGCTCGGCAATCACCACCGTCCGCCGCTCCGTCGCCAAATAGCGCTGCGCCACCCCGTGCAGATCCTCGGCGGTGATCGACCGCAGAATGCTCGGCACCCGCCACAGCTCGCGATAGTCCCCGAGCGTCGTGTGCGACTCCCCGAGCGACGCCGCCTTGCCATGCGCGGTCTTGAGCGACAGATAGAAGCTGGTCAGCATCCGCGCCCGCGCCCGCTCGACCTGCTCCTTCGTCGGACCTTCCGCCATTACCTTGGCCATGTGCTGGTCGAACAAGGCCAGGCCCTCGTCGGCGATGTGACCGCGATGGAGCGACGCCGAGATCTCCCACAGCCCCGGATCACGAAACGGCGTCACCGAGCCACCGAGCGACGAGAAGATCTCTTTTTCAATCACCAGGTCGCGATAAATCGGCGATGACGAGCTACCAATGAGCAGCTCGCCGAGCAGCTCCAGCCGCAGGTGGTCCGGATCGAGCAGCGCCGGCGACTTGTAGCCGAGCAGCACCTTGTCGGTTAGCACCGGCTTCTTGAAGCGCGCGATCCGCTGCTCCGTCTGCGGCGGCTCGACCCGCGGCGGCGTTACCGGAATCGGCTGTGCAGAAATCCCGCCGTAGTGCTTCACAATCAGGTCGAGCGTCGCCTGCTCGTCGATGTCGCCGGCCACCACCACCGTCGCATTGTTCGGCGCGTAGTAGGTCCGGTAAAAGCTCACGCAGTCGTCGAGGCTCAGGTTCTTGATGTCCTGCAGAAAGCCAATCGTCGGCGCGTGATACGGGTGCGTCGTGAACGCCAGCCGGAACAGCTGTTCGCTCATGAAGCCGTCGACGTCATCATCGACACGCATCTGCCGCTCCGAGATGACCACGCCGCGCTCGCTCTCGACCTGATGGGTACGGACCAGCAGGTTCTGCATCCGCTCCGCCTCCAAACTGACCGCCAGCGCCAGCTCACTCGACGGCAGGTCGTCCTGGTAATAGGTCCAGTCGACCCAGGTCGCCGCGTTGGTGTTGCCGCCCGCCAGCTCGAACCGCCGATCAAACTCCCCGTGCGGCAGGTTCTGCGTCTCGTTGAACATCAGGTGCTCGAACAAGTGGGCGATGCCGGTCTTGCCCTCCCGCTCGTCCCGCGAGCCGACCGAAAACCAGGTCTGGTAAGCAAACACCGGCGCTGACGGATCGCGCAGCAGCAACACCTTCAGTCCACTCGGCAGCTCATGGAGGCGCGCGACCAAGCCACCCTCGCCAAACGGCTGTTCCGACACAAGCTTGACGTCACTCATCGGGTCTCACACCTCACAGATCTCGATTTGTCCTGTGTATCCCTCGTCGAGCCCCCTGTCAAAGAAGAACTACGCCGCCGCCAGGGCCTCCCGCTCGGCCAGCACTTTGTCGAGCATGATGCTCAGCGCGACGTGACCATATGCACCATCGCTCGGCAGCCGCGCGCACTCCTCTGCGCTGATCCGTTTTTTATCTAAGTATTGATTGGGCCGATCCTCATCGTAGGTCACGGCGTAGTAGCGTCCGACAATGTTGTCGCGGCCGAACACCGGCATCGGCCAGTCGGCGCGCTGAAAGCCGGGCTGACTGCCTACCACTACCCATTCCTGATCGCGTAGGCCCATATCACCCGTGTTGGCGATGAGGATCGCTTGTTCGGGACTCAGCCCGATCAGTTCCTCCAGTGTCGGTGGTTTCGTCCGGCGCGGTCCAAAGAAGTATCCAATGATCGCGGGCGCCCTCATTCGCGCGATGATTCCCACTCCCCATCCCCCACGATCGACCAGTGGAATCGCAATCCAATCACCCTCTTTCCACGGAAACTTCTTTCTGGCCATTTCCTCTACTCCTCTTTTTGGTTCTTCAGGTGGGACCGCGCCGCCTTCAGATACTTGTCGCGGTTGGGATTGGCTGGGCTGATCGGTCGGATCTTATCGAGCGGAGGCTGGTGTTCATCGTGAAGAAGCTGTTCCAAGCCGCGACGGGCATTCTTGTCATTCACTTCATGAACAGGTTCATATTTTAGCGGCTTGGTCTCGGGGTGTCGCTCGTGCTCAGACCGCCTTCGATCATGATCATTGGTCCGCCCGGTTCGCATCACTTCTCCCGATCTAGGGTCTCTGAGAATGTATACACCGCCCTTCGCTCTCGCCGCTTCTTCGGTTTTCTCGAGTTGACGCGCTCTCTTCGCCACTTTCCCGGTCTGTCGGAGTCCCTCCACTCCTTCCGCCAGCTCTCCCACGACCCGTCCAGTGGCTCCCATTCCCAAGCCAACCGCGCCGTCGATCACCGCGCCTGTCGTTACCTCCCCCGCATCATCGAGCTGATCATCACTCCGCTTCTTCGACCACTCCTCGATTCCCTTGAGCCAGCCGGTCACTCGCCCTTTCGCGTATTCCTTGAGCTTCTCTTTGTCACTTACCGTCTCGGCGACCTTGCGCGTCTTGTCGACAATTTCTTCTTTGATCGTGGTGAGGCTGACCTTGCCGGTTGCGAGATCCTCCAGCGCTTCGCCGCTCTGCTTCAGACTCTGTTCCCGATTTCGCTCCGCACGATCGGCACCGCGCGCAAAGCGCTCCTCCGGCTCCATCTTCAGCGATGAGCGACCTTCTGCTGGCGCTAAAAAGCAGCGCAGAAGATTAGGAGTCTCACAGATCCGACTCCTTTCAGAATCGGTGTAGAAGATCTTGTCCCGGGGCTGTTCCTGATAGTCGGTATACCGTCCGTATTTGCCGTTGTCGCGCTCCACCGGATAGCGGCAGCGAGAACCTTGCGCAGTCGCCACGCCCAGCTGACCGAGCAACCTCCCATCGCTGTCGCGCAGCGCGCACTGCTCCGTAAGTCGGGCCTGATGCGCGGGCTCCCACTCCTTTTCATGCCGCCACAGTACGCAGTCGTATAGCTCGCGCTCATGAGTCCGCGGGTTGTGGCGACTCTCTTTGCAGAGTCTGTCCCCGCTCTTGTCACGCCATAGCTCCTGACCGATCGGAACCTTGGCGCCATCCTTCTCGCAGAATCTTCCGTCGGATGTTCGCTTCCCAAAGCGTCCCATGATGCTGCCATCGTCATCCCGGATGAAGCAGCTCTCATCAAGCTTTGGATCGATCGGAGTCTCCTCGTAGGTCTCTTTGAGGAGTTCTTCTATGGCTTCCTTTGCTTTTTCCGCGGCGGCTGCGGCCAGGTCTGCGCCCAGCTCGGTAAGGGGAGTTGCGGCGCGTCCTGCATAGGTTTTGCCAATGCTGATGACTGCAAAACGAAGGACGATCGTCGTCGGGGCGAGCCCGCCAAATCCCCACAGTGCAGAGACCCCGAAGTCCACTCGTGCATGTGGCTGGTAGCTGATTCCTACGCCTATCGCGCCATGTGGACGCAGCGGATTCCCTCCCAGTTCATCCAGCAGACTGCGATGCACATAGGCCGGAATTCCACGCGCCAGCGCATCCACAGACATCTTGAGAGATGGCAAAAATGGCAACCGGAAGCCAAGCTGTGCCGCCGCCTCTCCACTGAGATATTTTCTGGATGGATCAAGCAGCGTACCGAGGCTCAGTGTGAGTTCGATCGGCCCCAGCACCTTCTGCCCAATCACGCGAATCGTGCTGAGATCTCCCGCCATTCCCAGCGCATTTGTGCCATCAAAGGGACCCACTCGCAGCTCGTGTTCATAGGCAATTCCCAAGCGAAAGGGGGCGGGTGAGGCAGACACTCTCTCGCCATGAAGTGACGACAGCGGCCACAAAAGCGCCGTCGCGGACAGCCGCAGTGGACTCTGATTCCGCACGCTCTGTAGCTGTTCCCACCCAAATGAAGTGCTCGACGAAATCCCGCCCGCAAGCCGTCCCCAAAGTCCCAGCGAAACACCATAGGGAATCGTAAGTGTCGTACTGCGCTCGTCCGTGCGGGGCAGAACCACCAAGTGCGCATACCCATGCGCTGCCAAGTCATCGATGTCCAAACATTGAACCGTACTGCTGTCACACAGTGGATTGTTCGCGGACAGAAGCGAGGGGGACGGCGGAGAACGCGGCGGCGATCCAGCGGCCTGGGGAGCAAACAGCAGCATCCCAAGTCCTGCCAGTGTCACCAGCAAGGACAGAACCGCTGCACCCATTTGTCGCGGCAGCCGCATACCGCCGCCTCATACCATGGTCCGAAGCGGGTTCAATCCCCGACCATGCGCCGTCTGTTATGGGCCGCTCGTCGAGCCCCCTGTCAAAGAAGAAGCGAGGGGGACATGCGGTGCGATATTCTGGGTTTCTCATGAAATTACATCAGCTCGATGCCACGGCTCTGCTTTCGGCGCTGGCCAAGGGAGAGACTTCTTCGGTCGAGATCGTCAATGCCCTCATTGCTCGACGACAGGCGGTGGGCGGTCAGGTCAGCGCGATTGTGCTGCCGCTCGATGACAGTGCGCGCAAGTCGGCGGAGGCAGCGGATGCGGCGCGAAGGCGGGGCGATGCCCTGGGCCCGCTGCACGGCCTGCCGATGACCATCAAGGACAACTTCGAGGTCATCGGAACTCCAGCGACGCTTGGGGTCGAGAGCCGGCGCAGTCATCTCAGTCAGCACGACGCCGTGGCGGTGGCCGCGCTCAAGACGGCCGGTGGCATCGTGCTCGGCAAGACCAACGTGCCGCAGCTTCTGCTTGTGCAGGAGAGCGACAACGTCATCTACGGCACCACCAAAAATCCCTGGAACCTTGGACGGAGCCCCGGCGGCTCGTCGGGTGGCGAGGGCGCCGCGATTGCGACGGGCCAGTCCCCGCTCGGGCTCGGCTCGGACATTGGCGGCTCGATCCGCATCCCGGCGCACTTCTGCGGCATCGCAGGGCTCAAGCCGACGGTCGATCGCTGGTCGACGCGCGGCATGCTCGGCGGACTCGACGGTCAGGAAGTGGTGCGGGCAGCCTCGGGACCGATGGCACGGACGGTGCGCGATCTGTCGCTGGTGATGACGGCGCTCGATCCGGCCTGGCAGGCGCGGCGCGACCCGGCGGTCATGCCGATGCGAGTCGAAGATCCCAGCCACGTCAGCTTGCGCGGGCTCCGCATCGGCTGGTTTTCCGACGATGGCTTCATGACGCCCTGCCCTGCCATCGTGCGCGCCGTCGAGCGAGCCAAGTCGATCTTGCAGACGGCGGGCGCCCATCTGGTCGACTACCGCCCGGTCTCGCCGCTCGATCTCATCTATGTCTGGATGGCGGTGATCAGCAGCGACGCGGCGACGACGCTTCAAAAGCAGCTGGCGCGCGAGACAGTCTGCAAGCAGCTTCAACCGACGCTGCAAGCGACGCGAATCCCGGACCTGCTCAAGCCGATGGTGGCGCGGCTGCTGGCACTCAAGGGGGATGAGCGGCTCGCGCGGCTGCTCCAGTCGCTGGGTCGCAAGCCGGTCGAGGAGCTGTGGCGCCTGACCGCCGAGCGCACCCAGATGCGGCGCAGTGAGCTGGATGCCTGGAACGAGGCCAACGTCGACGCGGTGATCTGCCCGCCGCACGTCCTGCCGGCGATGCCGCTCGGTACTTCGGGAGACCTGACGCTGACGCTGTCGTATATGTTCCGCTACGTGATGCTGAACTTCCCGGCGGGCGTGGTGCCGGTGACCAAAGTGTCGCCGACCGAGACCAACTGGACCGGCCCGCCGCCGATTGATGGCGTCGCCAAGCGCTGTGCCGAAGTGGTGCGTGGCAGTGCCGGTCTGCCCGTCGGCGTCCAGGTCGTCTCCCGTCCGTATCGTGAAGATGTCGCGCTCGCCGTGATGGCCGCCATCGAAGCCGGCGCCCTGAGCGATGCCAGCTACCCCAGCACCCCGATCGATCCGCAGACCTAGCCGGGGCCGAGCCCCCGCACTCTTCCAACTTTTCAGATCGTGCTGAGTCACGCCCACGCATCTTCCAAACTTTTCGGATCATGCCGGGGCGCTTCCCCTCGGGTCGGTCGCAAAGTTTGGAGGTTTACGGAAACTCAATCGGGAACGAGCCGGGGAGGAGCGGGGGCAGCAGGTCGGCGTACTTTTTCTTGGGGACTTTGGTGTGCGCGGTGTTGGGGCCGGTCAGGGTGAGGTCGCCTTGTGGGGAAAACGCGACGTCCAGGGTGGCGGTCACATCGGACTTGGTGTCGCGGGAGTCTCCGTAGGCCGCAGCCATGGCAAACGGAATGGGAGCGGTGGCGCTGGGCGTGCCCGAGGGACCGATACCGATGAGCATCAGGTTCGAGGTTCGGTCCACCCGACCCTCTTCTTGTCCACGCTCCAGCGACTCGTCCAGGCTCCACGTCCAGGAATCGGAGGCATGCTGCCAGCGAAGTGCCAATACCTTGCGGTTTCCTAGATCGCGAACTTCGGCGCTAAGGATCTTGGTGCTACCGCTCACCCAGCGGTTGGACCACACGACGGCATAGTGGCGAACATACCAGCCCTTGGCGGTGCGAATCGCGATGGTGTCAGCCTGCTTTGGCCAGTTGTAGGAGCCGATCGATGACCAGAGTCTCACGTCGAGAAACGGCGAGCCGGGGGGCAGCTTGACCTTCAGCTCGTAGCTGCACTTGATGCGATCCTTGACGTCACTGGCTGTGACCTCGAGCTCGGCCATCTCGTCGGCCAGACTTTTCCAGCACTGCTCGGTTTTGAGCTTCTGACCGGACGGATCGTCGGCAAAAAAAGGCCCCGCCAGCGGAGTGACGCCCGCCCGCACCCGCCCCACTGCCTTGGGATCGAGCTTCGCGAGCGCTTCCTGAACGGTCTTATCGGGACGAAGCCGCAGCGACTGCTCGAGCGCCGCCACTGCCCCGACCTTGTCTTGCGCTCTGGCCTGTAGGATGAGCGCCAAGTTGTAGAGCGAGGCGGCACGAAGATCCGGCGGCCCCGACCGAGCCACCGCCTTGCGGGTCGTCTTTTCGGCCTCGATGAGATTGCCAGCGCGGAACTGCACATAGCCCAGCTCGGACAGCGCAGTGGCATCGTCGGGCACCACCGCCAGACAATCGGCAAACGCCTTCGCCGCATCGGGCAGCTTACCCGCCGCTTCGAGCTTGCGGCCTTGCGACAGTAGCTGGCGGTACTTCTTGCGCTCATCGACGCTGGGAGGCTGAGACTTGGGGACCTCGGGAAGCGGTGGCGGCACATCAGCCAGCGCCGGCACAGCCCCAACCAGAAGCAGACCCCCCAGGAACCAAGACCTAACACGCGAGTTCAGCATCGTAATGCCTACTATGCCCGCGACGGCAGGCAGAAGGAACCGATTTGAAGAACTGGGAAAGGCGCCGGCCAAGGCGCCGCAGGCCGACTAATATTTGCGGCGGCGGAGGCGGCGGGAGAGGGCCAGGAGGCTTACGCCGGCGAGAAAGGCCCAGGCGCTGGAGGCGTTTTGGGCGGGGGCGAAGCGGCAGCTACAGCCGGTCGCTACTGCACCGCCGTCGATGAGCGTGCCATCGCCACCGTCGACACCACCGCCATCTCCACCGCTACCGGGGTTGTCGGTGCACTTGCCGAGCTTGCAGAGCTGGCCGCTCGGGCAGACCGCGCTGATGCAGGGATCGACACAGCTTCCGGCTTTGCAGACATCGCCGGTGCCGCAGGTGATGTTTTGGCAGCCGGTGTCGACGCACTTGCCAGTGGCGCCCTGACACGCTTGGCCGGTGCCGCATGGCAGACAGTCGCAGGTGGCGACGCAGGCGCCGTTTTGGCAGACCTTGCCCTTGCCGCAGGTCACGCCGGTACACGAGTCGATGCACAGACCGCCCGAGCAGATGTACGGGGACGGACAGACGATGCCGCTGCACGGCGAGACGCAGCTGCCGGCGCGACAGACTTGGTTGGCAGCGCAGGTCTTGCCAACGCAGCCAGTGTCGATGCAGCGACCGAGCTGGCACTCCTGACCGACCGGGCAGAGCGCCTCGCTGCCACACGGATCGGCGCAGCGACCTTTGGAGCAGAGCTGACCGATGGGACACGAAGCGCCATCATCGACCTGGCCGTTGCAGTCGTTGTCGACGCCGTCGCAAGACTCGGCGCTCATGCCAGGCTTGACCACGTTCTTGCAGAAAATTTTTCCCTGCGCGTCGCACTCGGTGACGCCGATCTGGCAAGCGCCCTGCTGGGTGCTATCGGTACACGGCTGGCCGGCGCCCACGCAGGCGACGCCGGTGAAGCGGAACAGGAAGTCCTCGTAGTCGAGGTCGTTGCCGTTGGTGCCGGTGTTGCCGGTGTTGAGGAAGTCGAGGTCCTCGAAGCCCAGATAGAAGGTGTTGGCGAGCTGGTTGGACTTGTAGATGAGCGTCGAGTACCAAGGCCCAGGCGTCGTGCAGGCCGAGCACTGGGTGTTAAAGCGATGCTCGGTGTAGTGATACTGCGTCGCGTTGCCGGTGCCGGTGCCGTTGGGATTGGGAACCAGCACAAAGCCGATGAGGCCGCCCTTGTAAGCTGGGCTCGACCGGATCGACGCCGCCGTGAGATCCAGCATGTTGGCAGGCGGAAGGCTCGCCGAGAACGGAAACAGAATCTGGATGTCACTGTTTGCTGCCGCCGTGTTCAGTCCCGCGCCGGTATTGATGGGAACGTACTTGGGAGGGCTTGCGCTGGACCGCGTGTCGTCGACGTTGTACCAGCCGATGGCGAAGTTGGCGCCTCCGCCCTTGGCGACGTAGCGACCCGAGAAGTCACACAGCGGCGAGAACTTCTGCGGCTCGGTCTGCGCGTCGCGCTGCGCATTGATCATTTCATTGATGTTGTTGTTGTTCGCCGAACCATTGAGAAAGTTCTGAAGCGCCGTTCCGACGGGCACCGACTGCCCGTTGGGCAAAGTCACCGCCGCCTGGGCCGACCCAACCGAGATCGTCACGGCACCGAGCAAAGCAAATCCGACAAGGCGTGATTTACGTCCTCTCCACATATAGGCTCCCTCCTGCTTTTGATAAGCGCTCGCTCCCATTGTAGCGCGAGCAGCGAGGCGCGGTGGGGGCGACTTGGCTCTCGAAATGAGCGTGATATATTCGGGCGCATGTCTTCCCAGAATGACTCCGCCTCGACGCGCGTTCGCGGTCTGTTCCTCGATTATTTCCGTCGCCAAGGTCATGAGATTGTCCGCTCCTCGCCCCTGGTGCCGTCCGATCCAACCCTGCTGTTTACCAATGCGGGAATGGTCCAGTTCAAGGACGTGTTCACTGGGCAGAAGCAGCTTGGTTTCAAGCGCGCCTCGACCTCGCAGAAGTGCGTCCGCGCCGGCGGCAAGCACAACGACCTCGACAACGTCGGTCGCACCGCCCGTCACCACACCTTCTTCGAGATGCTCGGCAACTTCTCGTTTGGCGACTACTTCAAGACCGACGCCATCGCCTTCGCCTGGGAATTTCTGACCAAGGAGCTGGCGCTCGATCCCCAGCGGATGTGCGTCTCGGTGTTTGCCGGCGACAGCGGCCTTCAGCTCGGTCCCGATGACGAAGCGCGGGAGCTATGGCGCAATGTCTCGGGCTACGGCGACGACCGCATCTTCGGCCTGGGCATGAAGGACAACTTCTGGATGATGGGCGACACCGGGCCGCAGGGTCCGTGCTCGGAAATCCACTACTGGCTGGGGGACAGCGCCGCCGACCTGAGCCGCTTTGGGGACGAGCCCGCCGCCGATGGCAGTGGCTGGGTCGAGATCTGGAACCTGGTGTTCATGCAGTTCGAGCGGCCCACCAAAGACGCACCGCTGCGACCCCTGCCCCGCCCGAGCATCGACACCGGCGCCGGCCTGGAGCGCGTCACTGCCGTCGCGATGGGTCAGCGCAGTAACTACGACACCGACCTGTTCATTCCCCTGCTGCAAACTGTCGCCAGCGCCTGCGCCAGGCCCTATGGTCGCACCGATAGCGAGGACGACGTCGGGATGCGCGTCCTGGCCGACCACAGCCGTGCCACCGCCAACCTGATTGCTGACGGCGTGCTGCCCTCGAACCTGTCACGGGGCTACGTGCTGCGCAGCATCATGCGACGAGCCATCCGCTTTGCGGTACGCCTGGGGCTGCCGGCGGGCTTCTTCGCCAAGCTGTGTCTGCAAGTGACCGAGCTGCTCGGCGACATCTATCCCGAGCTGCGCAAGGCCCACAGCCTGATCGACAAAGCCGTCAACGCCGAGGACGAGGGCTTCCGCAGCACCATCGATCGTGGCCTGCGGCTGATCAGCGAGACCGCACTGGCCCAAGATTCTGGCGGCCACAAGGTGCTCCCCGGCAAGGTCGCGTTTCAGCTCCACGACACCTACGGCTTCCCGCTCGACCTGACGCAGGTGATTGGGCGCGAGCAGGGCTTTGTGGTCGATGAGTACGGCTTTGCCGAGGAGATGCGCAAGCAGCGTGAGCGGAGCAAGTTTGCGGGCTCGGGGGACCAGGCGGTCTCGTCGGCCTATCACGCGCTGCGTGCCGCCCATGGAGGCACTACGTTCCTTGGCTATGGCCCAGGTCGCGAGGGCGAGCAGTCGCAAGGCCGCATCCTGGCGCTGATCGTCGGCGGGGTAAGCGTCGATGCCGCGGCTGCCGGTCAAGAGGTCGAGATCCTCACCGACCGCACCCCGTTCTATGGCCGCTCGGGCGGTCAGGTCGGCGACACCGGGCGGATCATCAAAGTTGTCGCGGGCGAGACGGTCTGCGAGGTCGAGGTCCTCGACACCATCAAGCCGCTGCCGGAGCTGCTCGTCGAAAAGGCGCGCGTCCTGTCGGGCAGTCTGTTCGTCGGCGATGAAGTGCTGCTGCAGGTCGATGGCGAGCGGCGCAACCGCACCCGCGCCAATCACTCGGCAACCCACCTTCTGCACCATGCCCTGCGCGAGGTCCTGGGGCAGCATGTCACCCAGAAGGGCAGCTACGTCGGTCCGGACAAGCTGAGCTTCGACTTTTCGCACTTTTCGCCGCTGACGGCTGTCGAGCTTGCGCGGGTCGAGCGCCTGGTGAACGCGGCAGTTCGTCGCAACGCCGGGGCGGTGGTCGAGGAGTGCAGCTTTGATGAAGCCCAGAAGCGCGGCGCGATGGCGCTGTTTGGCGAAAAGTACGGCGACCGGGTGCGCGTCCTTGCCCTGGGCGAGTCGGTCGAGCTATGCGGCGGCACCCACGTCAACCGCACCGGCGACATCGGCCTGCTCAAGATCAGCTCCGAGACGGGCATTGCCAAAGGCATCCGTCGCATCGAGGGACTGACCGCTGAGGGTGCGGAAGAATATCTGGCGACCCGGGAAGCCGAGCTGCTCGCCGCCGCCGAGACCCTGCGCAGTGGTCCGCTGGAGGTGAGCGAGCGGGTCGGCAAGCTGCTCGATGAGCTAAAGGGTCGCGACCGCGAGATTATGGCGCTGCAAAAGAAGCTCGCCTCGTCGTCAAGTGCCGGGCTGTACTCCGAAGAGAAGGTGGACGGCGGGCTCAACGTGGTGGCGCGTCGCGTCGAAGTCGCCGATGCCAAGGCGCTGCGCGAGCTGGCCGAGTCGCTGGTCGGGGATGGCAAAGCGCAGGTCGTGGCACTCGGGAGCGCCGAAGGAGACAAGGTCGCGCTGGTGGTCGCGGTCGGCAAGGCCCATACCGCCAAGCTGCAAGCCGGCAAGCTGGTCGGGGTGCTGGCTGCGCAGGTCGGCGGCAAGGGAGGCGGCAAGCCGGAAGTCGCGCAGGCCGGTGGAAGTGATCCGAGCAAGCTCGATGACGCGCTGCGCTCGCTGTTCACGCAAGTCAGCGCGGCGCTGTAGTCCCCGTCTACAATCACCATCATGTGTGGGGTAGCTGCTGTCGTCGCGCCGCTGTCGCGCCCGGATCGAGAGGCGCTGTGCGCTGCGATGACGGCGGCACTGGCGCATCGTGGCCCCGATGGCAGCGGCCTGTGGAGCGCGCCGCTTGATGAGCGGGCTGCCGATGGTCCGGGGATCACCTTGGGTCATCGTCGGCTGGCGATTGTCGATCCGACCCCTGGCGGCGCCCAGCCGATGCGTCGCGGCGCGCTCTGTCTGTCGTGGAACGGCGAGGTCTACAACCACCGCGCCCTTCGCGCTCACTTTCGCACCCACGGCGAAGCGCTGGTCACGGACTCTGATACCGAGGTGCTGCTGACCAGCTTGGCGCGACTCGGCCCGCTGCGGACGCTGGCTTCGATCGAGGGGCCGCTGGCGATGCTGCTGTGGGATGGGGAGCGGCGGACGCTGTCTTTGGCCCGCGACCGCTTTGGCAAAAAAGCGCTCTATTACCTGCGGCAGCGCGAGGTCTTGCTGGTGGCCTCGGAGCCCAAGGCGATTGTGGTGGCGGCGGAGCGGCTCGGACTGCCGCTGTCGGTCGATCGCGGCACCCTGGCGCGCTATCTCGCCGACGCCGAGCAAGAAGCAGCGGACACGACCTTCTTTGCCGAGGTCAAGCGGGTCGCCCCGGCGGAGCTGCTGAGCTTTGCGCTGTCACCGCATCACGGATTCATCGCGGCGCCCGAGCGACAGAGCTACTACACGCTGCGGCCCGATCCAGCGGCCCCGACCGAGCGGGGCGCGTTTTTGGAAGAGTTTCGGCAGCGTCTGTCGGCTTCGCTCAAGCTGCGTCTCGACTGTGAGATCCCGGTCGGCGCGCTGCTCTCGGGGGGCATGGACAGCTCGTCGCTGGTCTGTTTGGCGCAGCACCTGGGGCAGCGGCTGCCGACGTTCTCGGCGGTACACCGGCCCGGCGATCCCTGCGACGAGAGCGGCTACATCGATGCGGTGCTGGCCGCGACCACCGCCCCCAGCTACCGCGTCGTCCCCGAGGAACAGCTGACCCGCGAGTCCTTCCTGCGCTTCGTCTACGAGCAGGATGAGCCGACCGGCGGCGCCAGCGTGTTTGCCCAGGCCTGCGTGTTCCGCCTGGTCCGTGAGCGCGGCCACAAGGTCGTGGTCTCAGGCCAAGGCGCCGACGAAGCCCTGACGGGTTATGGCGGCTCCCGGCCCTGGCTGCTGGCCGAACACCTGCGCCGCGGTCAGCTCGCCAAGCTGGGTCATGAGCTGCGCGCGACCCAGCCGACGATGCGCCAAGCGCTCCATTCGCTCGCCCAGGCCGGCTGGCTGTCGCTGCGTCACGCGCTGCCGACTTCGCTCTCGTCAATGCTGCTTGGGCTGAAGTGGCAGCGAGCGTTTCAACAGGCGCCGTTCTTTCGCCTCGACTCGCTCGGGGTGCCGCCGCTGCCGCCCGGTGGGCCACTGGCTGCCGAGCTGGAGGATCGCTCGCTGCTCCACGGCTATCTGTATCGACTGCTCTCGGGCTCCTCGCTGCTCGCCATCTTGCGAACGGAGGATCGCAGCAGCATGGCGGTGGGCGTCGAGTCGCGGGCGCCGTTTCTCGATCATCGGCTGGTCGAGCTGTGCCTGGCCTGTCCGCCCGAGTGGCTGTTTCACGACGGCAGGACCAAGGCGCTGCTCCGCGATAGCCTCGGCGAGGTGCTGCCGAGAGCGATTGCCGACCGCCGCGACAAGCTTGGCTTTGCCGCCCCCGAGCTGCGCTACCTGCGCGGACCGCTTCAGCCGCTGCTCGACGAGGTGCTCACCGACTCACAGCTGGTCGACGCCCAGCTCCTCGACGCGCCCGCCCTGCAAGAGGCCCTGGCCACCACCACTCCGGATACCACAGTCAGCCACGCCGCCTGGAAAGCCCTGTCTGTAGAGCGATGGCTACGCACCTTCGGCCTTTCGCTGTGAGCGGCTTCGGATATAGTCCCCCGACGAAAGGATGAACCCATGGCGAACCTGACCCACGGCAAAGTGACGATTGCGATTCCCAAGGAGCTGGAGCTGCCCGCAGAGGCCGGCAAGCTGTCGGCGGCGGAGATCCAGCGGCTCCCCAAGGCGCCCAAGGGGTTGGGGACAGCGTGCGAGCAGGCAGCAGCAGCGCTCGAGAAGGTCGGCAAGCAGCTCACGGTGCCCCCGGCGCTGACGGCCAAGGCGCTGCGCGAGGCGGGCCAGCGTGCCGAAGGGATGGACGATCTGATCCATGACATCGACGTGTTGCGGGCGACGATTCAGCAGGCCAACCTGATTCGCGACGAGCAGGCGTGGTCGCTCCTGCGGCAGCTCAAAGATCAGGTGGCCGCCCAGGGCAAAGTGGACAAGAGCCTGCTGCCCCTGTTCCAGCCACTCCTCGACTACGTGGCCAAGCCCAGCATCAAAGCCGCTGCCACTCGACGAGCCAAGCCCAAGCCGACGCCAGCCCCCTAAGCGCCCCGCCATCCTGCCCATCCCGCCCCGCCATCCTGCCCATCCCGCCCCGCCATCCTGCCCATCCCCCAGACCGGTCTTGGCGATGGTGCCCCGCCCTCCTGGCAGGCCGCAGTTCCCAGGCAACGTGCCCAAGCCGCCGTGATAAGGTGCCCTCATGTCTACCCCTTCTGCGCTGCCCGCTCGCATCTTGGAGCAGTACGAGGCCGTGGCCTTTGTGCGTGAGGCGAACGTGGGCCTTGACCCCCGGCACCTGGCAGAGGCAAACCTGCTGTTTGCCGATCGTGGCTGGGTCGCACAGCCAGAGCTGACGATGGATATGCCGCAGAGCCCGGTGGCCCCCCTTTCGACGACCCGCATCACAGGCATTCACTGGCTCTCCCCCGATGGACGCTGGCGTCTGGCCCTGCGCCCTGGACAGGTGCTTCTCACCTTCATACAGGGAAACCAGCCATCTGATTCGTGCCCCACGCCGGAGCAGTTCGCTGCGGACGCCGCATCCTTGATCCCCAAGGTGCTGGCCACCCATGAGCTCACCGCCACCCGCTTGGTCTTTCGGTCCACCGAGTGCATTCCCGAGCAGACCCTTGCTGGCGGTCGCCAGCTTGTCGAGCGGCTATTTCCCCGCATTCCCAGCGCAGGCCGGACGGCACAGCCAGAGTTTTATTGGCAGCAGCTCTTGCGCAGTGAGCGAACCCTGGGCGGCGAAGCCGAGCCGGTCAACGAAATATTCTTCCTTCAGCAGCTCGAGCTGCCACTGCGCTATCAGCCCGATGGGCAGCTGTTCCATGGACTGCGGCTGAGGCTGGAGCTGAATACCAGTGGAACCGACCTGACACCCCGGTTCGATGAGCAGAGGACCACAGACTTTTTCTCGGCGATGGCGACCTGGAGCGAGTCGCTGCGGGACGATGTGCTCAAGGTGCTAGCATGAGAGCCATGCGCGAGCCCAACAGTGGCGGACTGATCGATTACGAACCAACCGACACGGGCGGCTGCAGCTCGAGCGACTCTGCGACGCCAGGCTGGCCATCGAACACGCCGCGGCTACCTATTCGCTCGACCTTGTCCACGTACGGTGCGACGGTGCTAGCCACTGCGATCTCTGTCTCGCCAGTGATGGCGAGCGCACTGCCCGAGGATGTGTTCCCGATCGTGGAACCCCACAGGCGTCTGGCCCAGGTACCGATGCCGTGGCCCAGCGTTGCGGCGTTTGTATCAGCTTTGCGTACGGCCAGCGCCGCAGAGCCCCGCGAAGATGGCATGTCACATCCCGCCGATGCACTGGTCTCTCGGCTGGTTTTTAGTAGCCTCGGCCCCAAGTGGCTTAGCGAGGCTTGCCAAGCGCTCCACACAGAGCCCGCAGTGCTGTCAGAGCTGTTTCGTGGCTTGGCCTCGCTATCGCGGCCACCGGACGATACACTCTTGGCCCTTGTGCCGTCGGGGCTAGGCCACCCGTCCTTCTTGGTTCGAGAGAGCGCGGTTCGGGTTATCGAGGCGTGGCACATCGCAGAGCTGTCGGCGCCGCTGCGCAAGTTCGCAGACCGAGAGCGACTGCCCTGGCTGGCCGACTACATGCGTACCGTCTCCACTGAGCTTTGCTCCTGAGGCACTCCTCGTGGCCTTGTACCGCTATGTGGCCCGCAAGGTCAGCCGTGCCAAGTGGCAGCCGCCGGAGGAGTGGGCAGGGAAGCACGCCACTGCCGACGGTGTCACGGCCTGTCTGAAGACAGGTTCCAATCGGCTGTCGCTGTGGCGTTTTGTCGACCCTGCCACCGATTTACCGGAAATCGCGCTGGCCATGGCAGCGACCACTGAGAAGCTCGAAACGATGGACTTGGCGTGGCTGCCACTCGAAGGATTGGAGCGCTTTGTCGTCAAGGAGACACCGGGGAAGACCCCGATTCCCGACTTGCAGGCTCGTCACATCGACCTGTGCTCGTTGGATGGGCGGTCCTTGCTCGACTTTGCAGATGGTCTCTATGACCAGATTCAAGCGGGGAGCTGCCAGCGCTTCACCCAGAAGCAACTGGTCGAGCTGGTCCGTGCTGCGCTCCGCGAGGGTCGGGTGACGCCGGACACGCTACATGACAGGGTACGGGAGCAAGTCGCGAGCTAGCGGCTGGGAGCGACGAAACGGCGGCGCGGATGCCCGCTCGATAGACACCGCCCCGTAGGGCTTGGTAGCATGCCTGGCATGACGACCACCAAAGACTCGTTCTCTGCTTTTACCCGTCTCGAAACGCAGTCTGGACCGCTCGGTATGTACCGCCTCTCCGCGCTGCGCTCGCAAAACCCCGACTTTGACCGGCTGCCGTTTTCGATTCGCGTGCTGCTCGAGTCGCTGCTGCGCAACTGCGATGGCTTCATCGTCACCGAGGAAGATGTCCGCCGCCTGGCGACCTGGAACGCCAAGAAGCCCGCCGAGGTCGAGCTGCCGTTTATGCCGTCGCGGGTGATCCTCCAGGACTTTACGGGCGTGCCGGTGCTCGTCGACATTGCCGCGATGCGAGCGGCGGTGGCCCGGCTGGGTGGCGACCCGCAGCAGATCAATCCGCTCGTCCCGGTCGACCTCGTCATCGACCACTCGGTGCAGGTCGACTTTGCCGGTACGGCGGACTCGCTGACCCGCAACGTCCAGCTGGAATACCAGCGCAACCGCGAGCGCTACACCTTCATGCGCTGGGGCCAGAAGTCGGTCCGCAACTTCCGCGTCGTGCCGCCGGCGACCGGCATCGTCCACCAGGTCAACCTCGAGTACCTGGCGCAGGGCGTGCTGACCCGCGTGATCGATGGCGAGCTGCTGGCGTTCCCCGATACGGTGGTCGGCACCGACTCGCACACCACGATGATCAACGGCCTGGGCGTACTCGGCTGGGGCGTCGGCGGCATCGAGGCAGAGGCGGTCATGCTCGGCCAGCCGCTGTTCATGCTCACGCCGCAGGTCATCGGCTGCAAGCTCAAGGGCTCGCTCAGGCCCGGCGTCACTGCCACCGACCTGACCCTGACCATCACCCAGCTTTTGCGCAAGAAGGGCGTCGTCGACAAGTTCGTCGAGTTCTATGGCCCCGGCGTCTCGGCGCTATCGCTGTTCGACCGCGCCACCATCGCCAACATGGCGCCCGAGTACGGCGCGACCTGCGGCTTCTTCCCATTTGACCAAGTCACGCTCGACTACCTGCGCAAGACCTCTCGCCCCGCCGAGGTCATTGACCGCTGCGAGCGCTACTACAAGGCGCAGGGGCTGTGGCGGACCGACGACATGGCCGACCCGATCTTCACCGACAGCGTCGAGCTGGATCTATCGACCGTCGAGCCGAGCCTGGCCGGGCCAAAGCGTCCGCAGGATCGCGTGCCGCTCCAGGCGATGAAGTCGAGCTTCCGCAAGGCACTGGCCGCGCCGGTCAAGGAGCAGGGCTTTGGCGTCTCCGAGGCCGACCAGGCCCAGACCATCGCCACCCAGCTCCCGAGCGGTCAGACCTCGCAGCTTGGCCACGGCGCGGTGGTGATCGCCGCCATCACCAGCTGCACCAATACCTCGAATGCCTCGGTGCTGGTGGCCGCCGGTTTGGTCGCCAAGAAGGCCGTCGAAGCGGGCCTTACCGCGTCCCCGCACGTCAAGACCAGCCTCGCTCCCGGCAGCCGCGTCGTCACCGAGTACCTGACCCGCTCGGGCCTCCTGCCCTACCTCGAGAAGCTGGGCTTCCACGTCGTCGGCTACGGCTGCACCACCTGCATCGGCAACAGCGGCCCCATCCCCGCCGAGGTCGAGCAGTCGGTGGCCCAGAACGGCCTGGTCGCCGCCGCCGTGCTGTCGGGCAACCGCAACTTTGAAGGCCGCATCCACCCGGCGGTCAAGGCCAACTACCTCGCTTCGCCGCCGCTGGTGGTTGCTTACGCACTCGCTGGCACGGTCGATCGCGATCTCACGGTCGAGCCGGTGGGACAAAATGCCGCGGGTCAGCCGGTCTTCCTCAAGGACATCTGGCCGACTGCCGCAGAGGTCGAGTCGGTGGTCGCAAGCGTCATCACCCCCGAGATGTTCGCCGAGAGCTATGCCACCGTGTTCGATGGCGGCGCCGACTGGAAGGCGATTGCCGGCAACGACGAAGGCGACCTCTATCCCTTCGATGACAGCTCGACGTACATCCAGGAGCCGCCGTTCTTCCAGACCATGGGCCGCACGCCCGACGCCATCCGTCCGATCGTCTCGGCGCGGGTGCTGGCGCTGCTCGGCGACTCGGTGACCACCGACCACATCTCGCCCGCCGGCGACATCCCCGAAAAAGGCCCCGCTGGCGAGTTCCTGCGCGGCAACGGCGTTCGCAAGGTCGACTTCAACTCGTTCGGCGCCCGCCGTGGCAACGACCGGGTGATGGTGCGCGGAACCTTCGCCAACATCCGCCTGAAAAACCAGCTCGTCCCCGGTGTCGAGGGCGGCGTCACCACCCACCTGCCGAGTGGCGAGCGGATGTCGATCTTCGACGCCTCGACGCGCTATCAGCAGGATCAGGTGCCGCTCATCATCCTGGCCGGCAAAGAGTACGGCACGGGCAGCTCCCGCGACTGGGCGGCCAAGGGCACGCTGCTCCTCGGAGTCCGCGCCGTCATCGCCGAGAGCTTCGAGCGCATCCACCGCGCCAACCTCGTCGGCATGGGCGTGCTGCCGCTGGTCTTCACCGATGGCCAGAACGCCGGACAGCTCGGCCTTTCGGGCCGCGAGAAGTACACCATCGAGATGCCCGCCGAGCTGCTCCCCCGCCAGAACATCACCGTCAGCGCCGAGCGCGAGGATGGCAGCCGCACAAGCTTCACCGTCCGCTCGCGACTCGACACCCCCGTCGACGTCCGCTACTACCAAAACGGTGGCATCCTCCACACCGTCCTGCGCGACCTCCTCAGCAAAAGCGCCAAGAACTAGCCCGGTCGCCAAGAGGGCGGGTTTGGGCGTAGCATGGCAGGCGCGATACATCGCCACCTTGCACCTCGCACATTCAGGGAGACGCCATGGGCAAATTCACCGTGACCCACGAGATAAACTGCAATGCCGAGACCTTCTGGAAGGTCTTTTTCGACAAGGACTATAACGAGAAGCTGTTCCGCCAGGAGCTGCACTTCCCCGAGTTCTCGATCGTCGAGCAGAAAGAGACCGACACCCAGATTACCCGCAAGGTCGCCGGTCAGCCGAAGATGGATCTGCCGGGGCCGGTGGCCAAGCTGCTGGGCTCGAACTTCCGCTTCACCGAAGAGGGCACCTTCGACAAGGCGACCAAGGTGTGGCGCTTCAAGATGACGCCGAGCACCATGGCCGACAAGCTCCGCCAGGAAGGCACGATGCGCATCGAGCCGATCGGTGACAACAAGGTCCGTCGCATCGCGGAGCTGACGATGGAAGCCAAGGTCTTTGGCGTAGGTGGACTCATCGAAAGCTCGACCGAGAAGCAGCTGCGCCAGGGCTGGGACCACAGCGCGGTGTTCATGAACCGCTTCATCCAGACCAAGCAGGGCTAAGCGCCCCAATCCGTCCCTAACCGAATCTGCGTCGTTGGCTCGGTCGGCTTCGTGCTCACGTACAGTAGTACGCTCCGCGCGCAGCCTCGGTCGCCGCCTAGCATCTCCGGCTACGGACGGATTGGGGAGGCGCCCGGTCACTTGGTAGGAGGCCGCTCACCAAGCAGATCAGCAGACGATCTGCCGATCGCGTGCCAAACCGCTTAGAGTATTATCGACAAGCAAATTGTGGCTTTGATGAGCCGGTGCTGACGCTCCTGCCGTCGGGCCGTCACGAACATGGTTGGCTCGCGCATCGGAAAATATCGGCTGATCCGGCAGCTTGGCGAAGGCGGCATGGGCGTCGTCTATGAAGCTGTCCGCGAGGACATCGCTGCCCGCGCCGCGATCAAAGTGCTCCGTCCCGAGTACGCCGCCAACCCCGAGCTAGCTGGTCGCTTCTTCAACGAGGCCCGCGCCGCCAATCTCATTGCGCACCCCGGCATCGTTCGCGTCTTCGACTACGGCGCCGAGGAAGGTAGCATTGCCTATCTGGCGATGGAGTACCTCGACGGGGAGTCGCTGTGGAAGCGGATCGAGCGGCACAAGCGAATGGCCCTGCCCGAGGCGCTGCGGATCGGTCGACAGATCGCCTCGGCGCTGGCGGCGGCCCACGAAAAGCAGATTGTTCACCGTGACCTCAAGCCCGACAACATCTTCATCGTCCCCGATAGCGAGGCGCCCGGTGGTGAGCGGATCAAGCTGCTCGACTTCGGGATCGCGAAGATGGCTGACGAGTATCGCGGCGCGGTGCGCACGCAGCTCAACTACATCATGGGCACGCCCGCTTATATGTCCCCGGAGCA